>ENA-OFCE01000155-OFCE01000155.1-metagenomes-genome-assembly--contig:-NODE-155-length-50492-cov-6.562880_pt1 | contig 50492 bp, 39 predicted proteins | sample MGYA00153388_OFCE01 | MGnify analysis MGYA00153388 | reverse complement strand
TCGACGAGGTGGGCTACCTGTCGTATTCGAACCGGCATGCCGATCTGCTGTTCGAACTGGTCAGCCGGCGCTACCAGCACAAGAGCACGGTGGTGACCACGAACCGCGCGTTCGCCGACTGGGGCGAGGTGTTCCCCAACGCGGCCTGCGTGGTCTCGCTGATCGACCGGCTGATGCACCGCGCCGAGGTGGTGCGCATCGACGGCGACTCGTACCGCGCCAAGGAGGCCGATGAACGCCAGGCGCAGCGCACGGCAGAGCGGGCCAAGGCCGCGGCGGCGCGGCCGCGCAAGGGTGCCAAATGAGCGGCGGCCAGCCGCCGTCGCAGCCCCTGACGCCGCCCACAGCAGCGCCAGCGTCGATCGTGCCGCTGCACTGGACGCCAGCGCAGGCGCTGGCGGTGTTCGAATGCATGCAGGCCTTGCGCGAGGCGCTGTGGACCGTCTACGGCCCGCAGGTCCAGCAGGCCTGGCGCGATCAGCTCGTGCCCGACGGCCCGCCGCCTGAGTTCGACCCCGACGAACCGTTCTGACGGCGCTGCCGTCCAACGCCCCAACGCAGATGGCCCCTCGCGGGGCCATCTGCACTTCACCGGACCAGATCAACAGGGAACTTCACCACCGGGTCAAAACCGCGTCCTCACCGGCGAATAGAGGCGCAAATACACCGGCGCCAACATGTTGCCGCACGAAGGAATGTTGACGCCGGGCAGTGCCGTCCTTGAGGGCGGCCTCGTTCATGTGTCTCGAAGCGGCGAAGCTGCCGGCGTCCGGCATGTTCTGCGCGACGATAGCGAACGCCCGGCAAATTCTTCGTCAGCAACTGGGCTACGAGCCGGCCGTAGATGTCGTGGCCGCCGTCGGGCCCTCAGCCGATCAGCGTTCGCATCGTCACATCACGGTAGAAATCCGCCACCGGGTCGGCCCGCGCCGTGCCCACTTGTGCCGCGCTCACCACGGTGACGACGACGAGGACAACGAGAAAAATGCAGCGGGTGATCCCCGTCCAACGGCCGTAACTTATGCAACCCACCGTGCCGCTGTCGTTTGCACTCAGTCGGCCGAACCACGATTGGCCCGGCCGATAGAGGCCCGTTCTGTTGGCGAAACCAGCCGCCGCCTACTCTGCGGCGACTAGCGCCTTGGCACCGCTCGTGGCAGGCTTGATCTTGGCGATCTCGCCCGCGAACAACTCGTTCACACACCATTCTGCGATTTCCTGGCCGGTCGCGAACCAGACCTTGCCATCACTGATCTTTTTGAGGTGCTGAATGATCCCGCGCAGGGCGAGCGTTCGACCCGGCCGCCCGATGATGTAGGGATGGCACGTGAACGGAATGTACTTTGGGCTGGCCGCCGACTCTGCCCACATCTCATCGACATAGGCTTTCCAGACCTCGAGCCCGAAGAACGGATTGCCGAACTCGCCGTGGCGATGACCGAACAGCGTGCCGTCGCCGAACGGCTGGCGCGGCAACTCGACCAGGATCTTGCCGTTCTTCTCGTACAGGTACGGCAGCTCCTGGTGGAAGACGTTGGTGTTGTAGGTGAAGCCATTCTCAATCAGCAGATCGATGCTGTTGGTGCTCTGCGTGCACGAGCGCCAGCCCATCGGCCGACGGCCGGTGCGGTTCTTGATCATGGCGATGGCGCGCTTCATGATGTCGTCCTCCTGCTCGCGCGGCAGGTAGCGGGCGATCTCGTGGTTGTAGCCATGACCTTCGACCACATGGCCGTGATCGAGGATCGCTCTAACCGCGTCCGGAAAGCGCTCTGCGATGGCGCCGCAGGTAATGAACGTAGCCTTGACGTTCTCCTCTTTGAGGACCCGCAGGAGGCGGTAGACCGCATGATGCGGGCCGTACTCGCCCTGGCTCCACATTTCATAGTTCAGGATGCCGTTCTTGTCGGGCTTGACGTCCTCTCCGCCCTGGAAATCAAAGGTCAGGAACACGGCGGCGCGCTCGCCCTTGGGCCAGCGGATGAGACTGTCGAAGTGATATTCGTTAATCATGAGGATTCCATATGAGATTGATGTTTACGCATTCGCGACAACCCTGGTCGGGCGACACGTCATGTTTATACCCGCTAACCGCTAAGTGGTGTCCAGGCAAAATAGAAACCAGAGTTCGGTCTTGATGCCGTACTTCTTTTCAAACTCGTTGAGCAAGGGCCCGGCCTCAGTCGGTGCCATCGAGGAGAAACGATTCATGGGCGGTCCTGCTCAGGCCGTCAGGCTTCGGCCAGCACGGCCAACACCCGCTCTGGCGTCATCGGCGCTTGGCGCAGGCGCATACCGGTGGCGTCAAAAAACGCATTGGCAATCGCAGCAGGCACGACCCGGCAAATGGCCTCACCCCCGCCGGTGGACAGCACCTCGGGCCGGTTGATCAGCACCACGTCGATGGCTTCAGGGGCATCGGGCAAGTTGAGAATCGGGTAGCTCAACCAATCGACGCTGTTGACCTTGGTGGGCTCAAACTGCACTTCTTCAAACAGCGAACGCGACAGCGCTTGCACCAAGCCACCTTCAATCGTGTGGCGCAGCGTCTCGGGGTTCACGATCAGGCCGCAGTCATGAGCGACGGTGAACTTGCGGCCCCAGATGCGGCCGGTCTTGCGCTCCACCTCGATTTCGGCAATCACGGCAACGATGGTGCCCGCGCGTTGGGCGTAAGCCATGCCGCGCCCTTTGAGCAGCGCGCCGGATTTATCACCCGTGCCAGAAGGTCTAGCCTGCCAGCCTGCCTTTGCCGCCGCCGCTTTGAGTACCGCATGGTCACGCGGGGCCTTCAGGTACTTGAGTCGGAAGGCCATGGCGTCTTCACCTGTACCGTGAGCCAGCTCGTCGATGAACTGTTCGCTGGCGAAGTGAACTTGCAAACCCACCGGGTCGCGCATGTGGGAGGTGCGCAGGGGCGAGACGCCGGCGATCAGATCAGGCACCACTTCCCAACCCAGCAGCTTGTTGTCAAAGCCATAACTTTCGGCCGGCACACCAAAGCCCACACCGGAGGTGGGTTTCAAACCCATCTCCATGCCGACCAGGCTATCGCGCGGGTCAGCCTCGTTGCTTGCAATCGCGATGCGTGAGAAGCCGCGCGAGATGAATTCGTAGCCCACCACCTTGCCCGAGGCATCGAGCGCAGCGCGCGCACGGTGCACCGAGGCTGGGGCCTTCGGGTCCCAGGCGGTGGCGTCATGACGCATGCCCTGCACTCGCACGGGCTTGCCAGTGAGCTTGGACAGCATGGCCGCGTCCATGGCCGCGTCACCCGCGTCATTGCGCCCGTAAGAGCCGGGGCCGATGACCCAGATGCTGTTCACCTTGTTTTTGGGCAGGCCCAGCAGATTGGCCACGCCGTCGGCGGCGAAATGCGGTTTTTGTGTGCCCGTCCACAGCGTGGCACTGTCCGCCTTGGCATCGACGATGGCGCAGGCGGGGCCCATGCTGGCGTGGGATTGAAAGGGCCAGCGGTACTCGGCCTCAATCACTTTGGCTGCACCTGCAAAGGCCGCTGCCACGTCGCCGTTTTTGGCATCGTCCTCACGCTTGACGGTCGGCGCTGCTTTGATGAAGTCATGCACGGTTTTTGTGGAGGGCAGCGGATCCTTGGACGCTGACCACTGGACCTTGAGCTGCTGCGCTGCCCGCACCGCATCCCACTCTTTCTCGGCCACCACGGCCAAGAAATTTTTCTCATGCACCACGCGTGCGCCCTTGATCGCAGCAATGGACGCTGCATCCACTTTCTCTGCCACGCAACCGGCCAGCGGTGAGCGGATCACCCGGGCGTGCAACATGCCGGGGACTTTGACATCGTTTATGTGCCCCTCGGTGCCAAATACTTTCCAGGCCACGTCGGTGCGCGGCATCGCTTGGCCGACCACTTTGTAGTCCGCCGGTGCTTTGGGATTGGCTTTACCTTTGATTTCCATCAGGTTGCCAACCCTCTGGTTCCACTCGACCTTGCTGTTGAAGTACTTCCCACCGACCAGCTCGGAATACGTCACGCGCTGGGCTGGATCGTCCAGCGAGCTGATCACGCCGTCGCTCACAGTCAGTCGGGGCACAGCCACGCTCAGCTTGGCCGACGCGGCTTCTAGCAGCAAGCGGCGCGCTTCAGCCGCAGCGTTGCGCAAGGCTTTGCCCCCAGCCTGAATGCCCGATGCGTTGGACGCGCCGCCCTGGTTCATGGAGCTCGCGTTGTTGCCCATAAGAATGCTGACGCTGGCATAGGCCACGTCCAACTCTTCGGCCACTATTTGCGCGATGCCAACCGCCAGGCCCTGGCCCAAATCAACCTTGCCGAAAAAGGCCGTGACGCGCCCATCGGGGGCAATGGCCACCCAGGAGTCCAACTCGTCAGCGGTGAGGGCGGGCTTGGTGGGGCTACCCACTTGCGCAAGGGCCGAGCCTGCCAGCCAAGGTGCGGACGCGCCCACGACGAGGGCTCCGGTTGCGAGCAAAAATTCGCGGCGCGTGTTGGAGGGCATGGACAGTGACGGCATTGACGGTGTGTGTGCTTCTGTCATGGTGTTCTCCTTAGGCTTTGTTCATCTCGGATTGCGCACGCTTGATGGCACGCAGGATGGACACGTGCGTGCCGCAGCGGCATTTCAAGTCTTTCAAAGCTTCGCGCAACTCGGCGTCGCTGGCCTTGGGTTTTTCTTTCAGAAAGGCCGCAGCCGTCATGATCCAACCGTTGATGCAGTAGCCGCACTGCGTGGCTTGCTCGGCTAAAAAGGCGGCCTGAATCGGATGCGGTTTCTCGGGCGTGCCCAAGCCCGCCAATGTGGTCACGCTCTTGCCCTTGATCGCCGCAACGGGCACCACGCAAGAGCGGACAGCCGCGCCGTTCACGTGCACGGTGCAGGCTCCGCACTGGGCCAGACCGCAGCCGAACTTGGGGTTCTTCAGATTCAGGTCGTCACGCAGCGCGTACAGGAGCGGCATGGCCGGATCGCCATCAATCTTCACACCCTTGCCGTCTACCTTGAATTGAGTGATCGCCATGAAGTCTCCTTAGATTGAATTTGAAATTTCAGCTTCGTTCATCATCTTCTCTGCCCTGTCCGCCCTATCCGCCCTATCGTCCAGCGGCTTGATCAGCGGCTGCCGCAGGTCCGGGTCGCTGCTGGCATGTCCAGCTTCGGGCACGATGCGCAGCGTGTTGCCAGGCCAGGGTTGGTGCAACTGCCAAGCGGTCACCACCGGGGTCACCACATCCCAACGGCCTTGCACGATGGTGCCGGGGATGTCTTGCAAATTCTGTGCAGGCCAGACCTGGCCCAAATTTTATTCGTTCCTTTATAAGGAACAGCGGTCCGTATAGCGATACGGCAATGTATGCACTAGCCCACGGGGTGTCAAGGCGGAGCCACTAAGGGCTAACCCCGATATCTCAACAATGTCCCTAGAACAAAGCCGCAGCTGACTTCGACAGGCGCGGCGAGCGACAAATGCACCGCGCTGCGGCTTTGCTGTGCCGCCAAGCCGTCCGATGACGCGCCGCTCCTTGCCCCAGGTCTTGGCTGCATAGGTGAACCTACCAAACATGCGCGGCTTGGTCTGCTTTACCGCGTACTGCTCGGCCAGCGCCAATTCCGCCAGGTCCACTTGCTGCTTTAGGCGCAAGTTCTTCTGCAGCCTGATCATGTAGTGCACGCCCCAGCGCTCCCGGCGCTGCAGCACGCGGGGGGCGGCAAAGGTCTGAGTTGGCACGCACGACGATCTTCGTTTTCAGCCAGGCCCTGCGCAGCGGCACCGGCAGGCGTCTGATCAGCGCACCCACCACGCTGGCCGGGGCACGGTCACTGGGGCGCAGCACGCAGGCCAGCATGTCCTGCCCGGCGAAGACACACAGCGGCAAGTATCAGTAGTTAGATCGCAAGTTTCTTTAACAAAGCATTTGGCGAGGTTCTATTGACGGTCGCCTTCTGCTTTTTCCGCTCCGACGTCGTGATGGGCCCCGCAGAGGTGGGCCCCCACAGAGAATGCTGCACTCTGAGCGATTGAGGCGCGACACTGGGCTTGAAACCGTCCAAGGTCACGACCTCCCGCGCCTCGGATGCAAGCCATTGGCCGGCAGCCTCGGCAGTTGCCAGATGGCACCCCTGGCCGTCGACAATTATCTTGTGCGCCAACGGGACCAAGGCGTTGCGGGCTACTCCGGTTCGATCTTCGCCGCGCGAATTACCGCGCCCCAACGTTTGATCTCGCTGCCCAACAGCGCCTGCAATTCGGCGCCGGTGCTGCCCTGCAGCCGCATGCCCAGTTTGCCCAGCCGGGCCTGCACCTCGGGTGAGGCGATGGCATCGCGCGCGGCGCGGCCCAGTTTGTCCAGCACTTCAGGGGGCGTGCCGGCGGGTGCAGCGAGCGCGTTCCAGCTCGCGACGTTGTAGCTGGCCACGCCGGCCTGCATCACCGTGGGCACATCGGGCAGCGCGGGGTTGCGTTTGTCGGACGACACCGCCAGCGCCTTGATGACGCCGGCCGTGACCTGGGGCACCATAGGCCCGACGATCTCGAATGCGATGTCGATCTCACCTGCCCGCAGTGCGGTCAGCACGCCGGGGCTGCCCTTGTACGGCACCACCAGCACGTCGACGCCAGCGATGGTTTCGAAGAGCTTGGCGCTGAGGTGCTGCGTACTGCCCGGTGCGATGGTGCCCACGTTCAGCTTGCCGGGGTTGGCCTTGGCAAAGGCCACGGCCTGTTGCAGCGTGGTGAACTTTGAGCTCGCGGCCACGAACAGGCCGATGTCGAAAAAGCCCAGCGTGGTGATGGGTGCAAAGTCCGTCTGCGCGTCAAAGGGCAGTTTCTTGAACAGGCTCACGCTGATGGCGTTGCCATTGCTCAGCAATAGCAGCGTGTGGCCGTCGGGCTTGGCGGTGGCCACCGCTTGGCTGGCCACGATGCTGCCCGCGCTGGGCTTGTTTTCCACCACCACGGCCTGGCCCAGGCTCTTGCTCATGTGCTCGGCCACGGCGCGCGCCGTGAGGTCGGCAATGCCGCCGGGGCCGAAGGGCACCAGCAGCGAGATGGGCTTGTCGGGGAAGCGCACTTGTGACCAAGCGGCTGCGGGTGCCAGGCCGGTTGCGGCCGCGGCCGTGCCGGCCAGCACCTGAAGCGACTGGCGGCGTGTGAGAGGAGCAGAGGTCTTGTTCATGGACGGAAATGCTGCGCGTCAGAAGCGGTGGCGCAAGCCCGCAGCCGCACCCGTCTGCGTGCCCTTGGTGCCCATGAAAGCGGGCCGCGTGTAACCGCCAAAGACGCGATTGGTATCGATCACGGCATAGACATCGGTGCGGCGGCTGAATCGGTAGCTGGCTGCTGCCCAGCTGACGGTGCGCGAACCGTCCAGTGCGGCGCTGCCCGACTGCTGGTCGTCGGAGTGCGCCAGGCTCAGCGTGACGCTGGGCGACAGTTCGATGTTGGTACCCAGCGTAAAGGCCAGGTTCTCCTGCGGGCTGACGGCAGTCGTGCGCTGCATCACGCCGCCGAAAAGCGCGAAGGTGTTGTTCAACTTGAAGTTGCCGCCCGCGCCGATGATCTTGCGTGTCTCGGTGCCGGCCAGGCTCTTCATCTGCTGCACGTAGCCGCCCAGTGACAGAGCACCGGCCGTGTAGCCCGCGCCCACGGCCCAGGTGCCGTTGGCCGATGAGGTGACCTGCTCGCCCAGTGCGTAGGCGGCCGTCAGGTCCACGCCGGCCAGCCGGGTGTCCAGGCGCACCACGTTGTCCTGGCGCACGCCGTGATGGCTGGCGAAAAGCGAATGTACGACGCTGTTGGTGTTGCTCAGCGGGTGAAAGCGACCGGAGATGCTGTGCGCCACGGTGTACTGCCGCCCGAGTGTCACGCTGCCCCAGTTGCCACGAAGGGCGACGTGGATTTCGCGCCCCCAGAAGCGCGGGCTCGCAGCCGCCTGGCCGTAGTCGGCCACCGCAGTGCCTTGCAGCGATGCGCCGGTGCCGGGGTCGAAACCGCTCTCCAGCGTGAACAAGGCCATCAGCCCGCCGCCCAGTTCTTCGCGCCCGCGAAAGCCGAGCCGGGTGCCGGTGAAGATCCCGTCCTCCATCGTCTTCAGCGAACTGCGGTTTGCGCTGGCGTTGCTGGCGTAGCGCACCGCCGCGTCGAAGAGGCCATAGACGGTGACGTTGCCGGCGCCCTGCGCGCAGGCGTTGCCAGACGACAAGGTGGCCAGGGTGGTCAGGGTGGTCAGTATCGACAGGGTGGTGATCATTGTCTTCATTGGGTCTTTCGCTGAGGTGTGGGCATGCAGTGGCTGCACCGGGCCCGAACTGGCGCCGGCTGAAACGTTGTGGAACGGACTAGAAACTCAGGGCTGGGCCGGGTGTGGCCACGACCACCTTCACCGTGCTGTTGCCCATGGCGGCGATGAAGTGCGCCGCCGTGCCTTGGGTCAGTGGGTTGCTGCCCTGGTGCATGGGGATCGCGGCCTTGGGTTTGAGCAGGTCCTTCACGGCCCAGGCCGCGTCGGTGGGGTCCATCGCGAAGTTGCCGCCGATGCGCAGCAGCGCCAGATCGGGCTTGTAGCGCTGGCCGATCAAGGCCATGTCGCCGAACACCGCCGTGTCGCCCGCGTGGTGCACGCGAAGGCCGTTTTCGAGCTCGCTGATCGGTGTCGCTGCGGGTGCAGGCGGTGATGTAGTTGCTGAAGGTGAACTCGGCGACCTTGGAGGCTGTCTGCGGCGTGAAGAAGCTTTGCCACCGCAATAAGCCCAGCGGCCCCACAGCGATGTAGACCTTGAAGACCCCGCAGGCGCCGGCGGCGAGTGTCTTCCCTGAAAGCAGGCTGAACGGGCGCGACGCCATTCGGTCGCGCTCGCCGTCCTCACCGCCGGGGGCGGGTGGCAGGCGTTCGGGTGGCAGTTGAGCTGCAGCCAAATGCATCTTATTTATGTTCCTTTATATGGAACACTGGTCCGTATAGCGATACGGCAATGTAGGCACTGGCCCATGGGGTGTCAAGGCGGCGCCGCTTAGGACTAACCCGCCTGCCTGGCGTTCACAAACCCTTCAACCGGGCAGAAGCATTTGTTCGTGCAACGTGATTTCACGCGCCGCAGGCTTGATGCTGGCGTCGATGTCCGGCAACCAGCGCTTGTTCAGCGCCTCACGCACGGAGTGCATCAGCGCTGGGCGCATCCAGGCCGTGCTCGTCGGCTCGTCGATGCTCTCGAGCGCCCGGCGCAGCGCATCTTCGCTGACGACCTTGTTCATGCCCGAAGACGGTAGGCCGACACGTCGGCGCTGTCGCAGCGGGGCAGAGAAAGATTGCACCTCTCAGCTTGATCGCGAGAGCACCGACTGCATGCGCTGCAACATCGGCGTCACCCGCGGCACCGTGAGCATGGTGCTGGCTACCGCCATCAACAGCAGCGCGGTGAAGGTGGTGCTCGTGATGATTGCCTTGTCGAGCAGCACATTGGCAAAGATGATCATGATCAGCGCCTTCGTCTGCAGCAGCCAGCCGATGAGGCTGGCTTCACCCGGCTGCCACTTCAACAGCCTGCCGGCGATGTGCAGCCCGATGAGCTTGCCCGCCACGCTGGCCAGCAGCATCCAGGCCGCGGCCAGCAACACCGTCCAGCCGCCGCCACCACCCGCACCACCGGGCATCTCCCATTGCGTGCGCAGCCCCGCGCTCAGGAAGTACACCGGCATCAGCACCAGCAGCACGTGGTGACGCAGGCTGTCCATCTGTTTCTGCTCGAACCAGTGACTGTCGAGCACGGCGCCGGCCAGGAAGGCGCCCACCATGTAGTGCAGGCCGCACCAGTCGGCGCCCAGCGCGCAGGCGATCAGCCAGATGAGCGCGACGTACCAGCGGTCACGCTCGGGCAGGCGGGGCATGAACTTGCGCAGCAGCCACGTCATCCCCGCAAAGGCGGCCAGGAACAGAGCCTGTTTGCCCACCCGAGCCCAGTCCATCAGGATCAGCGACAGCACGCCCCAGATCGCCACGTCGTCCAGGCTGGCATAACGCAGGATGCGCTGGCCGATGGGCAGGCGCAGGATCTCCAGCTTTTCCATGAAGAGGATCAGGATCGGCAATGCCGTCACCGCGCAGGCCATGCCCACGCCCATCACAAATTGCCAGGTCAGCGCCTGCGGCCCCATCCAGCCGCTGGACGTGGCCAGCATCACCAGCGCAGCGCCGCAGCCCAGGGCGAGCGGCATGCCCAACGCCAGACTGGCGGTGATGCCACTTTCGCGCCGATACCGCCAAGCCTGTCGCAGGTCGAGCTCGATGCCGGCGATGAAGACAAACACCATCACAGCCCACCACGCCACGCCGTTCAGTGCCGAGACGACAGCGGGGGTGAAGACAAAGCTGTAGTAGTCGGGCAGCCAGCCGCCCAGCAAACCCGGGCCGAGCACGATGCCGGTGAGAATCTGCACCACCACCAGCGGCGCCCAGTATTCGGTACGCGCGAGCCGCCACACGAGATAAGGCAGCGCGAAGACGATCAACATCGCAACGAGAAAGAGTTCGGTCGTGTTCATGGCCGGCAGTGAGGGGTTGCAATGAGGGGTTGCAGTGGGGGGGTGCAGTGGATGGCGCCAGCGGCGTCGGCGGTGTTGACGACTGGGCCAGCCGCGCGCCCTCAAGATTAAAATTGCCCTCGCTTTGCGCTGCCGCAAGCACCGATGACACTCAACCGCGATGCCTTCCGTGTGCTCGCTGGCGACGGCATTTCAGCCTTCGGCGCGTGGATCGATTTCCTCGCAATTCTCACATTGGCGGCCTGACAGTTTCAGGTCTCGCCGCTGCAGACGGCTGCCGTCAGCGCAGCCGGGTTGTTGCCCGGCAGCCTGGCCGGGCTCGCACTGGGGCGCTGGTGCGACACGGACGACATCAGGCCGATCCTGCAAGGCTTCATCGCACTGCGTTTGTGGGCCACGGGCGCGATCCTGTTCTGCCAGGACTGCCTGCTGTTTGTGCTGTTTGTGCTGTATGGGCTGTCGGTCGGCTTGCGGTCCGTCATTGCCAGCGTGGCGGCGCCAGCGATCAATGTGCAGGCGATGCGTGTGACCAGGCTCAACGAACAGCCGCGTTTCTACGCACTGCTAAACGTCATCAAAAACAGCGCCAAGGTGCTGGCACCGGCGCTGGGCGCGGTGTCAATCTCTAAGCCAGCAAAGCAGTGGCCGTGACGCTGTCGGCGGCGTCGACGGCCACCATGCAGCCTGGCCGCTGGCGGCGCCCGCCGGCTTGCATACCGGCGGGCTTTAGCTAAGCCAAGAACAGTCTGCAGGAACTGTTCTTGGTCGCGTCCGCCTCAACTTAAGGGGAAAGCGCCGAAGGCGCAACGGGGGGAGGCACGTCACCGGCCCTTGGCCAAAAAGATATCCGCATAGAGCTTGGTCCACTTGTCGTACTCGTCGATCATCAAGCGTGCGTCAACAAGCTTCAGCGGCCCCTTTCTCATGGCGCTTTCGATCTTGGTGTTGGTGGGCACGAAGTCGCGGTCGGCCAGGATTTTCTGGCCTTCTTCACTGATCTCGAAGTCGAAGAACAGGATGGCAGAGTGCGGGTTCGGCGCCGCCTTGAGCAGCCCCACGCCGTTGGGCCGCGCGATGGGGGTGCCGATGGAAAGCCATTCTATCGGCCCGCCCTTGTCCTTCAGCTGCTCGGCCTTGTAGTTGTAGACCGTCAGCGCAAACGGAATCTCGCCCGACACCACCAGTTGCGTCAACAGCGTGTGGCCCTTGCGCACCGACATGCCGTTGGCGGCGACGATGTCTTTAAATAGCTTCGCGCCCTTGGCCTCGCCAATTTCACTGAAGATGCCGGCCATCCAGTCCTGGTCCTCAGCCTCAATGCCCAGGCGGCCTTTCCAGCGCGGGTGCAGCAGGTCGTCCCAGGTCTTGGGCAGCTCTTCCTTCTTCACGAGCTTGGTGTTATAGGCCTGCACGAAGACGTTCAGCCGCGAGACCACCCACTCACCGTGTGGGTGCAAGGCTTGCGGAATCAGCTGCGACAGGTGAGGCGACTTCACCGCCACCAGGATCTTTTCGCGGCTCATCGATTCGAGTTCGGGGCCGTTGGTCTCGACGATGTCCACAGTGTGGCGGTTGCCACGCGCTTCGGTCACCGCGCGCTGCAGCACCTTGTCGGAGCCGGCGCGCCAGACTGTCGACTTCAGGCCGTACTTCTTTTCGAAGCCTGCCACCAGAGCGCCCATGTCGTCGGTTTGCATCGAGGTGTAGATCGACAGCGGACCTTCTTTTTTCGCGCCCTCCACCAGGCGCTGTTGGCGGTCGGCGCCGGCGTAGGCGGCCAGTTCGGGCGCGCTGCCCTTGGCCTGTGCGCGTGCGGTGCGGGGCAGCAGGGTTGCAGCGGCGGCGGCACCCAGCAGTCGTGTGAAATGACGTTTGCTGATCATCGGGATCTCCTAGTCGGTAATGTGAAATGGCGTTTGCTGATCATCGCGATTCCCTGGTCGGTGTCGCGCTGGAACTTCTGGCCGTCGAGGGAAAGATCGGACCACAGTTTGTCCAACTTCTCGGCTTCGTCGAGCGCGATAGCGGGGCGATCATCTCGAAAGGGAACTTGTTCAGGTGGCTGTCCACCAGCCGTGCTGGCGGGCCCCGGTTGCGTTCCTTGATGAATTGCTGGCGTTGCGGCGGCAGCATGAAGTCGGCGAACAGCAGCGCGGCGTGCGGGTGCGCAGAACGCAGCACCACGCCGATGGCGTCGGGCCGGCCGAAGGTGGGGTTCAGCGCCTTCCGCGTTGCCGGTGCACCCTTGACGATCGGGCGCTCAATGTTGCGGTTGTGAATGGTGGCGGCGATGGGCACCTCGCCGGAAGACACCGGTTCGGCCAGCAGCGTCTGGCCGCTGAGCATCTGCGGCCTGGCCGCGGCGAGCTTTTTAAAGTACGCCATGCCCTTGGCTTCGCCCCTGTGTTGGACGACGGCTGTAGACCAGTCGGTGTCGCTGGCCTCGATGCCCGACTTGCCGGCAAAGCGCGGGTGCAGCAGGTCCTGAAAGCGGGTGGGCAGTTCATCGGGCTCGATGAGGCTCGTGTTGTGGCCGATGGTGAGGAAGTTGAAACGGTCGGCAACCCAATGACAGTGCTTTGGCAAAGCTGCCGGCGGCAGGTCCTTGAAGTACGGGCTGTGGAATTCGGCGAGCGGATTTTCGCGGTGCAACGCTTCCATTTCGGGGCCGTTGGTCTCGAACACATCGCAGGCATGGCGGCCAGCGCGCGCTTCGGTCTCCGCGAGCTGCAGGTTTTTCTCAGAACTGCTGCGCCACAGCAGCACCCTCACGCCGGCAAGCCTTTCGAAAGCCCCGGTGATCGGCCCCGAGTCCTTGGTGTTGAACGAGGTGTGCGGGCTCAGCTGGCCCTCCTTGCGCGCGCATCGCAGCGGGCGAGCATCGCGGTCGGCGCCTTTGTGCATGCAGAGCTCGTGGTTGCAAGCGCTGGGGTCTTGCGCCATGGCAGCGGACACCATCAGCGCACCGGCCGCAGCAAGCAGATGGCGGCGCAACAGCTTGCTCAAGTCGTGAATCGTCATCTTGAACTTTCCAGCAGGCCAGCCGCAGTTCACCGGAACGGGGCAGACAGTGGCCAACGGCCAATGCCTGCCCCGTGGTCTTGCAGCGCGATCCGGCAACCGCGTCAGGGACACACGTAAGCGTCAGAAAGCATGTGAGATGCCGGCGGCGAGGAACCTGGTGTCTTCGCCCGGGTTCACGGTACCGAACTCATTGTTCGCAAAGCGCGCCGATTTGCCATTGGTGATCTCAGAGTAGGCCGCAAACAGATAGGTGCGCCGGCTCAGGTGGTAAGACGCGCCGGCGGTCAGCTTGGTTCCTTCCAGCCCGTCGGTGGAGCAGACGGCGGCGACCCGGCTGCAAGAACCAGCGTCCGACTTGACGATGTGCGCGGCGGTGCGCCACTTGGGGTTCCAACGGCTGTCGACGGAGACTTGGTAGGCGGTGTTGTCGTATGACTGGAAGCGCCCGGCGACGGTGGCCTTCTCGTCGTAGGTCTTCCTGATGACGTTGAAATCAAGCTTGTGCTGCTTGTTCACGCGCCATTCGACCGTGAATTGGGTGGCGGTGTCCTTTGAGGTCACCGTGGAGCCAGCGCCGTTGTTGCGCATCGCCGAAGGCGAATTGGCTGAACCGCCGAAGAAGTTGTCATGGATCTCGTGGGCCAGGGCCAAGTAGATCGGACCTTTGTCGTACTTGACTCCCAGCGAGTAAGTTTTGCCTGACCCCAGGGTTGGCGTCGGATTCTCGGCCGTCGCCACCAGTGCACCGAATTCGAAGCCGCCGAAACTCGGCGACTCGTAGATGATCGAGTTGGCGGGGCGTTCGTGGAAGCGCGAAGCGTTGCTGGTGCCAAAACCCACCTTGCGCATGATGTTGACCGACGACATGAACGTGGCGCTGCTGACACCAAGGATGCCCAGCGTATCGCCGTACTCTTTGTGCACGGTGTCGATGAGCCCGAGCCTGATGCTGCCGAAGCCGCCCTCGAGACCGACAAAGGTCTCACGGTTCCATCTGAAGCCAGCCGCATTGCCGTCGTCTACCGCCACCGTACCTTCGATCTGGAACTTGGCCTTCAACCCGCCGCCCAGGTCTTCCTGCCCGCGGAAACCAAGGCGCGAATTGCCCGCCGTCATGCCCTTGACGCTGCGGGTGCCACTGGTGCCGCCGGGCGTGGCTGCCAGTGTGGCCACTGGCGTGCCCGCTGCGGTGGCACCGGAGACGCTTTCCTGCAGCACGAAGGGATAGAGGCGGCCGTACACCGCCACGCTGCTCTGCGCGTTGGCAAAGGTGCAGATTGAGGCGGCGCTGAGCGCCAGCACCAGGGGAAGCTCTTTCATGACAGGCTTGTCTCCGTAAAGGTGAATCTTTTAGGGTCGGCTGCGCGGCAATTGCTTCAACACATCGACCCGCTACTTTTGCTATCGTTCGTCATAGCAGAACATAGGTCCTGATGGCGGAACGATCTCCGGACATTGCGCGCAGCCATCGGAAATGTCAATTCGTGGCCGCCCTGGGTCATGCTTTTTGCGACAGTTCGGCTGGCAGATCGGCCAGCTCAGCCAGTTCAGCCTCGTATATCTCGTCCATGCGAGGCTGCAGCCCGTAGCGGCGCGCGTCGGACCGTTCGGGTTGCCGCCGATGGCCCAGACCGCAAAGCCCAGATCGCGCAGCTCTTCGGTGTCTCGGATGGAGCCGTTGATGACGACGCTGGCTAGGCCGAGCGCCTTGCGCGCGGTGAGCCGCGGCGCATGTCGGCGAATGATTCATCGTTCATGGTCAGATCCTGTTCATGGCGCCAAAGCGACGTGGCCACGCTGCGTCAGCAGCGAATCCAGTCGCAGGTAAACGCGCCGCGCATTGCCTTGAAAGATCTTGAAACGGCGGGCCTCGTCGAGTGCCTCGACCGGGTCGACATAGCGCTTCGTATCGTCGAAGTGATGCCCGGTGTGCGCGTCGATGCCCTTCACCGCACCGACCATCTCGGAGGCGAACAGGATGTTGTCTACCGGCACCCCCTCGGTCAGCAGGAGGAATCCCGGCAGGTGGTTTGCGCAGGTGTCGAAGAACACACTCTTCATCGGCGCAGCGACCGGCTCGGTCTGCTGTTGGTCGACGTCGAAACCGCGGTAGCGGTCCCAAGCTACCGCGGCCGGAAGACCCGGCTGCACCTGCGCCGTACGCGCCACGCCCGCACTGCCTGCACCTTGCCCGCCCCGACGGCCAGGGACCTGCAAGACCCGGGCACCGTGGTCAAGCATGCCGACAGGGTCGGGCTGTCCTTTGCGCGGGGCTCGGCCGACGTGCAGCAACTGCAGCGCGGGCTGGCTGAAGATCTGAACGCGGCGCGGCTTCGATCACGAGCATGAGACATCGAATGGCACCGACCAGGCAGCGATCGCGCAGTTGATCTGGGATCACGACCCCCAACACTGACACGCGCCACAACCTTGCATTTGCCCCCTCCAATCTGTCACGGCGCGCGATCGCGGTGTTTCCGGGCCGTGGCGCCGTGGCGGCTTGGATCTACGGCTTGCGCGGCTCGCTGCCCGCAAACGTCGTCATCACCGTCGGTACACGGTGCACACGGCCGTCTGCCGTACCCGCAGGGCCCCACAGGTACAGCGTACCGTCGGATTTGAGTGCAAGCACCCGGTGGCCGCCAGCCCACACCCGCACGATGCCCGACAGCGACTTGACGAGCACGCCGCGCGGCGCGACTGCGTCCACGCTGCCGCCCGTTCCGAGCGTCCCGAAGGAATTGCTGCCCCAGGTGCGCACGCTGCCGTCACGCAACACGGCGGCGCCCGCCGCCACGTCGGTGGCGTCACGCAGCGAGCCCGGCAGCGGCGCCGGGGCACGCACCGGTGGCATGTCGCTCAGGATGCCGCCGAAAGCATCCCGTGTCGGTTTCTGTGTCGAAGGCACATTGCCCCAGAGCAACCACGAGCCGTCGGCCTGCAGCGCCGCCGACGAGTTGCCGTCCGCGTGGATGCGGGTGACGCCCGCCAATGACGGAACCATCGTCGGGCGGGGCCGCCCTGCGGTATCGCCCAGGCCCAGTTGCGAATCCTTGTTGGCACCCCAGGCCCACACCGTGCCGTCCGACCGGAGGGCGAGCATGTGCTTCCAGCCGCCAGCGATCTGCGTGATTCCGTCCAGGCCCGCCACCTGCCGCGGCGTGTACTGCAGCAGGCCCGACTGGCCGGATTTCGACAGCGTACCGGTGGCCAGCAGGCCCTCGCTGTCTTCACCCCACATCCACACCGTGCCGTCGTCGCGCAAGGCGGCACCGCCATGCACGAACGCCGCGATGCCGATGATGCGTTCCAGCGTGGCCACGGCCGTGGGCCGCGACAGCACGTAGGTCGGCCCGCGAACCGTGCCGCCGAAGAGGCCGAAGTCGTTCTTGCCCCACACGTAGACCTTGCCGTCGTCGCCCAGGACCATGCTGGTCCAGATGTCAGCCACTGCAACAGCGCGTGCGCTGGGGATGCCGGGCACCGGCGTGAGCACGTCCACGAATGCCGTGGCTGGATCCACGCCACACACCCCGTGCTGGTTGCGGCCCTGGCACAGCACCCGGCCATCGGGCGCCAAGACGAGCGTGTGGAGGGAGGAGGTCGCCACACGCACTTCCTCGGCCGCAGCCGGCGCGGAGAACTGCAGGGCTCCCACCGATGCGAGTAGAACGATGAACACTATGAGCATGCCGGAAGTATGTTCCAGGCACCCGCTAGAAGCTCGGCAGCGACGACGCGCAACTGCTTCCTGCCGCGCTCGGTAACATCACTCGCGCTCGAGGCATTACCGATATCGCAAAGGCGGCAGGCATCACCAGGGAAGCGTCGTACAGGGCATTGCGCGTGGACTCTTGGCCACTTGAGGCATCCCTTCGGCAAAAGTTCGACGCGGTGCCGTGCGCGCGAGATACTCCGGCCGAAGCGGCGTTGTGCGCGTGGTTGCATGCCCTCGCCGGCCTCATTTGGTAGATCGGAGTGTCACACCCGTGCGAACAGTTCCTTCCTCACACGAGCAACTTTCTGACAGCAGCGATGCAGGCGCCCCAACGGAAGAACACTTCCGGGCGCTGTTCGAATCGATCGACGATGGTGTGTCGATCCTTCAAATCCTGTTCGACGAGAACGACCATGCGATCGATTACCGCTTTCTTGCCGTCAATCGGGCCCACCATGCGGTGAGTGGCGTGGGCACCGAGGTGGTCGGCAAACGCATGAGCGAGGTGGAGCCCGACATCGATCCCTTGCTGACGCGGCGATTGGGGGCCGTCGCTCTCACCGGTGAGTCGGTTCGCTTCGAGGACTACGTTCGCCCGTTTGACCGCTGGTACGAGGTTTACCTGTCCCGGTTCGGACACCCCGAAAGCCGGACGGTCGCCGCGATCTTCAGGGACATCACCAAGCGCAAGCGCCGGGAGCACCTGCGGGCATTCCTGCTCACATTGAGCGATGCACTTCGGCCGCTTGCCGACCCGCAGCAGATCCAGGTGCTGGCTGCCGATCTCCTGGGTGAGCATCTGCAGGTCAACCATGCCCTGTACGGCGAAGTGCGGGGCGAGCACGTCCATATCTCTCACTCCTACGCCAATGGGTTGCCGCCGATGGTCGGCACGTTTCATGCCGAAGATTTCGGCAAGCGACTGATGGAAGGTCATCGTGCCGGAAGGCTGCAGGTCTGTGCGAATACGACTAGCGATCCGCTCTTCGACGAGCAAGTGAGGCAAGTAATGGCGGCCGCGCGTGTCGGCGCGTACATCGCGGTGCCGCTGGTCAAGCAGGGCGTGTGGGTCGGGGTGCTGTCGGTGCAAAACATCGAGCCGCGCGATTGGACGCCGACGGAAATCGAAGTGGTGCAGGAGGTCGCCGAGCGCACCTGGGCGGCGGTTGAGCGAACCCGCGCTGAAAGGGCGTTGAGAGAGTCGGAAGAAAGATACCGCTCACTGTTCGAATCGATCGACGAGGGCGTCGCGACGATCGAAGTGTTGTTTGACAAGCACGAGAAGGCAGTCGACTACAGGTACCTTGAGATTAATTCTGCGCACGAGGCCATGAGCGGCTTGGGGCGCAACGCCATTGGCAAGCGCGGGCGCGAGGTCATCCCGGCCCTCGAGCAGAGTGTGATTGAACGGTTGGGACACGTGGCCCTCACCGGCCAGCCGATCCGGTTCGAAGAATTCGTCAGTGGCCTGGGTCGCTGGTTTGACATCTACCTTGCGCGCGACGGCGGCAGTGACAGCCGCAGGGTCATCTCGGTCTTCAACAACATCACCGAGCGCAAGCAACGGGAGGCGAATCTGCGCTTCCTGGCCGAGATCAGCGCCCACTTCGCGCCGCTGCTGGGGACCGAAGCCATCATGCAGAGCGTCGGCGCGCAGCTTGCCCGATACCTGAATCTGGCGCGCTGCAGCTTTTCAGTCGTGGACACGGACCTGGACCAGATCGACTGCATCTATTCATGGCGGCGGGACGAAGCAACGCCAGATGTGTTCGGCAAGCATCGCATCTCGACTTTTCTGAACGAAAGCGGGCGTCAGCACTACGCCGCCGGACACCTGTCCGTGATGGACGATGCGCAGAATAATCATCTGCTCGATCCCTTGGCGTACGGGGTGTTGGACCAACTCAGCGTGCGTTCGATCGTGGACGTGCCTTACCTGAAAAACGGGCGCTGGAAGTTCCTGTTGTCTGTCGCGCGATCCACTGCAGGTAAGTGGCACGCGCACGAAATCGAGCTGATTCGGCAACTCGCCGAGCGCATCTACATTGGGGTCGAGCGCTCGCGCGTCGAGGCAGCGCTGCGCGCGAGCGAGGTTCGAAAGGCTTTCTTGTTGAGCTTGAGCGACTCGCTCCGGCCCGTGCGCGACCCGCTCGAGGTGCAGCGCGTCGCGGTGGCGGCGCTCGGGCTGCATCTGAGGGTCAACCGCGCCCTCTATTTTGAAGTGCAGGCTGACGGCGACACGGTGCGGGCCGGTCCCGCCTACCTGGACGGCGTGGCGGCCTTGCCCCCGCTGCAACGGATGTCGGACTTTGGGGAAGTTACCGCCCAGTACCGCCGTAACGAGTCGTCGGTCACACACGACGTGCTTGCCGACCCCCTGATCGGCCCCGCGGTGACGGACCGATACGCCGCGATCGACGTACGCGCGGGGATCGGCGTGCCGCTGCTCAAAGAGGGGCGCGTCGTCTCCGTCATCGGCGTGCACCAGGCGAAGCCTCGAATGTGGACTGCGGCCGATGTCACGCTGATCGAGGCGGTGGCCGAGCGCACATGGGAAGCCGTCGAGCGCGCGCGCGCCGGGGAAGCCCTGCGCGAATCCGAAGCACAGTTGCAGGCTCTCATCGCGAACCTGCCGGGCGGTGCAGTCTTCGTGGTGGACAAGGATCTTCGGTACCTGGTCGCCGAGGGCGAGGCGATGAGTGACGCCGGACACAAGTCCTCGGACTTCCTCGGCAAGTCGATTCGCGAGGCTTTGCAGGAAGACCTGGCTTCTGCGTACGAGCCGTACTTCCGCAAGGCATTGGCAGGCGAACACTTCGAGCTCGAGCATGCGTTGGATGGGCGCGCCTACCTCACGCGCGGGGTGCCGCTTCGGTCACACGGCGAAGAGGTCTACGCTGTGCTCGCCGCCTCGTTCGACATTACCGAGCGCAAGCGGGCAGAAGGCGAGTCGCGCGAAGCTGACAAGCGCAAGGATGAGTTCCTCGCCATGCTCGCTCATGAGCTGCGAAACCCACTGGCCGCCATCAGCAGTGCGACCCAGGTCGTGAAGCAACTGACGCGCGACAACGCCACGGTGCAGCGCCCCCGTGAAGTCATCGAACGGCAGTTGCATCACTTGACGCGTTTGGTGGACGATCTGCTGGACATGTCGCGCGTGACCTGGGGCAAGATCAACCTGAAGCAGGAAACTCTGTCCCTGGCGACTGTGCTGCAACGCGCTGTCGAGGCCAACCGCCCGTTGATCGACGCGCGCGCCCAGCAACTGACCATCACGCTGCCACCCCTTGCAGTGCAAGTCGTGGGCGATCCGACGCGCCTCGTGCAAGTGTTCGGCAACCTGCTCAACAATGCCGCGAAGTACACCGAGACAGGCGGGCACATTGCACTGCACACCGCGATTGCGGCTGAGGAAGCCATCGTCCGCGTCAGCGACAACGGCTGCGGGCTGTCGGAATCCTTGCTGCCCCACGTGTTCGAACTTTTCACTCAGGCGCGGCGTTCGCTTGACCGCTCGCAAGGCGGCCTCGGGGTCGGGTTGGCATTGGTCCACAGCCTGGTCAAGATGCACGGCGGCGAGGTGGAAGTTCACAGTGCGGGGCTGGGCGGAGGCAGCGAGTTCGTGGTTCGGTTGCCCCTGGCGCGAAGCGGCGACAAGCCCGAGCCTCCGTTACTGGAAGAGGCGACAGCGCAGGCACCGACCACTGCGCCGCGCCTGCGGGTGTTGGTTGTCGAAGACAACGCAGACGCTGCAGAAATGCTGGTCATCCTCCTGCAGCACGACGGGGATGAAGTGCGGCTGGCCCGTGACGGCGTCTCTGCGTTGAACGAAGCGCGTGACTTCCAGCCGCAGGTCGTGTTGTGCGACCTGGGTCTTCCGGGCTTGAGCGGCTTCGAGGTTGCCTCGCGCCTGCGCGAGCACCCCGAATGCCAAGGCACGCTGCTGGTCGCGCTGAGCGGCTACGGCCGTGATGATGATCGCCGTAAATCCCAATTGGCAGGCTTCGACCATCACCTGACAAAGCCGGTAGATACAGAGGTCATGGCCGCGCTGATCGAACAGCGGCGTTGGGTCTAGGCGGCCGGGAGGCGTCGCACATGGGGCACTGGGAATGCCCGACTGCCTGACTGCCTGATGCTGGCGCTGACGAACTGGCTCGGACCGGCAGGTGAATGCGGCGGCGCCCGCATGGTTGTCGCCGCCGAGTTGCTATCGCAGCGCGGCGGCGGTAGCGCTGGTGACCGCGCCGAAGGCAATGCGTTCCTGCTCCAGCCGCAACGGCTCGGCACGCAGCCGACACCATCGCAAGTCGTCGTACAGCCGGCGTTCAGCCTCGTTCAGGCGCGGCAGGTCACGCTGCGTGGGCTGCGGTTCTGGCGTCCACTGCGCCTGGTGCGCGAGCAAGGTGTCGCGGTCCATCATGAACGACTGCGCGTGCGGGAAGTGCGCGCGCAACTGGTCGAGGATGGCGAAGCCGTGGGTGTCGACGTCGCCCCAGTGGTGCAGGTCGCACCGCTGCAGCCAGGCGGCCTGCGCCAGGGCGTCGAAACCGTAGCCCGCGCCAAAGATCACCAGGCTGTCGGCGGCGGGTGGGAAGGCCAGGAAGTTGATCTCGTTCTCGGTGATGAAAACGCGCCGCACGGCGGCTGTCAGCCTGGCGAATGCCGCTTGCGACACGGTGTAGTCGGCATCGGTGCCAGGCACCCAGGGCATGAGCCGGGGGTCCAGCATGCGGAACCGCACTCTGGATGGCTTGTCGACGAAGCCGTAGCGCCGTGCGAACTGCGCCGTGCCGCGGGCCGTGGGATCTACGGCCGCAGACGGCAGCACCTGGTCCAGCAGTTCAGCCAGCACGGCGCGGTGGGTTTCGATGAACTTGCTGTCGATGCCGGGCAGATCCACCTGGCGCAGGTAGATGCCGGGGCGCGGATGGGCCTGCAGCCATGCCACGACGTCCAGCAGCCTGGGCCAGAGGTCGCCCAGGGCGAGTGCGCGCAGCGCGTCGGCCTGCTGCCATGGCAACAAGCCGGGTTGCTGCTGCCGGGTGATGGTCAGCAGGGCCTCGAAGGCCCGTGCCTCGCGCGTCTTTCCAATGAAACGCAGCGCGTCATCCAGCGTGTCGATCCAGGCCTCGGCCGGCAGGCTGTTGGTGCCGATGACGCGGTGCCGCACCTCGCGCATCACCAGTCTGCAGCCGGCACCCAGGCCCTGCTGCAGCGCGGCAGCCCACAGCCGCACCTCGTCGAAGCGTTCGGACAGTTCGCTGGACGTGGGGCCGCGCAGGTTCAGGCGCAGCGGGAATAGTTCTCCCGGCGGGGCGACCCGTGCGCCCAGCAGGTCGCCCTTGTCCCAGCGCCGCTGCACCTGGGCGCGCAGGTCGGCGGTCGTGGTCCACGCCGGCTTCATGTCAACGCATCGCGCTCGGCGCGGTAGTCCTCGATGGCCAGGTTGCGTAGCTTGGACGCACTGCCGTCCTCGTTGTGCACGAAGCCGACGCTGGCCACGAAGGGCTCGATGATGTGGATCTTCTGCAGCGGCGTCACGATGAGCAATTGCAGGTTGAGCTGCTTGAACAGGCGCAGGCCGTACTCGGCCGATTCGTCCGAGCCACGGCCGAAAGCCTCGTCGATGACGACGAAGCGGAACGACCGCGAGCGCGCTGCGCCCCATTCCAGGCCGAACTGGTAGGCCAGGCTGGCAGCCAGGATGGTGTAGGCCAGCTTCTCCTTCTGGCCACCCGACTTGCCGCCGGAATCGGCGTAGTGCTCGTGCTCGCTGCCGTCTTCGCGCCAACGCTCGCTGGCGGCAAACACGAACCACTGGCGCACATCGGTGACCTTGGCCGCCCAGCGCCGGTCGGCCTCGGCCGAGCCTTCACGGCCGCGAAAGCGTTCGATGATGTGCTTGACCTGCAGGAACTTCGCTTCGGAATACTGCGCGTCTTCGGAGCCGGTCAAGGTGCCCTCGGTGCAGGCGCGCAGTTCGGTCTGGAAGTCGCGCACATCGGCATCGGTGGCGGCCTGCGCTTCCAGGGCGATGAAGCGGCCCGGGTTGTAGTCGATCTGCGTCAGCGACTCGTTGATGCGCGCCACCCGTTCCTTGATGGTCTCGCGTTCGCGGTGCAGCTGCGACTGGAAGTGCGCGACCTCGCGGATGGTGTTCTCGTTGAGCAGTTCCTTGAAGCGCGCCACGAAGCGCGGCAGGTCGTCGGCCTGCAGCTGCGCCAGCATGGCGCGATATTCCGGCCCGGCGGCCACGCTGGCGTCGACGTCCTGCGTGTCGAGCTTGAAGATTTCCTTGTATTCGGTCATCGCGCGCACGATCTTCTCGGTCAGCCGCGCCAGTTTCTTGTCGTCGCTGTCGATGCGTTCCTGCAGCCAGCGCCGCATGTCTTGTTCGCGGCCGTCGCAAGCCTCGATGCTGAGCGTGTGCTCGCCCAGGGCCTGAGCGCGCCAGCCCTCGATCAGCGCGAAGTGCTGCGCATGGGTGCTGAAGTCGCTCGCTTCCAGCCGCTGCTGCGTGGCCGCGCGCAGGCTCAGCGCCTGTTCCTGCTTCAAGAGCGTGCGTGCCCGTTCAGCCTCGCGCTCCTTCAGGCGCGTGGCCGTCTCGGCGAGTGCGGCTTCCAGACCGCGGAGCTGCGCGGCCAGCGCAGTCAGCACGTCCGACGCCGCTTCCAGCCGCTGCTTCTCATCCTGCAAGGCGGCCAGCTCGGCCGCAGCGCTGCGCCAGTCGAGTTCGGCCCAGTCGCGGTACTCCTCGAGTTTGTCCAGCGCCTGCAGCCGCTCGCGCGCCTGCTGCTGTTCCTTCTGCATCACGGCGATGCGCCGACCACTGTCCGCCAGCCGCGCCTGCAGCAACTTGGCCTTGGACTCCAGGGCCGCGATCTTGGCCTGGTTGCTCCAGCCCAGTACGTAGCGGCTGCGATCATCGATGCGGTGGCGGTCGTCCTTCTCGTGACGCTCTCCCCCGCCCTTGATCTGGCCGGCGCGCGTGATGGCCCGGGCCTCGCGGCGAAACTGGTCGCCGCTGCTGCTGCAGGCCAGGTCGAAGCGGTGCGCCAGTTCGCGTTCCAGCCAGGCGTAGAACGGCGAGTCGGACTTCACGACCAGCTTGCGTGCCATCGAGTCGGGGTGCAGCGCGGGCAGTTCGCCGCGCAGGTCTTTCTTGCCAGGGCGCACGCGGAAGTAGACGAAGCGACCCTTGAGCTGCGTCCGGTCCACCCATTCGCTGACGGCGGCGTACTGCGCGTCGGGCACCAGCATCGACAGCCCGAAGCTGCGCAGCAGCCGCTCGGCCGCGCCTTCCCAGTCGCGCTCGTCGTCGCGCACCTGGATCAGCTCGCCGGCATAGGGCATCAGGGCCTCGTCTAGTTTCAGCGCCTGGCACAGTGCAACGCGCAGGGCCACCTGCTGAGCGTCGATGTTGCTGCGGCGCGCCTTCAGGCTGGTCAGTTCCTCGGTCAGCTCGGCATGTTCCTGGCGACCTTGCGCAAAGGCCACACCTGATTCGTTCAGCTCGTTCTGCAGTGCAGCCTCGCGCTGGGCCGCGGACTCGCGCAGCGGCGTGCACAAGGCGCGCTGGGCCAGGAAATCCTCGGCCTGGTGCAGCGCGAGCAAACCCAGGGCCTGACGCAGCACGTCGTAGCGCTCGGCTTTCTCGGTGCGGCGCTGCTTGTCGACTTCCTTGCGTGCGATCTCCAGCGCCAGGCGTTCCAAACGGTCGCCGCCGCTGTCGGCGATGGCGCGGCGCAACTCGCGCTCCTTCGCCTGTTGCTCGCGCTGCTGCGTGGCCAGGCGTGCGATGTGCTCATCGTGTCGGGCCGCGTCGTCGGTCAGGTGCTCCAGGCGCTGGTCCAGCAACCGGGCCTTGTGGACGGCGAAAAACGCCTGCAGCGCTTCACGCGCGGCGCGCTGCTGCTCGATGGCGGCGGCCAGTTCGACATAGCGCTCGCCGTCGGCGACCAGCGGCTGCAACAGCGCCACCTGCGCTTGAGCCTTCAGCACCGCCCCATGGGCGCGATTCAGGTCGTCGAAGTGCGCGATCAACGCCGCCAGGCGCGGCGCCACGTCGAAGGGTTCGAGCATGTGGCTGCGCACGAAGTCGGTCAGGTTGCCCACCGACTTCATCGACACCGTCTGGTGGAACAGCTCCAGCGCCTGCTCGTTGTGGATGCCGAAGTGGCGGCGCAGCAGCGCGCCGTAGGGCGGGAAGCTGTCTTCGACCACCACGCCGCCAGCGCGCAGGCGCTTGCGCAGCTTGACGATGTCGGTGCCGAAGTCGGCGAAGTCGCTCGCGATGCTCAAGCCCTTGTCGGCCACCGCGTACAGCCGCAGCGGCTGACCCGCCGGGTCCTTCAGCCAGAACACTTGCGCCAGCGTCACCGTCTGGTCGTAGCCGGCGTTGTGGAACACGGCCAGGATCACCGAGTAACTGTTCGGCCCCCGCAGTGCCACCGGCCGGCCGGCGCCACCCAGTTCGCTGCGCGCGGCCTTGTAGTGGCCCAGCACATAGCTGCGCAGCGTGCGTTCGCGCGCATCGGCGCCGGCGGCCTTGTTGTAGGCCACGCGGTGGGCCGGCACCAGCAGCGTGGTCACGGCGTCGACCAGGGTCGACTTGCCCGAGCCGATGTCGCCCGTCAGCAGGGCGTTGCGGCCCTCGGCGCGCAGCGTCCACACGCGGCCGTCGAAGGTGCCCCAGTTGTAGACCTCCAACCGCTGCAACCGAAAGCCCGACAGGCTTTCGTCGGCGGTGAAATCCAGCGACAGTGATTCACTCTTCATCGTCAGGCCCCGCGTTGCCTTGCGCACCGGCCTGCGCGCTGGCCTGCAATTGCGCGCGGTAGGCCGCCAGCCGCGTATCGAACTCGCCCAGCCACTGCGCGTCGACAAAGGCTTTCACGATGCGCTGCACCTCGAACACACCGTCCTGGCCACGCAGCCGGCGCGCGAAGCCGAGTTCGACGACCTTGTTCAGCTGCGTGTCCACCTGGTCGATCAGCCGCGCTTCATTGCTGCCTTCGGGCATGAACACCCGCAACAGTTCGGCCACCTGCTCGCGCGACAGGATCAGCCGTGTGTCGCCGCCTCCGGCATCGAACTCGGCCAGCTTCTTGCGCAACAGTGCCAGCAGCAGGCTGACCGGAAACGACAGTGGCCGGCGCGCCACCAGACGCGGCAGCTTGGCAGCAGGGTCGTCGTCGGCCACGGCGCGTGAACGCAGGAAGGCATAGCCTTCGGCCTCGTCGAGCATCAAATCGAGCCCCAGCACCGACACATGGTCGCGAACGCGGCTCTGCAAATGCAGCAGCGCGCTCCAGTGCGCGGCGTCGTCGGCCCGGTAGGTCACGCCTTTGAGCAGCGGGATCAGCACCGCCGAGAGATCCGCCGCCGGTTGCAGGGTCGGATGGGGTTCGTCGGCCATCGGCATCCTTTGTGTCGGCATCACTTGTGTCGGCCTCACTTGTGTCGGTATCACTTGGTGAAGATCACGCGCGGCAGGGTCGCGCTCTTGTGCTGTGCGGGGTGTTTGCCGCCTGCGGCCAGCCAGGTCACCTGCTCTTGCACGCTGTCGTCGATGACTGCCTTGCCTGGCTCTGCGGCCAGGCTCAGGTAGGCCACCAGTTCGGCCAGGCCCTGCTGCAGTGGTCGGCTGGCCAGCAGTTCGGTCAGCGTGACCTGCGTGCGCTGTTGCAGGCTGCGCCGCACATGCTGCGCCAGGGCGGCCTTGTCGACGATGAACTGCGAATACAGGGCCGCGGCATCGAGGTCTTCGTCGCCGGCGGCGATGCGCGCACTGGCGATGGCCAGCTTGACGGCCGGGGCATGCAGCGGGCGCTCCATCGGCAAGTCGATGCTGGGCGCGGTGTCGGCAATCGTCATGAACTCGCCCGCCGGCTGCCGCGCGCGCACCGCCAGCGCGCCGGCCTCGATGCCGCGCAGGATGTCCATGATGCGGCGGTTCTCCAAAAAGGCCTGGTCGTCGAGGAAGCGCCGCAGTTGCTGCGACAGCAGCGCGACCGTGCGTTGCGTCTGCTCGCCGGCCTCCAGCCAGTCGTAGTGCACCCGCCGCAACCTCGGGTCGGGCGACAGGCCGGCCACCGGTTCGAGCTGCAGCACCCGGTCGAGCAGCATGCTCAATTCATCCTGCCGGTCGCGCGACATCAGGAAGTCCCAGAAGGCGCGAAAGCTGCGGCCCTGATCGGACTCGTCGATCAGGTCGCGCTCGCCCAGGATGTCCTGCAGCAGCGCGCCCTTGCTGCCGTCCCACAACGCAATGCGCTCGCGCACGCGGCGGTCCAGGCCGCGAAAGTTGTGCTCGACCTCGCGAAAGTCAGCCAGCAGTTCGCGCGCCAGCGTCGCAAACTGCGTAAAGCGCTCTTTCAGCGCGGTGTCGCCCAGCAGTGGCACATTGCCCGAACGTATGCGCTCGATCTCGGCGTCGATGGCGTCGCGCCGGCGCTGCAGTTCCTGCACGCGGACCTCGGGGTCGGTCTCGCTGCCATCGCTCATCTGGCGCAGCAGTTCGAACAGCGTCAGCAGACGCGACTCGGTGCCGATGAAGCTGCGTTCGCTCAACGCAGCCAGCCAGGCCAGCGCCTTCTCGGTGGCCGGCGTGAGGTCGAAGTGCGGCTCGTCCGAGCCCGGCGGGTAGAACTTGCGCAGCCAGGCCTTGTCGTTGGCTGCCCAGTCGTTCAGGTACTCGAGCGCCGGCTTGGGGTAGCTGGCCGCTCCGCGCTGTTCACGCACGGCATAAAGCGTGTCGTCCAGGGCCGAGGCCAGTTCTGCCTGGTGGATGACACGCCGATTGGGCGCCACGAACACCCGGTGCAGGAAACTCGCGACCAGCGCGGCCGAGTCGGCCTGCAACAAGCGCCAAGCCGGGTGTTGGCGCCGCAAGGCCTCGAGGGTGTCGAAGTCGAAGGGCATGCGCGTTCAGCCAAACCCCGCCGCGCCTGCGTTGCCTGCCGCGCCAGCCGCGCTGCGGCGGTACGCGCACGCCGTGGCGCGGCAGTTCGTGCGGCATGCAGTGAATGAACAGGACATACCCGGCATTGTCGGTTAGCGGCACCCGGGCCTGCACCCGAAAGCGGCCCGGCCGCGAGGCAGGGCTTGCGCCAGGCGCTGGATCGCCCCAACGCACCAACCACAGCGGCAACTTGCATCCGCCAGCGCCGCATTGGTTTCCTGTCCCGCCGCGTGGGCACCCCTGGCCTTCATGACCAGGAAATTCTCGAAGTAGGGGTCGAGGTTGCGCAGTCATCCGCGCAGCGGTTCGGCCGAGGACAGCAATTCGCGCTCGTCGAGCTCTTCCTCGATGAGGAGCAGGGTCTCGTCGTTGATGTCGGCCTGCGCATGCAGCCGGTACAGGCACTCGCGCTCGGCCCGGATGCCTGTCAGCCGCAGCTTGCGCGCTGCGCTGATGCGGCGGGCCTTGGCGTCGGCCGTGGCGGCGTCGGCCTCGCGCAGGGCGATCTTGCCTTCGTAGCGGTGGATCAGCTGCTCGGCAAAGGCGCGTGTGCCCGGGTTCGCCGCCTGCGTGACCAGGGGCGCAATGGCCGCGATGCCGGCGCGGGCCACCTCGGCGCGGGCCCGGTTCTCCTCCGGCATGCCCACTGCCTCACTGCTGGCGTGCAGCTTGCGTATCAGCCAGGGCAACGGAATGCCGTTCAACAGTAGCGTGAGGATGATCGTGGCGGCGGCCAGGAACACGACCAGGTCGCGTTGTGGAAAGGGCTCGCCAGTCGCGGTCAGCAAAGGCACGGACAACGCCGTGGCCAGCGTGATGGAACCGCGCACGGCAGCCCAACTGATGAGGAACATCCGCTGCGGTTGCGGTCCCCCGCGGGGCCCGGCCCAGCCCCACTGCATGCGGAAGCGCACATGCGCCGAGGCCCAGACCCAGCCAAAGCGCAGGGCCATCAACAGCGCCCACAGCCCGACGGCCAGGCCGGCGAGCCACCAAGGGTCGAAGTGCCCGACTGACGACAGCATCGACCGGAGCTGCAGCCCCAACAGCACGAACACGAGGCCGTTGAACAGGTAGGCGATCATTCGCCAGACTTCTCGCGCGTGGCGACGGCCCGCAGGCGACAGCCCCTTCACCTCGCGCCCGCCCGCCCACAAACCGGCCAGCACGGCAGCCAGCACGCCCGACACGTGCAGCGCCTCGGCAGCCAGATAAGCCGCATAAGGCGTCAGCAGCGACAGCAGGTTCTGCAGCGACGGGTCGTCGACGCCCAGCTTGATCAGCCGCTCGCACAGCCCGCGCCCCAGCCACGACACCAACACACCCACGGCCACGCCGCCGCCGGACAGCAGCAGGAAGCTCTGCGTCACCTCGCCCGCGCTCGTCGCGCCGGCGGCTGCGGCTGCGGCCACGGCCAGCTTGAAGGCCACCAGCCCGGTGGCGTCGTTGAGCAGGCTCTCGGCGTTGATGGTGTTGGACACCCGGCGCGGCAGCGGCAGCCCTGCCGTGGTGGCCACCGTGGCCACGGCATCGGTGGGCGTGACGATGGCCCCCAGCGTGAAGGCCACCGCCAGCGGCATCGAAGGCACCAGCCAGTGCACGGTGTAGCCCACCACCACCACCGTCAGCACCACCAGGCCCAGCGCCAGCAGCAGCACGGGCTGCAGTACCCGCAGTAAATCGCGCCGCGGCAGAGAACGCGCATCGGCATACAGCAAAGGTGGAATGAAGAGCAGCAGGAAGAGGCTGGGGTCGACGCTGATCCGGTCCAGTCCGGGCAAGAACGATGCGACTCCGCCCGTCACGACCAGAAAGATCGGCAGGCCCATGTGCGTCCAGCGCACCAGCGCCCCGCCCACCGCAACGATCAGCAGCAGCAACAGGGAGATTTCAACGGTTTGCATGCGGGCACCTGAGGTTGAAGCGACGCAGCATCGGTGATTGCCCGGCCCCCAAGCTTGATTCAGATCATGTCGCCACAGGACTCCGCTTCCTAGCATCGCCATGCACGTGCACAGCGGGAGATCGGCAATGCTGCAGATTCGGATTCACGGTCGTGGCGGTCAGGGCGTGGTGACGGCCACCGAACTGCTGTCGGTGGCGGCCTTCGAACAAGGCCGGCATGCGCAGGCCTTCCCCAGCTTCGGCTCGGAGCGCACGGGCGCACCGGTGGTGGCGTTCTGCCGCATCAGCGACCACGAGATCCGGCTGCGCGAACCCATCCTGGCGCCCGATGTGCTGATCATCCAGGACCCTACCCTGTTGCACCAGGTCGACGTGTTCCAGGGCCTCAAGCCCGACGGCTATGTATTGATCAACAGCAAGCGCAGCTTCGACGAGCTGGGCCTGGCCGACGTGGCCCGCCGCTTTCGCCACGAGCGGCTGACCACCGTGCCGGCCACCGAGATCGCTTTGAAGCACCTGGGTCGGCCCCTGCCGAACGCCGTGCTGCTGGGCGGCTTTGCCGCGCTGTCGGGTCTGATCACGCTGGACGCGGTGGCGCACGCCATCCAGACCAAGTTCAGCGGCAAGGTCGCTGCAGGCAACGTGGCCGCGGCGAGCGAAGCATTCGACTACGTCAAGCGCGAGCTTGAAGAACTGGCGGGCCTCACATGCTCAAGCAAATAGAAGGCTCGCAGGCCGTGGCCCAGGCCGTGGCGCTGTGCCGGCCGGATGTCATATGCGCCTACCCGATCTCGCCGCAGACGCACATCGTCGAAGGCCTGGGCGAACTGGTGAAGGACGGGTCGCTCACGCCCTGCGAGTTCATCAACGTCGAAAGCGAATTTGCGGCGATGAGCGTGGGCATCGGCAGCAGCGCTGCCGGCGCGCGCACCTACACCGCCACCGCCAGCCAGGGCCTGCTGTTCATGGCCGAGGCTGTGTACAACGCATCGGGACTGGGCCTGCCCATCGTGATGACGGTGGCCAACCGGGCAATCGGCGCGCCCATCAACATCTGGAACGACCACAGCGACAGCATGAGCCAGCGCGACTGCGGCTGGATCCAGCTGTTCGCCGAGAACAACCAAGAAGCGCTGGACCTGCACATCCAGGCCTTCAAATTGGCCGAGGAACTGTCCATGCCGGTGATGGTGTGCATGGACGGCTTCATCCTCACCCATGCCTACGAACGCGTGGACATGCCGGCGCAGGCCGAGGTCGACGCCTTCCTGCCGCCCTACGAACCGCGCCAGGTGCTGGACCCGGCCGAGCCCGTGTCCATAGGCGCCATGGTCGGCCCCGAGGCCTTCATGGAAGTGCGCTACCTGGCGCATGCCAAGCAATTGCAGGCGCTGGAAGTCATCCCGCGCATCGCCGAGGAATTCCGGCAGCGCTTCGGCCGTGACGCTGGCGGCCTGGTGCGCGGCTACCGCTGTGAGGACGCAGAGACCATCGTCGTGGCGCTGGGCTCGGTGATCGGCACGCTCAAGGACACCATCGACGAGATGCGCGACGAGGGGCAGAAGATCGGCGTGCTGGGCATCCGGTCGTTCCGCCCCTTCCCGCTGGCAGCGGTGCGCGCCGCGCTGCAAGAAGCCCGGCGCGTGGTGGTGCTGGAGAAAAGTTTCTCGGTCGGCCTGGGTGGCGTCGTGTCCACCGATGTGCGGCTGGCGCTGTCGGGGCTGCAGCTGCACGGCTACACCGTGGTGGCGGGCTTGGGCGGGCGCTCGATCACGCAGGACTCGCTGAAGCGCACCCTGCTCGAGGCCATTGCCGACACGCTGCAGCCCCTGACCTTCCTGGACCTGGACTGGCGCATCGTCAACCGCCAGCTCGAGCGCGAGTCCCAGGTGCGGCGCAGCGGGCCGATCGCCGAGAACCTGCTGCGTGACGTCGGCACCGTGGCCTCGAAAGTGAGTTGACAGTGAACACTGCCATCAAGTTCTACCAGACCGGCACCTTCACCGTCGGCAACCGCCTGCTGGCGCCCGAGCAGCGCAGCGTGCAGTCCAGCACCGAGCGCAACAACGCACTCAACAGCGGCCACCGCGCCTGCCAGGGCTGCGGCGAGGCGCTGGGCGCGCGCTACGCCATCGACGCGGCGATGCGCGCGACCGCCAACCAGCTGATCGCCGTGAACGCCACCGGGTGCCTGGAGGTGTTCAGCACGCCCTACCCCGAAACCTCATGGCAGCTGCCGTGGATCCATTCGCTGTTCGGCAACGCCGCGGCGGTGGGCACCGGCGTGGCGGCGGCGCTGAAGATCCAGGCCATCAAGGCCGGTTTGCCGTACAGCCCCACGCGCGTGGTGGCCCAGGGCGGCGACGGCGGCACCACCGACATCGGCTTCGGCTGCCTGTCGGGCATGTTCGAGCGCAACGACGACGTGCTCTACATCTGCTACGACAACGAGGCCTACATGAACACCGGCGTGCAGCGCAGCTCGGCCACGCCGTATGCCGCGCGCACGGCCACCACCATGGCGGTGGGCCCGACACCCGGCGCCGAACGGGGCAAGGGCAAGAACCTGCCGCTGATCGCCATGGCGCACGAGATTCCGTATGTCGCCACGGCCACGGTGGCCGACCTGCGCGACCTGGAGGCCAAGGTCGAGAAGGCCATGAGCCTCCACGGTGCGCGCTACCTGCACATCCTGGTGCCCTGCCCGCTGGGCTGGGGCTCGGCCAGCCAGGACACTATCAAGCTGGCCCGGCTGGCGCGCGAGACCGGCATCTTCCCGGTCTTCGAAGCGGAGCACGGCGAGGTGACGAGCGTGACCAAGATCCGCCACCGCGTGCCGGTGGACGATTACCTGAAGCCGCAAAAGCGATTCGCCCACCTGTTCGCGAACAGCAGTGGAATAGGCGGGCACCCCGACATGCTGGCGCAGGTCCAGGCCGACGCCGACAAGAACATCCGCCGCTTCAACCTGCAGGGCGAAACCGCCGAGGCCTGATCATGCAAAAGCCGTTCGCGATCACACTCGACCCCGGCTCGTCGCTGGCCAACAAGACCGGCAGCTGGCGCACCGAACGGCCGGTCTACATCGACCGCCTGCCGCCCTGCAATGCGCAGTGCCCTGCCGGCGAAGACATCCAGGGCTGGCTGTTCCATGCCGAAAGCGGCCACTACGAAGCGGCCTGGCGCCACCTGACGCGCGACAACCCCTTCCCGGCCATCATGGGCCGCGTCTGCTACCACTCGTGCGAAAGCAAGTGCAACCGCGGGCAGATCGACGACGCGGTGGGCATCAACTCGGTCGAGCGCTTTCTGGGCGACGAGGCACTGAAGCAAGGTTGGCGTTTCGAGCCGCCCGCGCAGGAGACAGGCAAGCACGTGCTGGTCGTCGGCGCCGGGCCCTCGGGCATGTCGGCCGCCTACCACCTGCGCTGTCAGGGCCACGCCGTCACCGTGGCCGACGCCGGGCCGGCCATGGGCGGGATGATGCGCTTCGGCATCCCCAAGTACCGCCTGCCGCGCGACGTGCTCGACGCCGAGATGCAGCGAATCATCTCCATGGGCGTGACGCTGCGGCTCGACACCAAGGTGGCCGACATCGCGCAGGCCATGCAGGACGGCGGATTCGACGCTGCGTTCCTGGCCGTCGGTGCGCACATCGCCAAGCGCGCCTACATCCCGGCCAAGGACGGCTCGCGCATCCTCGATGCCGTGGCCGTGCTGCGTTCGATGGAAGAAGCCGAACAACCCATGCTGGGCCGGCGCGTGGTGGTTTACGGCGGCGGCAACACCGCCATCGATGTCGCACGCACCGCCAAGCGCCTGGGTGCTACCGACGCGATCATCGTCTACCGCCGCACGCGCGACAAGATGCCGGCGCACGACTTCGAAGTCGAGGAAGCGCTGGAAGAAGGCGTGATGGTGAAGTGGTTGTCGACGATCAAGCAGTCCGGCAGCGATGACAACCCCGGCGCGCTGACCATCGAGAAGATGAAACTAGACGAGAAAGGCAACCCGCAGCCCACCGGCGAATTCGAGACGCTGGAAGCCGACTCGCTGGTGCTTGCTCTGGGCCAGGACGTGGACCTCTCGCTGCTGCACGGCATGCCCGGCCTGACGCTGAAGGACGGCGTCGTGCAGGTCGACCCCACCACGATGATGACCGGCCACCCCGGCCTCTTTGCCGGCGGCGACATGGTGCCGTCATCAGGCCCCCAGGCTACGGCTGCGCCTGCGCCACCCCCCGAGGGGGCTGCCGGGCCGACCGGCGCAGCCGGATCGGCCGGCGAACGCAACGTCACGGTGGCCGTCGGCCATGGTAAGAAGGCGGCCCGACAAATCGACGCTTGGCTGCGCGGGCAGGCACTGCTCCCACAGCCCAAGAACTCGGTGGCGACCTTCGACAAGCTCAACACCTGGTACTACAGCGACGCACCCAAGACCGTGCGGCCACAACTCGACCTGGCCCGGCGCACCAGCAGCTTCGACGAAGTGCAAGGCGGCCTGTCGGCCGACAACGCACTGTTCGAGGCGCGCCGCTGCCTGAGCTGCGGCAACTGCTTCGAATGCGACAACTGCTACGGCGTGTGCCCCGACAATGCCGTCACCAAGCTCGGGCCGGGCAAGGGTTTCGAGTTCAAGCTCGACTACTGCAAGGGCTGCGGCATGTGCGTGGCCGAGTGTCCTTGCGGGGCCATCGAAATGGTGCCGGAGCAGGTCTAGCGCGTACCCACCAGGAGCAGCCCATGGCGCACAAGCCGGATCCCACCCTCGTCCCTGCGCAGGGCATCGACAAGGCCAAAGTCTGCGCCGATGTGGCCGCGAGATCGTCCAGGCTGCTGTCCAGCCACATTCAGCGACAACTGACCCAGGGCTTGCAGGCGCCCGCGGACGAGCTCGGCATCGCGCGCGCCTACATGGACCTGATGTCGAACATGTGGGCCCACCCGCAGCAGGTGGCGCAGGCCCAGATGAGCCTGGTTCGCGACTACATGGCGCTGTGGCAGCGATCGATGCTGGGCATGACGGGAATGCAGGGAATGCCGGCATCCGCAGCCGCGACACCCGCGAAGGGCGACAACCGCTTCAAGGACCCGCAGTGGCAGGAGAACTTCCTGTTCGATTTCGTCAAGCAGAGCTACCTCATCACGGCGCGCCATGTGCATGACGCCGTCGGCAACATCGAAGGCTTGCCCGCCGACTCCCGCAAGAAGGTCAACTTCTACACCCGCCAACTCGTCGACGCCTGCGCGCCAACCAACTTCGCGCTCACCAACCCCGAAGTGCTGCGCGAGATGGCCCGGACCCAGGGCCAGAATTTGCTGCAGGGCTTGTCCAACCTGCTGCGCGACATCGACGAGGGCGACGGCCAGTTGCGCGTCAAGATGACCGACCACGCCGCCTTCGAGCTCGGCAGGAACGTCGGCGCCACACCGGGCAAGGTGGTGTTCCAGAACGAGATGCTGCAGCTGCTGCAGTTCAACCCGACGACCGCGCAACAGTACAAGCGCCCGCTGCTCATCGTGCCGCCGTGGATCAACAAGTACTACATCCTCGACCTCAAGCAGAGCAACTCCTTCATCAAGTGGGCCACCGACCAGGGTTGCACCGTGTTCTGCATCTCGTGGGTGAACCCCGACCGCAAGATGGCCGAGAAGCAGTTCGAGGACTACATGACCGAGGGCCTGCTGCAGGCCATGGATGCCGTGCAGACCCAGTGCGGCGCGAAGGAGATGAACGTCATCGGCTACTGCCTGGGCGGCACGCTGCTAGGGGCCACACTGGCTTATCTTGCGGCCAAGGGTGACAAGCGGGTGGCATCGGCTACTTACTTCGTCTCGCTGCTGGACTTCTCCATCCCCGGGGAACTGGGCGTGTTCATCGACGAGGCGCAGGTGGCCTCGCTCGAAAAGAAGATGTCCAGGCGCGGGTTCCTCGAGGGGTCGGAGATGGCTGGCACCTTCAACATGCTGCGCAGCAACGACCTGATCTGGTCCTTCGTCGTCAACAACTACCTGATGGGCAAGCAGCCCTTCCCGTTCGACCTGCTGTTCTGGAATTCCGACGCCACCCGCATGCCCTACAAAATGCACAGCTACTACCTGCGCAACATGTACCTGGGCAACCTGCTTCGGGTGCCGGGCGGCATCACGCTGGCGGGCGTGCCCATCGACCTGGCCAAGGTGAAGACGCCAAGCTACTTCATCTCCACCGCCGAAGACCACATCGCCCCCTGGAAGGGCACCTACCTGGGTGCCACGGCGCTGGGCGGGCCGGTGCGCTTCGTGCTGGGCGGGTCGGGCCACATTGCCGGCCATCAACCCGCCCTCGGCCCACAAGTACGGCTACTGGACGAACCCGGCCAAGCAGCTGCCCACCGACCCCGACACCTGGATGGCCGGGGCGGTGCAGCACGAAGGCAGCTGGTGGACCGACTGGCAGGCCTGGGTGACCGGTCTGGATGCAGCCATGGTGCCGGCGCGCGACCCCGCCAAGGGCAAGCTCCAGGCCCGGGAAGATGCGCCGGGATCCTTCGCCAAGCTCCGTCTCGACGTGCAAAAGAAGGCGCCTGCCGAGGCCTGACGAAGACCTGACCCGCAGGCCGCGCCCCCACCGCGGTCTGCGCACCCCAACCCCCATCCCCACCCCAATCCCCCTTTTCCATCCTGGAGCACCGGCACCCATGCGGCTGAAACACAAGGTAGCCATCATCACCGGCGCGGCACAAGGCATCGGCCTGGCCACCGCGCTGAAGTTCGCCGAAGAGGGCGCAACCGTCGTCGTGTGCGACCTCAAGCCCGAAGGCGTGGAGCAGGGCGTGGCCATGGTGCGCGCACGCGGCGCACAGACTTTGGGCTTCGTGGTCAACGTGACCGACCGAGACGCGCTCGACCACATGGCAGCGGCTGTCAAGGAACGCTTCGGCAGCATCGACGTGCTGGTCAACAACGCCGGCATCACCAAGGACGCCCGGCTGCAGAAGATGACGCTCGAGCAGTTCGACACCGTCATTGACGTCAACCTGCGTGGCGTCTTCCATGCCACGCAGGCGGTGCTGCACACCATGCTCGAGCAGGGCTCGGGCGTGATCCTCATCGCCAGCGTTGTGGTCGGCATCTATGGCAATTTCGGCCAGACCAACTACGCGGCCAGCAAGTTCGGCGTCATCGGATTCACCAAGACCTGGAGCCGCGAACTCGGGCCCAAGGGCATACGCGTCAACGCCGTGGCGCCGGGTTTCGTCGAGACCCCCATCCTGGCCACCATCCCCGACAAGGTGCCGCAGCACATGCGCGACCAGGTGCCGCTGCACCGCCTGGGCAAGCCCGAGGAGATCTCCAACGTCTACGCCTTCCTGGCCAGCGACGAAGCCAGCTACATCAACGGCGCGGTGATCGAGGTCTCGGGCGGCATGACGGTGTAGGGCAGCCAGGCGGCGCGGCGACGCTGGAGGCTGGGGCTACGTGGACTCGGCGCTCGCGGCGCTCGCCGCGATCGCGGCCTGGGCGGCGGCCAGCCTGGCGATCGGCACGCGGAAAGGCGAGCAGCTGACGTAGTCCAGCCCGGCGCGATGGAAGAAGTCCACCGAGCTCGGGTCGCCGCCGTGTTCGCCGCACACGCCGAGCTCGATGCCGGGGCGCACCTCCCTGCCCTTCTTCACCGCCATCGCCACCAGCAGGCCCACGCCTTTCTGGTCGATGGTGCGGAAGGGGTCGTGCTCGTACATGCCCTTCTTCAGGTAGTCGGGCAGGAACTTGCCGGCATCGTCGCGCGAAAAGCCCATCGTCATCTGCGTCAGGTCGTTGGTGCCGAAGGAAAAGAACTCGGCTTCGCGGCCGATGCTTTCGGCCACCAGTGCAGCGCGCGGCGTCTCGATCATCGTGCCCAGCAAATAATGCAGCGTCTGGCCACGTTCGGCAAAGACCTGCGCCGCCACGGCCCGGATCACCGCAGCCTGGGCATTGAACTCGCGCACCGTGCCCACCAGCGGCACCATGATCTCGGCCTTCACGGTGATGCCCCCGGCCTTCATGTTGAGGCCGGCCTCGAAGATGGCGCGCGCCTGCATCTCGGTGATTTCGGGGTAGGTGATGCCCAGGCGGCAACCGCGGTGGCCCAGCATGGGGTTGAACTCCTGCAGGTCGTCGACGCGCATCTTTATCTTGCCGGGCGCCACCTTCATCTGCCTGGCCATCACCAACTGCCCGGCCTCGTCGTGGGGCACGAATTCGTGGAAGGGCGGGTCGAGCAGACGGATCGTCACCGGCAGGCCGTCCATCTCCTTGAACAGGCCCTCGAAGTCGCCGCGTTGCATCGGCAGCAGCTTGGCCAGGGCCTTGCGCCGCCCGGCCTCGTCGTCGGACAGGATCATCTCGCGCACCGCGTTGATGCGGTCACCTTCGAAGAACATGTGCTCGGTGCGGCACAGGCCGATGCCGGTGGCGCCGAAGTTGCGCGCCACCTTGGCTTCATCGGGGGTGTCGGCATTGGTGCGAATCTCCAGCCGCTTGTAGCGGTCGGTCAGCGCCATCAGGGCGCCGAAGTCGCCGCTCAGCTCGGCGTCCTTGGTCGCCAGTTGACCCGCGAAGACCACGCCGGTGGAACCGTTGAGCGAGATCCATTCGCCCTGCGCGTAGACCTTGTCGTCGATCGTCATCGTGCGCGCCTTGTAGTCGACGTGCACCGCACCGGCACCCGACACGCAGCACTTGCCCATGCCGCGAGCCACCACCGCGGCGTGCGATGTCATGCCCCCCCGCGCGGTGAGGATGCCCTTGGCCACGCTCATGCCGCGCAGGTCCTCGGGCGAGGTTTCCTGGCGCACGAGGATCACGGCATGACCCTGCCTGACCCATTCCTCGGCCTCGTCGGCGAAGAATACGATCTGCCCGGTAGCCGCGCCCGGCGACGCCGGCAGGCCACGCGCGATGACCTTCGATTCCTTCAACGCCTTGGGGTCGAAGATCGGGTGCAGCAGGTCGTTGAGCCGGTCGGGGCTGACCCGCTGCAGCGCCGCCTTTTCGTCCAGCATGCCCTGTTGCAGCATCTCCATCGCGATGCGCACCATGGCAGCACCCGTGCGCTTGCCGTTGCGCGTCTGCAGCATCCAGAGCTTGCCCTGCTGGATGGTGAACTCCATGTCCTGCATGTCCTTGAAATGGTTTTCCAGCGTCGTCTCGGCATGCATCAGCTGCTTGAAGATGTCGGGCATCAGTTCTTCCAGCGACGGGTACTTGCTGCGCCGCTCGTCTTCCGGCACCAGGGCCAGCCCGGCCCAGCGCCGTGAGCCCACCAGCGACACCTGCTGCGGCGTGCGGATGCCGGCCACCACGTCCTCACCCTGCGCGTTGACGAGAAATTCGCCGTTGAACAGGTCCTCGCCCGTGCCGGCATCGCGCGAAAAGGCCACGCCGGTCGCGCTGCTGTCTCCCAAATTGCCGAAGACCATGGCCTGGATGTTGACCGCCGTGCCCCAGGACTGCGGAATGTCGTTGAGTTCGCGGTAGACCTTCGCGCGGTCGTTGTTCCAGCTCTCGAACACCGCCACCACCGCGCCCCACAGTTGTTCCCACGGGTCGACGGGGAAGTCGCGGCCGATGCGGGCGCGGATCAGCCCCTTGAAGCGCGTCACCAGTTCCTTCAGGTCGGCAGTGTCGAGCTCGCTGTCGAGCTGCACCCCGCGGGCCTCCTTGACCATGTCGATGATGACCTCGAAGGGGTCGTGGTCCTCCTTCGACACCGGCTTGAGCCCCATCACCACGTCGCCGTACATCTGCACGAAGCGGCGGTAGGAATCCCAGGCGAAGCGTTCGTTGCCGGACTTGAGGGCCAGCCCGATCACCGCCTCGTCGTTGAGACCCAGGTTGAGGATCGTGTCCATCATGCCGGGCATCGACGCACGGGCACCCGAACGGACCGACAGCAGCAACGGGTCGGCAGCGTTGCCAAAACGCTTGCCCATCTCCAACTCGACATAAGCCACACCCTCCAGCACCTCGGCCTCGATCAGCCTGAGTGCGTGGTCCCGGCCCTTCTCGGTGAAGACCGTGCAGGCCTCGGTGCTGATGGTGAAGCCTGAAGGCACCGTGATGCCCAGGCGGCACATCTCGGCAAGGTTGGCGCCCTTGCCCCCCAGCAGGTTCTTCATGGCGGCGGTGCCTTGGGTGCTGGTAGTGCCGAAGCGATAGACGTAGTGGGTGTCGGTGGTCATGGCGGGCTTTTCAGTGGAAGTGTTGGGGGGGAATCAGGCGGGCGGGCAAACTTAGCTGTCGCCGAGCATCTGCGGCGTGATCAGGCAGATGCCGCGTTCGGTGACGTGAAACCGTGCGCGGTCCTGCACCGGGTCCACGCCGGCCGTGAATCCGTCCGGCAGCACACAGCGCTTGTCGATGATCGTGCGGCGCAGCGTCACGCCGCGGCCGATGCTCACGTTGGGGAGCACCACCGAATCCTCGACCAGGCTGGCATCGGCCACCTTCACGCCGTTGAAGAGGATCGAACGGCGGACCGTGCCACCGCTGACGATGCAGCCGCCGGAGACGAGGGAGTCGACCGCCGTGCCGCGCCGTCCGGCGTCGTCGAAGACGAACTTTGCTGGCGGCCGCGTGGGCTGGCGGCCCAGCACGGGCCAGGATTCGTCGTAGAGGTTGAGTTCGGGCACCACGCGCGTGAGGTCGAGGTTGGCTTCCCAGTAGGCGTCCAGGGTGCCGACATCGCGCCAGTAGGGCCGGTCGCCGACCATGTTGACGCAGCTGTCCTCGAAGCGATGGGCGTAGACACGGGCGGATTTCAGAACGCCGGGGATGACGTCGCGCCCGAAGTCGTGGCTGGAATCCGGATCGGCGGCGTCACGCTCGAGCACGTCCAGCATGAACTGGGTGTCGAAGGTGTAGATGCCCATGCTGGCCAGCGCGCGACCGGGTCGGCCCGGTATGGGCTCGGGCCGGACCGGTTTCTCATCGAAGGCCACGATGCGCTGGTCCGCATCGACCGCCATCACGCCGAAATCGCTGGCATCTTCGACGGGCACTTCGAGGCAGGCCACCGACAACTCGGCGCCCTTGGCAACGTGTTCGGCGAGCATCGCCGAGTAGTCCATCTTGTACACATGGTCGCCGGCCAGCACCACGATGTGCTTGGGGCGTGCTTCGCGCACCAGGTCGAGGTTCTGGAACACGGCGTTGGCCGTGCCGCTGTACCAGCGCTCGCCAGTCTGTTGCTGTGCCGGCACGATGTCGACGAATTCGCCCAGGCTGGCCTCAAGAAAGCCCCAGCTGCGCTCGACATGGCGGATCAGCGTCTGGGCCTTGTACTGCGTCAGCACCCCGATGCGGCGCAGCCCTGAATTGACGCAGTTGCCCAGCGCGAAGTCGATGATGCGCATCGTTCCCGCAAAGGGCACGGCGGGCTTGGCACGGTGGTCCGTCAGCTGCCGCAGTCGGCTGCCACGGCCACCGGCCAAGACCAGGGTGTAGGTGTTGCGGGTCAGGCCGCGGCGCGAATCGATGTTCATGGCGGACCAGGTAAGGGGATGGGGCGACAGCGATGCCCGCCGATGGCCGGCGTCTTCAGCGTTCGCATAAGTTCGCAAGCGTTCGCAAGCATTCGACTTTCCAGCACCGCTCGACCGGCAAGGCTGATGTAGATCAAGTCCTCTATGTCCGCCCTGCATAGAGTGGCGACGCCCTGGCTGAAGGAAACGCGTCTTGGTAGCTCATCGGTTGAAGCGCGGGCTCGACCTGCCGCTGGCAGGCGAGCCAGAACAAGTGGTGCATCCCGCCCGCGCGGTTTCACGCGTGGCCCTCCTCGGCGAGGACTTTCCCGGTTTGAAGCCCGGCTTTCTGGTCGCGCCAGGCGACCGCGTGCTGCGTGGCCAGGCACTCTTCGAGGACAAAAAATGGCCCGGGATCCGGCACACCTCACCGGCGGCCGGCACCGTGGCGGCCATTCACCGCGGCGAGCGTCGTGCCTTTCAGTCACTGGTGATCGAAGTGGACCCCGGCGAAGGCCCCGCGTCGCAGCTGCATTTCAGCAGCTACCACGCCAAGCCGGCCGCGGCCCTGTCGGCCGACGAGGTACGCGCGTTGCTGCTCGAATCCGGCTTGTGGACTGCGCTGCGAATCCGGCCCTACTCGCAGGTGCCAGCCCCCGGCAGTGCGCCGCACGCGCTCTTCATCACGGCCATGGACACGCGGCCGCACTCGCCTGCGCAGGACGTGGTGCTGGCAGAGCGCAGCGCCGACTTCGAGGCCGGTGTGCTGTGCCTGGCCAAGCTGTGTGGGGGCTACACGCATGTCTGCCTTGCACCCGATTCGAAGATTGCAGTGCCCAAGGCGGCTGGTGTGCACGCCCAGGTCTTCGACGGGCCACACCCGGCCGGCAACGCCGGTACCCACATCCACTTCGTGTGTCCGGTCGACATGGAACGCACGGCCTGGCACATCGGTTACCAGGACGTGGCCGCCGTCGGGCGGCTGTTCAACACCGGCCAGCTCGATGTGTCACGCGTCGTCGCGCTGGCCGGCCCCAGCGTGCTGCGACCGCGCCTGCTGCGCTCCCGGCTGGGCGCCTGCATCGATGAACTGGTGATTGGCGAAACGGCGCCCGGCGTGCAGCGGGTGGTGTCGGGGTCGGTGCTGGACGGCCGTACCGCACAGGGCGACGCGCTGGGCTATCTGGGCCGTTACCACCAGCAGGTCAGCGTGCTGGCCGAGGCCACGAAGCGCGAGTTGTTCGGCTGGATCATGCCCGGCTTCGACAAGTTCTCGGTCTGGGGCGTGGTGGCCGGCGCGTTTACCGGCCGCCCCCAGGCGCTCAACACCACCACCAACGGCGGCGCCCGCGCGATGGTGCCCATCGGCTCCTTCGAACGTGTGATGCCGCTCGACCTGATGCCCACCTTCCTGCTGCGCGCATTGCTGATGAAGAGCGACGAACGCGCCGAAGCCCTGGGCGCGCTCGAACTCGACGAAGAAGACCTGGCGCTGTGCACCTTCGTCTGCCCGGGCAAGGCCGAGTACGGCCCGCTGCTCCGCGCCGCGCTGTCGCGCATCCAGAAAGAGGCCTCCTGATGTCTGCCTTGCGCCGACTCCTCGACCGCATCGGCGAGCCCTTCCACCCGGGCGGCAAGCTGCAGCGCTTCTTTCCGCTGTACGAGGCCGCCGATACCTTCTTCTACGCGCCGGCCAAGACCACCACCACGGGCGCGCACGTGCGCGACGCGATGGACTTGAAGCGGATGATGATCATCGTCGTCATCGCCGCATTCCCGTGCGTCTTCATGGCCATGGTCAACACCGGGCTGCAGGCCAACCTGGCGCTGGACCCGGCCAAGCTGGGCCTGCTCACCGGCTGGCGGCACGACGCGATCGCACTGTTGGGCGTGGGTTACTCGCCGCACAGCTTCACCGCCAACCTCGTGCACGGATCACTGTATTTCTGGCCGCTTTACATCGTGACCATGGTCGTGGGCCTGGGCATCGAGGTGGCGTTCGCGGTCATCCGCAAGATGGAGGTCAACGAAGGCTTCTTCGTCACCGGCATCCTGTTTCCGCTGATCTGCCCGCCGGAAACGCCGCTCTGGCAGGCCGCGCTGGCGGTGGCCTTTGCCGTGATCCTGGCCAAGGAGGTGTTCGGCGGCACGGGCATGAACTTCATCAACATCGCACTGGCGGCGCGGGCATTCCTGTTCTTTGCCTACCCGTCGGCCATTTCGGGCGACAGGGTCTGGACGGCCGTGCCCCCGGCGGCGGCAGTGGACGGCTTTTCCGGCGCCACGGTGCTCTCGCAACTGCGCCACCTGGAGGCCCCGGCGACCTACCAGGACCTGCCCTGGATGGTGGCCTTCGGCGGTTTCGAGCCCGGCAGCATGGGCGAGACATCGGCCCTGGCCTGCCTCATCGGCGCGGGCATCCTCATCGTCACGGGGGTCGGTTCCTGGCGGCTGATGCTGTCGGTGGTGCTGGGCACCGTCGTGATGGCCAGCGTGTTCAACGCCGTGGGCTCCAGCACTAATTCGATGTTCGCGGTGCCCTTCTGGTGGCACATGGTGGCAGGCGGCTGGGCCTTCGCCACGGTGTTCATGGTGACCGACCCGGTCACCGCACCCTTCTCCAATGCCGGCAGATGGATCTACGGCTTGTCGACAGGGGCGCTCATCGTGCTCATCCGCGTCGTCAATCCGGCGTATCCCGAGTCGGTGATGCTGGTCATCCTGTTCATGAACGTGGTCGCACCGTTCATCGACCACGTGACGGTGAAGGCCAACCAACGTCGCAGGGCCAGGCGCCGTGCCCAGACTTGATTCCACCCGCTACACGGTGCTGTTCGCCGCCGGCGTGAGCGTCGTCTGCGCGTTGATGGTGGCAACCGCCGCCGTGGGCCTGCGCGACCGGCAGGAAGTCAACGCCGTGCTTTACAAGCAGAAGAACGTGCTGCTCGCGGCGGGCCTTGCCAAGCCCGGCCAGAGCCTGTCTGCCGCCGACGTGCAGAAAATCTTCGACCAGCGCATCAGCGTGCGCGCCGTCGAACTGAAGACCGGACAGTTCGTGCCCGAGTCCACCCTGGACGCCAAGACCTACGATCAGCGCAAGGCGCGCAGCGACCCCGGCATGTCCAGCGCGGTGCCACCCAACGCCGCGCAGGTGGCGCGCGTGCCGCGCTACGGCACGGTGTACGAGGTCAAGGCCGCCGATGGCCAGATCGAGTTGATGGTTCTGCCCATCGAAGGCATGGCGATGTGGGGCACGGTCTACGGCATGCTGGCCATCGACCGCGACGCCAACACCGTGCGCGGCTTGACCTTCTACGAGCAGAAAGAAACCCCGGGGCTGGGTGGCGAAATCGCCAACCCCAAGTGGCTGGCCCTGTGGGTGGGCCGCAAGGCCTACGACGCGAACTGGTCCCCGCAGTTGCAGGTCATCAAGGGCCCGGCGGGCCCGCCCGACAAGGCGCCGCACCATGTGGACGGCCTGTCGGGCTCCACCATCACCAGCAACGGCATCACACGACTGGTGCGCTTCTGGTTGTCGGCAGACGGCTACGGTCCCTACCTCAGATCGCTGAAGGCGGCGGCACCCGCATGAGCATCACCAACACGTTGTTCGGCAAGAACGAACGGGCCGCACTGATCAGCCCGGTCATCGTCGCCAACCCGATCGCCATTCAGGTGCTCGGAATCTGCTCGGCGCTGGCGGTGACGACACGCATGGACAAGGCGCTGGTCATGGGCATCGGCGTGATGCTGGTGACTGCGCTGGCCAACCTGGCGGTCAGCCTGGTGCGCAACCACACACCGAGCAGCATCCGCATCATCGTGCAGCTGGCCATCATCGCCTCTCTCGTGATCGTGGTCGACCAGGCGTTGAAGGCCTTTCTCTACGAGCTGTCGCTGGAGTTGTCGGTGTTCGTCGGGCTGATCATCACCAACTGCATCGTGATGGGCCGCGCCGAAGGCTTCGCGATGCAGAACCCGCCCTGGATCAGCTTCCTGGACGGCATCGGCAACGGCCTGGGCTACGCGCTGATCCTGATGATCGTCGGCTTCGTGCGCGAACTCACCGGCGCCGGTACGCTGTTCGGCGTCGAGGTGATCCCGCTCACCAAGAACGGCGGCTGGTACGAACCCAACGGCCTGATGCTGCTGGCCCCTTCCGGCCTGTTCATCATCGCGCTGATCGTCTGGGCGATGCGCACCTGGAAGCCCGAGCTACAAGAGAAAGACTAGCCCGGTGGAGCACTACCTCAACATCGCCATCCGCTCCATGTTCCTGGAGAACATGGCGCTGGCTTTCTTCCTGGGCATGTGCTCGTTCCTGGCCTGCTCGAAGAAGGTCGAGACTGCCGTCGGCCTGGGCGCGGCGGTGGTGTTCGTGCAGGTGCTGACGGTGCCGCTGAACAACCTCATGCTGCGCTACCTGCTGGACGAAGGCGCGCTGGGCTGGGCCTCGCCTGCGCTGGCCAAGGTCGACCTCACTTTCCTGGCGTTCATCCTGTTCATCGGCACCATCGCGGCGGCCACACAGGTGGTGGAAATGGCGGTCGACCGCTTCATGCCCGGCCTGTACAACACGCTGGGCGTATTTCTGCCGCTGATCGCGGTGAACTGCGTGATCCTGGGCGGCTCGCTGTTCATGCAGGAGCGCAACTACACGCTGGGCGAGAGCGTCGTGTATGGCTTCGGTTCCGGCGCCGGGTTCATGCTCGCCATCGTGGCGATCGCGGCCATCCGCGAGAAGCTCGAGTACTCCGACGTGCCGGCGGGCCTGCGCGGGCTCGGCATCACCTTCGTGACGGCCGGGCTGATGTCGATCGCCTTCATGGTTTTCTCGGGAATCCAGCTGTGATCGAAATCCTGTCCGGCGTCACCATGTTCACCGTCGTCGTGCTGGCGCTGGTGGGGCTGCTGCTGGGTGCGCGCCGCAAGCTGGTGCCCTCGGGCGTCGTCACCATCCACATCAACAACGACCCCACGAAGTCGCTCAGGGTGGCGGCCGGCAGCACCCTGCTGGGCACGCTGGGTGACAACAAGATCTTCATTCCGTCGGCCTGCGGCGGCAAGGGCGCCTGCGGGGTGTGCGAGGTGATCGTCAAGTCCGGCGGCGGCAGCCTGCTGCCCACCGAGACCGGCTTCATCAGCCGCGGCGAGGCCAAGCGTGGTTGCCGCCTGGCCTGCCAGGTGAAGGTCAAGCGCGACATGGCCATCGAACTGGCGCCCGAAGTCTTCGACGTGCGCAAGTGGCGCTGCAAGGTCCTCAGCAACCGCAACGTCGCCACCTTCATCAAGGAACTGAAGCTGGCCCTGCCCGAAGGCGACGAGTTGCCCTTCCGCGCCGGCGGCTACGTGCAGCTCGAATGTCCGCCGCACAAGATCGACTTCAAGACTTTCGACATCGAGCCGCCCTACCGCGAAGACTGGGACAAGTTCGACTTGTGGCGTTTCAAGTCGGTGCTTGCCGAGCCCACCCTGCGCGCCTACTCGATGGCCAACTACCCGCTGGAAAAGGGCGAGCTGCTGTTCACCATCCGCATCGCCTTCCCGCCCGGCTACAGGCAGGACATCCCGCCGGGCGTGATGAGCTCCTATGCCTTCAACCTCAAGCCCGGCGACGAGCTCACGGTGTCGGGCCCGTTCGGCGAATTCTTTGCGCGCGACACGAACAAGGAGATGTGCTTCATCGGCGGCGGCGCCGGCATGGCGCCGATGCGCTCGCACATCTTCGACCAGCTGAAACGCCTGAAGAGCCCGCGACGGATGAGCTTCTGGTACGGCGCGCGCAGCCTCAAGGAAGCTTTCTATGTCGATGAGTTCGAGGCCCTTGCCGCCGCCAACCCCAACTTCAGCTGGCACCTGACCCTGTCCGAACCCCTGGCCGAAGACCACTGGACGGGTGCGATCGGCTTCATCCACAACGTGCTGCGCGAGCAGTACCTGCAGCAGCACCCGGCACCCGAGGACATCGAGTGCTACGTGTGCGGCCCGGGCGTGATGAACCAGGCCGTCATCGACATGCTGCTGTCCCAGGGCGTGGACCGCGAGAACATCATGCTCGACGACTTCGGTTGATGCCCACCGCGCCCCTTTACCGCCGTACTGGAAGGAACCGTTCATGAAATTCATGCTGATCGAAGAGGTGGTGCGCGACCGCGGCAGCGACGAGCTCTACTCGGTGCCGGCCTCGGCCACCGTGGGCGACGCCGTGGACGAGATGTGCCAGCGCGAGCTGGGCGCCGTGCTGGTGATGAACGAGGAGCAACTGGTCGCCGGCATCTTCACCGAACGCGACCTGATGGTGCGCGTGGTGCGCGCCGGCCTGGACACCCGGACCACCCCGTTGTCGCTGGTCATGACGCGCGAAGTCTGCTTTGTCTCGCCCGGCACCACGCTGGAAGCGGCGATGGCGCTGATGCACCTGCGCAAGCTGCGTCACCTGCTGGTCATCGACGGGCCGGTGGTGCACGGTCTGGTGTCGATGCGCGACCTGGTCTACCAAGTGGTGCGACACGGCCAGGAACGGGTGGAAGACGCCGTGCGGGAGGCGCGGGCCGGCGCGCCCGCGACCCCATCCGCTTCTGCGCCCACACAACCCCACACCTCTTGAGGCCGCCATGCCCATGCTCACCACGTCACGACCCAACCGCCCCGACCGCCAGCGCCGCTTGGCCCTGGCAGGCAGCCTCGGTGCCTTCGCCCTGCTCGCTGCGGGCTGCAACCGCCGTGAATCGCTGGTCGACCTGGGCAGCCCCGGCGTGTGGACCTTTCAAGGCGGCGCCATGGGCAGCAGCTACACGGTGAAATTGGCGTCGTCCGGCCTGTCCGTGGCAGCCCAAGCCACGGCGCAGACCGCCGTGTCGGCTGCGCTGCTGGAAGTGGAAGGACTGATGTCGCACTACGACAGCCGCTCGGAGGTGTCGCGCCTGAACCGCCAGCCGCTTGGCCAGCCACTGGCGGTGGCCGAATCGACCTGGCGCGTGTTCGAGCAGTCGGCGCGCGTCCACGCGGCGTCGGGCGGCGCTTTCGACGTAACGCTGGGGCGCGCGGTGGATGCCTGGGGGTTCGGCCCGTCGGAGCGTTCGCGTCAGGTGTTGCCCGCCGCCGAGGTGGCCGCGCTGCAGCAGGCTCGACCGGCCGATGGCCTGTTGCTCGACGCCCGCGCCGGCACCCTCACCCGCCAGCACGATGTGCTGAGCAACCTGTCAGGCATCGCCAAGGGCTATGGCGTGGACCGCGCGGCGGCGGCGCTGGAATCGCTCGGCCTGGGCGACTACATGGTCGAGGTCGGTGGCGAAATCCGCACCCGCGGCCTGAACGGCCAGCGGGCACCGTGGCAACTGGCCATCGAACGGCCCGACGCCCTGCCGCAGCAGGCCCTGCGCATCGTGCCCTTGTCGGGGCTTTCGCTGGCCACTTCGGGCGACTACCGCAACTTCTTCGTCGACGGCGGCCGCCGCTACTCGCACGAGATCGATCCCGACAGCGCCACCCCGGTCGCGCACGGGCTGGCCTCGGTCAGCGTGGTCGCCGCCGACTGCACCCAGGCCGACGCCTGGTCGACGGCGCTGTTCGTGCTCGGGCCTGAACGTGGCCTGGAAACGGCACGCCGGCTGGGCCTGGCGGCCCATTTCGTGCAAAGGCGTGCCGGCGGCTCGTTCAGCGAGGCCACCACCGCCGCCTTCAACGCCCTGGGCGGGCGCTCGGTGGCCTGAAGCACTTCGGCCGAATCGTCGTTGCAGCCGAAACATCACCCCCCCCCCCCCCCCCCCATCACCGACCCGGTGCCCGTCTTCCTGCTGGCGTTGGGGGCGATCGGCATCACGCTGCTGGCCATGGCCGTGGGCGTGATGTTCAAGCGGCCCTGCCTGCGCGGGTCTTGCGGCGGCACGCCACCCCTGGGCCCGGATGGCCGGGCGCTGTCCTGCGCCACCTGCCCCAATCGCAAGCGCGGTGCGGCTCCCGGGAGCTGACGGGTCGACGGGCTGACCGCGGCTCAATGGGCCACTTCGCCGTCGATCAGATTCTGCAAGCCCACCGGGTCGGTGATGCGGATCTGCCGGTGGCGCACGAACAGCATGCCGTTGGCCTGAAACTTCGAGAAAGTGCGGCTCACGGTCTCGAGCTTCAACCCCAAGTAGCTGCCGATCTCTTCGCGGCTCATGCGCAACACGATGGCCGACGAAGAGAAGCCGCGGGTGTGCAACCGGTGCGTCAGGTTCAGCAGAAAGGCGGCCAGGCGCTCTTCGGCGTGCATGCTGCCCAGCAGCAGCATCACGCCGTGGTTGCGCACGATCTCGCGGCTCATCACGCGGTGGAACTGCTGCTGCAATGAGTTGATTTCCAGTGCCAGGGCCTCGAGGTCTTCGTAGGGGATGCGGCAGACCTGCGAATCTTCGAGTGCCACCGCGTCGACCTCGTGCACGCCTTGGCCGATGCCGTCCAGGCCGATGAGTTCGCCCCCCATCTGAAAGCCCGTGACCTGTTCACGCCCATCCCGCGATGCCACGCAGGTCTTGAAGAAACCGGTCCACACGGCATACAGGGAGTTGAAGCGGTCACCCGCCTGAAACAGCTTCTGGCCTCGGGCCACCTTGATGCGATCGGCGACCATGCGGTGGTCGACCTGTTCGAGTTCCTCGCGGGTCAGGCCAAACGGCAGGCAGATTTCGCGCAGGTTGCAACTCGAGCACGCCACGACGCAGTGCGGCGTGTGCAAGGGTCTGTAGACAAGGTGGTCCATCGCTCCTCTTTCGGGCCGTTTCAAGCCAATTCAGGGTCGAGACAACTGCGATCACTCCGACCTCCCGAGTTCGACACCAAACGCTGTAAGTGGTTGATTTGCTTAGAGGCGAGCCCTT
>ENA-OFCE01000154-OFCE01000154.1-metagenomes-genome-assembly--contig:-NODE-154-length-50510-cov-6.130909_pt1 | contig 50510 bp, 48 predicted proteins | sample MGYA00153388_OFCE01 | MGnify analysis MGYA00153388 | reverse complement strand
CCAACAGAGCTCGGGCTATCAGCTCCCTCTCCCTGTGGGAGAGGGTTGGGGTGAGGGGTCAACAACTCATCCGCCGCCGCCACAATATGCGCCGCCGTCAGGCCATATTCCTGCTGCAAGAACTCCTGCGTGCCCACTTGCCCATAGCGGCCTTTCACCCCCACCCGCCGCATCGGTACCGGGCAATCTTCCACCAGCACCTCCGCTACCGCCGAACCAAGCCCGTTATGAATACTGTGGTTCTCGCAGGTGACGATCCTGCCGGTTTTCGCCGCAAAGGTTTTGATGATTTCACGATCGATAGGCTTGAGCGTAAACATGTCTATCACCGCCGCACTGATGCCACGCTTTTGCAGTTCCTGCGCCGCCTGCAACGCTTCGGCGACCATAATGCCGTTGGCGATCAACGTAATATCGCTGCCGTCACGCAGCAGATTAGCCTTGCCGATGGTGAAACGATAGCCTGCGGGATAAATGCGTGTCGCCTGCTTACGGATGGTTCGCACCCAGTAGAAGCCTTGCAACTTCACCAGTTGCTGCAAAATATCCTGGAACATGGTGGCATCGGTCACCTCCAACACCACCGAATGCGCCAGGCCGCGCACGATCCCCATGTCTTCAAACGACATATGCGTGCCGCCGTTATGGCAGGCGCTGACCCCGGCATCGGAAGCGATCACCTTGACGTTGTTGCGCTGATAGTCCAACGACATAAACAGCTGATCGAAACAGCGGCGGCTGGCAAAAGCGGTGAAGGTGTGGACAAATGGCACTCGTCCGGTCAGTGACAAACCGGCGGCCACGCCAATCACATTGGCCTCCATGATACCGCAGTTGATGACCCGCTCAGGGTGATCCTTATGTACGCCATCCATCGCCATCGAACTCATCAGATCGGCTTCCAGTGCAATCACCGGCGTATCGGCTTCGGTCTGTTGGCGGATCACGCTGGCGTACACCTTACGCATTTCTACGGCGTCTTTTTCAAACGGCATTTCCAGGTTAAACATAGGCGGCCTCCAGCTCGGCAATGGCCTTTTCGATTTCGCTACGAACATCTGGCGTTAAGCGCAGATGGTGTGAGTTTTTCAGGTTCTCCAGATACGCCACGCCCTGCCCCTTGAGGCTATCGAGGATCACCACCAATGGCCGTTGCTCGCCACTGCGTTCCGGCAACACAGCATCACGGATCGCCGCAATGTCATCCCCACGAACGGTTTGCACCTCAAAACCAAAGGCGCGGAATTTACCGGCCAGATCGAAGGGTTTGATCACCTCATCCAGCGTGCCGTCCAACTGCTGTTTGTTGTAATCAATAAACAGCGTCAGATTATGCAGATTGTGGTGGGCGATAAACTGGAACGCTTCCCAACATTGGCCTTCGTTCAATTCACCATCCCCCAGGATGCAGAATACCCGGTTGCTGCGCTTTGCCAGTTGGTGTGAAAGCGCCATACCGGCAGCGATAGAGACCCCCTGCCCGAGCGATCCAGTGGTGGCATCCACCCCACGGGTTAGCAAGCGATCTGGGTGGCTCGGCAACCGGGTGCCATTCTGGTTGAGCGTTTGCAACTGCTCCAACGGGAAATAGCCCTTAAGCGCCAGCACGCTATACAGCGCCGGACCAGCATGGCCTTTCGACAGCACGAAATAATCGCGCTCTGGCCAATCCGGGTCACCCGGATCGATACGCATCACTTCGCCGTATAACACCGCCAGCGTTTCAACCACCGACATACAGCCGCCGTAATGGCCAAACCCCAGCCCAGTGAGTGCCTTCAGCGTTTCCAGACGGATCGCCCTGGCCAATTGCGTCAAATCAGTCACGGTGTTGCTCATGAACTTTCCTCCTTATTTCTGGCTGGGGCATCTTTGCGTTTCCCCAAGAAGTTATGCGCGACCAGCAGGCCAAAGATGGCGACGATCGCGACCATGATCATTTCTTTGGTCAGGAAGCGCGCCATATTGCCCAACACGATCCCCACCACGCCGAAGTCCGTATCGGAGAAGGTGGTGTTGGCAAAACCCAGCGCGCCCAGTACCGGTAACAACAGCACCGGCAGGAAGGTAATCAACAAACCGTTGGCAAATGCCCCCAGCATGGCACCGCGCCGCCCGCCGGTCGCATTGCCGAACACCCCGGCAGTGGCCCCGGTGAAGAAGTGCGGCACCACGCCCGGCAGGATCAGCACCATCTTCATTTGGCCGAGCAGGAACAGACCAGCCAAGCCACCCAGGAAGCTGAACAGGAAACCAATCAACACCGCATTCGGGGCATAGGGATAGACCACCGGGCAGTCCAGTGCCGGGCGGGCATTAGGGACCAGTTTTTCCGAGAAGCCGGTAAAGGCCGGGACGATCTCGGCCAGGATCAGACGCACCCCTTGCAGAATGATGAATACCCCGGCGGCAAAAGTGATCGCCTGAATAATCGAGTACACCAGGTAGTTCTGCCCGCCACTCAATTGGCTTTCGACGTAATCCTGGCCCGCGCAGATAGCCAGGATCAGGTAGATCACGATCATGGTCATCGAGATGGAAATCGAGCTGTCACGCAGGAAGCTGAGGTTTTTAGGTAAGTTCATCTCCTCGGTGGAACGCGAGTTTTTCCCCACCTTGGAACCGAGCCAGCCGGAAAGGACATAGCCCAAGGTGCCGAAATGGCCAAAAGCAATGTCGTCGTTGCCAGTAATGCGGCGCATATAGCGCTGGGCAATCGCCGGGAAGAACGCCATCACCAATCCCAGAGTCAGCGCTCCGGTGAACACCAGCTGTACGCCCTCAAAACCGGCCACGGTAAGGATGATGCCGATCATACAGGCCATGTAGAAGGTGTGGTGCCCGGTCAGGAAGATGTATTTCAAGCGGGTAAAGCGGGCCACGATGATGTTGGCCACCATGCCAAACGCCATAATCAGCGCGGTGGAGGCACCGTATTTCTCTAGTGAGATAGAGACAATGGCTTCGTTATTGGGAATAATGCCCTGAATATTGAACGCATGCTCAAACATGCCGCCCAATGGATTCAGTGAACCGACTAATACCGTCGCCCCACCGCCCAACACAATAAAGCCCAGAATGGTTTTAACTGTACCTTTGACCACGTCAGAAAAAGATTTCTTTTGTGCCAATAGACCAATCAAGGCAATCACCCCGACCAATACCGCCGGGACCTTTAATATATCAACCACAAACCTGAGCGTTTCCTGGATAAACATATCCACCTCGCCAATGGGTTAGATTAAATAATGGAGTGGGCTGTGAAGTAAGCACGCAGCTTGGCTTCAAGCTCATTAATATCAATGATATTGCTGATCACCACTAACTGGTCGGCTGGGACACTGGCGCTAGCGGCAATATCTTTCGCCATCACGAAGATATCTGCCGCGCCCGGCGTTGCCGAGGAAAGATCGGAATGTTCAACCTCCGCCTCAATATTCATTTTTTTCAGCACTTTCTTGATGTTCATTTCCACCATAAAACTGCTGCCCAATCCTGAGCCACAAATAGCCATGATTTTCATTATTCTTACCTGCCAAATTTTATGTGTAGGATAGCGTCACCCGATATCTATCGGATGCTGAGTATTATCAAAAGCTGCGGGTATAACCGGTTAGAGATTAATAATTAGCGATAACATCCTCAATTTGCCGTTTGGTTTGCGCCAGGAACAGTTTCTCCATGGCTTCGCTATCAGAAAATAACTCGGCCAGCTGCGAGATCATTTCAATGTGGCTACTGCTATCTGGAGCGGAAAGCATCACCACGATGAAGACCGGATCGTTATCTTCGGACTGAAAATGCACGCCCTGATTGATCTTTAATAGTGAAAGACCAAGCGCTTTGGCGCCCTCCTCCGGCCTGGCATGGGGCATCGCGATACCGGGTGCCAACACGTAATAGGGCCCCAGCGCCTGATGTTGCTGAAATATGGCCGTCAGGTAATCGGCGGTGATCACACCACGCTGCAGTAGCGGCTGAGCACTCAGCGTGACCGCCTCCTGCCAGTCGGTAACCTGATCGCACAGTTGAATGTGGTCGGCGTTCAGCCAGTCGTTGAGCACATCTCCTCCTTATGGGTTTTTTCCCTTAAACCGCCAGAGTTTCCGAACCTAAACGGGACGAAATCTGTTGGCTATGGATCGTTTGATGGCACGTAGCCGTCATGGAAAAGCCCGGCGACGGTAAAACTTTAATCAACGTGCAGGGGTTAAACTGTGACTTATCGCACAAAGATAGCGCTACCAAAAATCCTTCATCCAGATCTGTGATAGCGCTATCAAAACTATCGGGGATGAAACCCGGCGGCTCAGTTTTTTTATCGATCGCCAAAGGAACGGGGTAGAATGGGCACAGAAGCGGGAATGTTGAACCCATTGCAGCTAGGCGACAAGCTTGAAAGACGACGGGTATAGATGGGCGCAGCATGCAGCGCCCCTACGTTGTGAGCCCGGAGAGGGTTTGTCAGCAGTCTCAGATGGACTTCACCCCATGAGCTCATTTATGCGTTATGCGCGCATTTCAGTCAGGATCAGCAATGTCGATCGGTAGAAAACGACGCAGTACCGGCCGGGTTACCCTGGCCGACGTAGCCCAATTGGCAGGCGTGGGCACCATGACCGTCTCGCGGGCGCTACGCACGCCGGAACAGGTTTCAGATAAGCTGAGAGAAAAAATTGAGTCGGCGGTCAGTGAGTTAGGTTATCTCCCCAACCTGGCGGCCAGTTCGTTAGCCTCGGCGTCTTCTTATACCATCGCCATGGTGGTGCCGAGTTTTTCCGAGTCCGGCTGTGCGGATATGTTTGCAGGGTTACAGCGGGTACTGCAACCGGCGGGTTACCAGATCATGCTAGCCGAGTCCCAACATCATATCGAGCGTGAAGAAACGTTGCTGGAAACCCTGCTCTCTTACAACCTGGCTGCGGCGGTGCTGTTAAGCATTGAGCATTCTGAAAATACCCGTCAGGCCTTAACCGCAGCCAATATTCCGGTAGTGGAAATTGGAGCAATCCGTACCGACCCGATCGACATCAATATCGGCATCGATTACGTCGCCGCCATGTACCAGCTCACTCAAACCGTGATTGCCAGCGGGTATCAGAATGTTGGCCTGCTGTGCGCCAATCAGGAACAGTGGATTTTCCAACAGCATCTGCAAGGCTGGCACAAAGCGCTACTGCAAAACCACATGTCCCCTCATCGGGTGATTAATGCCGCACAACCCGCCAGCTTCAGCCTCGGCGCCCAGCAGTTACCGGAGTTTTTACTGGCCTGGCCGGAGTTGGATGCCTTGGTCTGTGCGTCTGATGAACTGGCCTGTGGCGCGCTGTATGAATGCCAGCGGCGGCGGATCAAGGTGCCGGAGCAGTTGGCTATCGTGGGGTTTGGCAACAGCGAGGTTAGCCAGGTCTGCCAGCCGCCGCTGACGACCATGACCGTGCCGCATAAGGAGATTGGTATCCAGGCAGGTAAGGCATTGTTGGCGCGCTTGAACGATCAACCCTGGCAGCCCGAAGGTTCGATCCCTTCAACCTTGTGTCGTCGTAGCAGCTGTTAATCGCGATAATACCGGGAACCCGCAGAAAAGACGGCATTCCCGGTAGTTTCACCCTTGCTTACCAGCTATAAGAGACCCCAACACGGTAGCGTGTCTGGCGGTTATCGTGTTGGCTATCTTGCTTCACGTTACCCACTTCAACATAAGGCTTCCAGTTTTTATCCCACTTGTAAGCCAGCTTGACGTTATGTTCGTAATCGGTTTTGCCGTCATCAAAAATAACCTTGTTGCTGCTCTTATACACGTAGTTATATTCGGCCGACCAGTCTTTGTAGAAGTTATAACCTAACCAAAAATCGCCACGGTTGGTTTTCTCATCCCCCTCTGATCCTTTTGAGGTGGTGCGCTTATATTCGTAGCGATATCTGCCCGCCACATAAATGTCTTTGGTAAAGTTATACTGCGCACGCAGATAAGGACGATAACCGTTATTATTACTATTGGACTCTAGCGAGAACCCAGGCTGCAGGGTGATCGCATCAAATTTATGCTGATAGCTGACGACGGCTTCTGTGCCATTACTGACCTGCTCGTGGAATGGTTTATCAGGCGTCGAGTCTGAAGAGTCCTGACGCCATTTTGCTTCCAGAGAGAATCCCAGGCCGTTATCGAAACGATGCGATACCAGCATTCTATTTTTATGGTCACCTTTGGCTGTATCCTGCCATTCATGGCGCAAATCAAGCGACATGGCCATTGCACTAAAGTTTGCTACAGAGGCTAACACCAGAGTCAATAATTTAAATTTCATTATTACTACCCTTATCATTAATTATAGAAAAGACATCCCCGCTCTAATTAAGGGGGTTATAGTGTTTTTTGAAATACTTATTACTCAAAAACGGAAATAGCGAACATATAACTTAAAACAAACTTTATCTTTTTTGATGAATAAAGATTACCCAACATAAATAGCCGTTTGTAATACCGCGCCACCTTAAGCCTCTGACAGATGGGTGCTATGCAGGTTAGCCGACCGTTGAGCGCATGGATGCGCGATACGAGCCCCCAGGGACGGGTTCACGGCGTGTCGGCGTTCTGCATAGCTCCCAGCTGTATCACTATGACCAACAGCTATTTAAATATGATGGAAATTGACCTTATCTCATGGCGCGTTTCAGAATACGGTCGCCCTGGCGCTGGAAATCTGCCGCCACTTCCTGCACCGTTTTCTTACCATAATCGATATTCTGAATGGCATCCTGGAACAGCACTACGATCTGCGGGTCGTCAAAATACGGTGAAGCGCTGATGGCATGCGGCAGTGATAACGCCAGTTTCAACCCGGAAACCGCCGGATCGCTATCCTGGATCGCTCCACTTTCGCGCAACTGGCTGACGGCCACTTTGCTTAACGGTACGCCACGCTCCAGCTTCAGCGCCTCAACGCCTTCCTTGCTGTTTAACAGGAAGTTAATCAACATTGCCGCTTCTTTTGGATGCTTGCTGCTTTTACCAATCGAGAACATTTGCGACGGTTTGAAGAACAATCCGGCATCCTTGGCCCCAGGCAACATCGGGTATGGCCCCAGTTCAAGCTTGGCCGGTGCCTTCAGGTTGTCGGAATATTTGTTAATGGTGGAGTTCCACATATAGGTTCCTCCCCACTCCCCCGCAATCCAGGGTTTCATCTCATACATATTGCTTTTGCCGAACGAGGCATAGTATTTCGATGACGGCATGACGTGGCTATCCACCATGTCTTTATACATCTGGAAGAAATCGACCCATTGCGCTTCGGTGTAAGCAAACTTTTTCTTTGACTCGTCGATAATATCGACGTTATGTTTCTGGATCATATACGAGCGTAACAACGCAAAAGTATCCTGGTGCTCCAACACCACCGGATAATATTTGTCGCCCAGTTTTTCGTTGAAGGTTTTACCGGCGGCGAGCAATTCATCCCAATTATTGGGATATTGCACGCCCGCGTCTTTCCAGGTGACATCGTTATAATAGAAAACGCGTGCGGTCACTGAGATCGGAATGCCGTTCAGCTTGCCGTCAATCGTAGTGGTTTGCAGCTCTTTGGGATCAAACTGAGTCAGATCCAGATACTCACTCACCTTGTTCAGGTCATAGAATCCGGTGCCGGTTTTTGAAAAGATCGGCAGCCAGTTCCAGTTGGTTTGCATCACGTCAGGCTCGGTGCCCCCGGCGATTTGGGTGGTCAGGCGTGAAAGGTGACCGTCCCAGCCGGTATATTCCGATTTCACCTTGATATTCGGGTTCTGCTTCTCGAACGCTTCAATCGCTTTCAACGTAACCTGATGGCGGCCATTGCCTCCCCACCAGGACATACGTAAATCAACCTGTTCCGCAGCAAAGGATTGATGGGCAAATATCGCCATGGATGAGGCTACCAGAGTACGTAAGACTATTTTTTTCATTATTGACCACTCCTGTTAAAGAGAAATATTCTTTTCTGTTTTCGCATCAAAAATGTGGCATTTATCCATATCGAATTTGAAGTAAACCGGACGATGCAGCCCATTTTTCAGGATCGGTTTGACGTCATCGGAAGGAATACGGCAGGTCAGTTCAAAATCATTCACCTTCAGGTAAACAAAGAACTCATGGCCCATATTCTCGACGCGGACCAGTTCCCCTTCGGAGTGGTTGCCCTCAAACGGCGACTCTGAAATCGACACAAACTCGGGCCGCACGCCAAAGAACACGTCCTGCCCGACAAAGCTGGCGACCTTATCCTGCTGATACTGGCTGAGGGTCAAGGTGTAGTTACCGACGGTAAGGCCGATTTTGCCGTCCTTCTCTACCAGCTTGCTCGGCTTGATGTTCATTTCTGGCGCCCCGATAAAGCCGGCGACAAACATGTTTTTCGGGAAGTGGTACAGGTTGTCTGGCGTATCCACCTGCATGATATGGCCCAGCTTCATCACGCAGATACGGTCGCCCATGGTCATGGCTTCGGTCTGATCGTGGGTAACATAGACGGTGGTCGCCGGTTTGCCGCTCTTTTTCAGCTGCTTGTGCAAGTCGGAAATACGGATACGCATCGAAGCACGCAGCTTGGCATCCAGGTTAGACAACGGTTCATCGAACAAGAACACGTCTGGTTTTTTCACAATTGCGCGGCCTACGGCCACACGCTGCGCCTGCCCACCAGAGAGTTGGCGTGGCAAACGATCCAACAGCTCTTCCAGCTCCAGGATCTTGGCGGCTTCGTTGACCTGCTCTTCAATCTGCTCTTTAGGCAGCTTGCTCAGCTTCAAACCAAACGCCAGGTTATCTTTTACCGTCATATGCGGATACAGCGCATAGTTCTGGAACACCATGGCAATACCACGGGATTTAGGGGCCAGGTTATTCACCACGCGGTCGCCAATGCGCACTTCACCGCCGCTAATGGTTTCCAGCCCTGCCAGCATCCGCAGCGTGGTCGATTTGGCACAGCCGGAAGGGCCGACAATCACCATAAACTCGCCATCGGCAATGGTCAGATTGATGCCATGTACCGCCTTATAACCGTTGCTGTACACTTTCTGCAGATTGTTAAAAATGACTTCAGCCATGATAGATCCTCAATTAACCTTTAATTCCGCTGCTGGTAACGCCCTGCACAAAGTAGCGTTGGGCCAGGAAGAACACGATGATGGACGGCAGAATAGAGATGCTTGCCATAGCCAGGATTTCGTTCCACGGCGCACCTTCTGTCACGTCGATAGACATTTTCAACGCCAGCGCAATCGGGTACTTATCGACGCTGTAGACGTAGATCAACGGGCCAATAAAGTCATTCATCGACCACATAAACTGGAACAGAGCGACGGAGATAATCGCTGGTTTCAGGATCGGCACCACCACATACCACAGCACCTGGAACGAGTTGCAACCATCAATCTGGGCCGCCTCTTCCATATCCCGTGGCACACCGCGCAGGAACTGGATCAACATAAAGACGAAGAACCCTTGGGTCGCAAATGCCAGCGGCAAATAGAGCGGCAGATAGCTGTCCAGCATGCCCATTTCACGGAACATGATGTATTGCGGGATCAGTAACACCGTGCTCGGCAGCAACATGGTGGTGATCAGCGTGGCAAACCAGAATTTCTTCCACGGGATCTCAAAGCGGGCAAAACCGTAGGCCACAATGGTCGAAGAGATAATGGTTAATAACACCTTGGGGATCACAAATTTAAAGGTGTTAAGCATGTAATGACCAAAGTTATATTCCGTGCCGGTTTTCCAACCGTTAACGAAACCGTCCGAGGTCGCATTGTCTGGCCACAGGCCCAGGGTGGTGAAGATCTCCTGGTTGGGTTTAAACGAGGCCGAGAACATCCACACCAGCGGATAAAGCATCAACAATCCCACCAGCAGCAGCACGACGTAACGAATAGCGGCGCTGATTTTTTCCCGGCGCAATGTGCGCTGAACTTCACGCTCAGCGATTTCCTGCGCACTGGACATGGGTAATTGGTTCTGTTGCATGTCAGCCATTTTTGCCACCCTTGTCTGCCGAGTAGAAGACCCAATACTTCGATGATTTAAAGGCGATTGAGGCGAACAGGGCCACAACCAGGAACAGGATCCACGCCAATGCGGCACCGTAACCCATATCAAAATATTTAAAGGCGGTATCGTAGATATACAGTGAGAACAGATAGGTGTAATGGGTTGGCCCGCCCCCGGTAATGACATACGGGGCAGTAAACTCTTGGAACGCCTGCGTGGTCTGCATAATAAAGTTGAAGAAAATCACCGGCGTGATCAGCGGTACCGTGACCTTCATAAACATCTGCCACTTGGAAGCACCATCAATCATGGCCGCTTCATATTGTGACTGTGGCACGTTTTGCAGCGCCGCCAGGAAGATCACCATCGCAGAGCCGAACTGCCATACACGCAGCAACGTAACCGACATCAATGCCAGAGAAGGCTCGCCCAACCAGTTGATCGGATCCATCCCAAAGACACCGATAAAGCTGTTTAGCAGCCCGTCGATGGCAAACAGAGCACGCCACAACACGGCGATAGCCACGCTGCTGCCCAGGATAGAAGGAACGTAATACGCCGTACGGAAAAAGCCGATGCCGCGCAGTTTAAAATTAAGGACAAAAGCGATACCTAACGCAAATGCCAATTTTAACGGGATGGTCAGAAACACATATGCAAAGGTGACGCCCATCGATTTCCAAAAAAGATGGTCTTCCATCAGCATATAACGATAGTTTTCCACCCCGTTAAACACCGGGGGATTCATCAGGTCATATTCCGTAAAGCTCAGCAAGAATGATGACACAAAGGGGAACGCCGTAAATATGATCAACCCTATTATATAAGGTGATATATAGGCTAACCCCAGCATTCTGTTTTCATTCATGGTTGTTACCCATAGCCATTTAAATAGAAAAAGAAATGAAATTAGTTAAGTAAAATTTAAGTAAGATTAAACAATAGAAATGAAAAGCCGGGCAGTCTGCCCAGGTTCAGCATCCCCCCCGTAGTGATAAATCAATAAATTTTTTCAGACGTTCGCTGGCCAATCTCAGCCAGTGATCAGCGGCCAATGCTCGCGTTGTCACTATGCTGTCGGGTTGCTTGCTACAGAAGGCTAAGTCCATTTTTCGGTCTCCCAGATGATTCCGACATCTACCAACCAACAAACTGAAACACTATTTCAAATTATTATATCTGAAATTTTTCCAACGTCATTCAGTGGATGGCAAAAGTGTGACCAAAGTAGAAACGTTGTTTTGATTTTTTTATTTAAAAACAAAAATTATCAAAACCAAACCAAAAATGACATGTAATATCATGATAAATAAAGGTATTTATTCCATGCGCATTTGTAGCGCCAAGGATAGAAATTTTGATGAGGTGGGTTAACTAATTGTAGGTAGATGAAATCAGCCGGTTTGGGCCGAGAGGGAAAGTATGAATACCGTCATTGATGGTTACATTTGTGATTTCAGATGGTTGGCAAGTGGGGAGGGTCTAACTGGGGAGAAGAATAGGCGGCCTTGCTACTCTATGAGCAGCAAGGCCGTGCGTTAAATCAGGCGTCTTCCTCGCCAGAGCTGGCTCTGCTTTCGCGCGGCAGCGGCTTACCGTAGTCCTGGCCGTTATTACGCGTTAGCCACAGCGATAATGCCTTCAGCGAATCGGGGGTGAACTCGTCGCAGCGGGCGGTGATCTCCTCTGGCGTCAACCAGCTCACTTCAGCCACTTCTTCTTCCTGCAGAGCGAACGGGCCATTGGCGACGCAGCTAAACAACGCCCCCCAAATACGGCACTGTTCCTCTTCAAAGTAGAACAGGCCATGTTCGGCAAACGGGATCCCGGCGATACCCAGCTCTTCTTCCGCCTCACGGCGGGCAGAGTCCAACACGTTTTCCCCGCTTTGTACCACTCCCCCTGCGGTGGCATCCATCCAACCCGGGTAAAAATCTTTGGTGTCAGTGCGCCGCTGCACCAAAATTTTCCCCATGCCATCATGCACCACAATATAGGTCGCACGATGACGCAGCCGTTGGGCACGCATCTGTTGACGACTGGACTGAGCAATCACTTCGTTTTGCTCGTTGACGATATCAACCCACTCGGTATCTGCAGCCTGATCCTGTTCCGCCATCCTGTAAAACCTTCTTTTTTGGGCGCGATGCATGCCGCGCACGGGTTATGCTTCAATTATTTTTGGTATGTGCCCCTGCTCTGCCAAGCCACAACTATGGCTGCCACTTTCAAGCTATCGGGACTATAAAATTAGTGCGTTAACGCCACCTCTGCAACAACCTTGCCGTTGTGCAACTCGAGCACGCTCAAGACGTCGTCTGTCAGTATGCCATAGCTGGCAGGAAAACCCCCTTTCGGGATGCTGACCGAGCCTGGATTAAAACAGTAGATCTCCCCTTGCCTTTGTGCCTGGGGCAAATGCGTATGGCCATACACCAGCACGTCTCCGCCCGTTAAAGGCGGTAATGTGTTGGGATGATAAAGGTGCCCGTGGGTTAAAAACAATCGTCTTTTGGCTAATAGCACCTGCTGGTAAGGGGGCATCATTGGGAAGGTGAGCAGCATCTGATCGACTTCACTGTCGCAATTACCGCGAACGGCAACGATTTTGTCACTAACGTGATTCAATCGTTCGGCTACTTGCGCGGGCTGATAGTTATCTGGCAAGGCGTTGCGCGGGCCGTGATTGAGCAAATCACCCAACAGTATCAACCAGTCAGCCTGGCTTTGAGCAAACAGTTCGAGGATTTTGTCGGTGGCGGAGAGTGAACCATGCAGGTCCGAGGCGAACATCAGCTTCATAATCTTTCCTTTAATACGGAATATGAAACCATTTTAACGTAGCTGGGTTAGACAACAAGCGGTGGGTAAAACAGGTGGCCGATATTCGGCCACCTGAAGAACATCAGGCGCGGGCCAGCAGTTCTTTGACAAACGCCACAATCTCCGGCTTTTTGCCGTTGGAGAACAGGCATTCCTGGAAGCGAGGGCCGCTAACGGCGGTCTTCACCAGCTCTGGATCGATGGCACGCAGCGTATCAAGGTAGTTGTCTTTGATCACCGCCTGCTTAACCTGATTGAGGATACCGGCGTTACGAACCTGAGGTTCCTTACGCTCTACCGGATAACCTTCACCTTTACGCCCGGTAAAGGCCTTCTCAAAGATATAGCGCACGTTCAACTCTGCACCCCAGCCAAAACCTTTGGCAAACGGCAGGGACAGTGCATTACCGTTGTTGATCTGAGCGAACAGGAAAGCATCCGCAGGATCGATACAGTAACCGCACACTACGCCAGGATGGATGTTAAGTGACATCAAGGCGCCCTGCCCGGTACCGCAGCCAGTGACCACAAAGTCGACCGCTTCGGCGTTCAACAGAATGCTGGCCATAATCCCTAAGTGGATATAGGTCAGATGGTGATCCTGCTCATCGCTCATACCCACGTTGAACACCGCATCATGATTGCCAGCCGCAACCGCCTGCAATTGTTCGAGAACCAGTGCATTTTTACCCGCCTGGCTGTTTTCCATCATCAGTGCAATATTCATCTTTCGCTCTCCGCAAATAAAATCAATCGGTTATTCTTTGTCTAGTTAGCGAGCCAACCAGCCGCCATCTACCGCTACGGTGTAGCCATTGATGTAATCCGAAGCCGGTGAAGCCAGGAATACCACCGGCCCCATCAGATCTTCTGGCAGGCCCCAACGGCCAGCCGGGATACGCTCGAGGATTTCCTCGCTGCGAGCCTGATCGTCGCGCAGTTGGCGAGTATTGTTCGTCGCCATATAGCCTGGAGCCAACGCGTTCACGTTGATACCGTGGCTGGCCCATTCGTTGGCCAACAGACGGGTAACACCCATCACAGCGCTCTTGGACGCGGTGTAAGACGGCACACGGATGCCCCCTTGGTAAGACAGCATGGAGGCGATATTAATGATCTTGCCGCCGGTGCCTTGGGCAATAAACTGGCGGGCCACCGCCTGAGACATGAAGAACACCGTCTTGATGTTCAGGTTCATCACGTCATCCCAATCTTTTTCGCTAAACTGCAGCGCATCCTGGCGGCGAATGATGCCGGCGTTATTGACCAGAATATCGATATGACCGAATTCGGCCACCGCGCGCTCCAGCAGCTCAGGCAGCACTTCCAGCTTGCTCAGGTCGGCTTTCAGGCTCAGGAAACGACGCCCCAGCGCGGTGACTTTGGCAATGGTTTCGTCCGGCTCAACCACGTTAACGCCAACGATATCACAACCCGCTTGAGCCAGCCCTATGGCCATCCCCTGTCCCAACCCGGTGTCACAACCGGTCACAATCGCCACTTTACCCTGCAATGAAAAATTATCGAGAATCATGCTCTTGTCCTTAGTACTCAGGGCATCAGCGGCCCTTGTCAAAAGTGGGGATAGCGTTGCAATCCCGCCAGTGTCCGCAGCTTGCTGCCATACAGGGGGAGCGATATTGCCCGCCCCTGTCATCATGATGGCGCAAGTCTAACGCTTATCCCCGACGCAATCAATAAAATTGAAACAATGTTTTATTTTATGTGAAAGTAATTTTTGATTGTGTGATGTATGCCGTTTTCACCGGGGCAAAAACGGCATAACCGGTGGGTTTATCTAAATCGGTATCGCATGCGGCTTACCGGGCGCAGTACAGTTCGGGCGCAGCGTACAGGCCGGGCGCAGCATACAGGTCGGGCGCAGCATGCGGCGCCCCTACATAGCAGGTATGAAAGCATTGTTGTCGGCAATGTTCCCCACCACCGCATCGGCATATTCTCCCGGCTTGCTACGCAACGAGACGTTGCCGCTGAATACGCCCTGCTTATCCTGCGTGGTATAGGGGCCCGGGCGGAAAATGTAGTTAAACCTCTGGTTATCAATCGCCATATTATTGGTGACTTGCAGGGCGCCAGGGTTGAAGTTGTCGGTAAACCCATCCATGCCGTTTTCAATGGCGAGGCTGTTAGTCACCTGATGGGCCACTGGTAACCCTTCTCCCCCCAGTTTGAAACCATTATTGACATTGCGCAGCGCGACGCTGTTCTCAATGATCACCTTACCGTTCGGGCCATCCTCGATCTTGTTAAACAGATCAAAGCCGTCATCCACGTTGTCATGCGAGAAGCAGGCGACTAGCCGATTCCCCTCACCCACACGCATTTTGACGGCAAAGCCATCCGCATTGATCAGGCCTGGGTCCTTGTTGGCGTATGATTCGGAATGGCTGATCAAGTTGTGGCTGGCCCACAATGGCCGATCGGCGTTGGCCGGGGAGGAAATGACAATCCCGGTATCATCCGCATGGTGTGCCACCACCCGGTCAAGGTGGTTATGGCTGCCCGTAATACGCAGGCTTTTTTCCGTTACCGTGATGCCCTGAATATCCCAATAGCTGGCTTCCAGCTCCATCCCGCGCAACACCACACCCTCCCCAAGCGGCCGTAGCTTTTTGGCATGCGTGGCGGTGCCACTGGCTACGGCTGGTATGACAGCCAAAGGGTAATCTCCCGCTGCCAGCCAAAGCGTGCCACCCGGCGTTAAGGATTGCACGGCGGTGGCAAAATCCAGCGGATGCTGTTGGCTGCCATCATTTTCGGCTTTGCCCTGTGGCGCAGCATACAGATTAGCGGCGTCGGCATAACGCGCTTTGCGCACTAGCAACTTGTCATTCTGAGCGTTGCCTTTTGCCGTGGTGAAACGGTAATCCAGCGCGGTTTCCGCCTTCTTCAGCGCAACCTTCACCGCCAGCATCTCTCCGGCCTGTACCTTACGCTCTGCGGCAATAACCACGCCGTCCTGGCTTAGCGACAGAGTGCCACTCTCATTGCTGCGTAGTTGGAAGACGTAATCATCCGTGGCGGATATTGGCGCAGAACCGATCTCGATCTGCAGCGGCATTGCTTTAACTGCAAACTCTTGTGCCGCCGGAAGCTGGCTTTCGCTGAGCGTCAGGCTGGCCTGGTTGACGGTAATGCGTGCGTTACGTGATGCAAAGAAGCCCACGTAGTAACCTTCAGGATCCAACTTGGTGACGCGGTGCGGATCGTTGGTGGTTTTACTGACCCAGTTGTCGCTGCCCAGCGGGGCATAGGCTGCGGTAAACCCCTGATCCGTACGAGCCAAACGCAGCCGGAAGGTTGGCGTTTTCTGCAGATCGACCTCAGGTTGATAACCCTCACGTTTGATCTCGACGCCCGCGTTACCCCAGGAATTGAGCACGCCGTTGCGGGAAATCAGCGTCATTTTGACCCGCTGATGGTCTTTTTTATCCTGCGTCATGATGGCATTCATCACCATATTGGATGCCGCCGGAAACTCCTCATAACCCTGCTGGACCTTTTCCAACCTTGGTTTGCCGAGGATATCGCGGATCAGCAATCCCGCCCCCTCCTGCCCGGCGGGCAGAGCCATATTTTCCGGGCCAAACTGATCGACCGTCACTTCCGCCTCCAGAACCACATTGGCATTGGCGGGAACGCGCGTGTAGTAGAAGGTCAGGCCATCATGGCTATTGCCGATTTTGCCCCCCCGGCTTTCGACGTGGAACGGCATTTTCAGCGGCCCGGCCTGCATCGGCTTGCCATTGGCCATCGTCACCTGATTGGTGCCCACTTTTTCCGGCAGCACGTTGGTGGCAAAGTTGACATCCGTTGACTGGCCGAAAGCGATGGCCTGCCAAACCAGTTCATTAGCGGCAGGCAGCGGTGCGGCGACACCGTGATGACACACGCTGGCCAGAGCAATTAATAACGACAGAGGTACGATCTTCATTTCCCTTTCCTTGTTTTTAATAGGTAGGGATCCCCCCGCCGTGTTGGCGAGAAGATCCTATTACTGGGTTTTGGGGAGATCTGGCCCGTTAGGCCGGTTTATACACAGGGGTAGCGACTTCAGGGGTGATGTTCATCTTCTGGCAGATCTTGCTGTTGCCCCAGCATTGTTCGTAGGGCAGCCCTACCAGCTTCTCAATCACCAGACGAACTTCGGGTTTGATATCGCCGATCTTGCCGCCAGCCTTGATGCGGGCCACTTCGTATAGCACCACCTGATGGGTCTGGCGGTTAAGCGTCATCTGGCTGCTGAAGACAATCGCCATCAGCGCCAACAAGATCACGCCAGCAAAGAACACCCAGGAGATCGCGGTAATGGCAGTTTCCGGCTGAGTGTGAGACTTGGACTGGAAGCCGTAGTAACTGAGGATCGCCCCCATGGTGAAGACGATTATCGAACGCATAATCTTGCCGGAGAAGGTCATCGCCCCAGCATAGATCCCTTCGCGACGGCGGCCGGTAAAGACTTCGTCCACGTCCGCCAGGAAGGTATACACCGTCCAGGGAATGTAATACACGCCGCCGGTGCCCAGGCCGAAGATCACGGTGATACCGATGATGGCAGCAGTGGCAATATGCGCAGGCAGGTTAAAGAAGTGCAGCAGGGAGTAGCAACAGACCGCAAACATCACGATACCGAGCGCCCAGGAATAAGGTTTACTGAAGCCTTTTTTCACGCACAGGCCAATAAAGATGGCGGTCGAGATCAACTGTAAGATGGCATTCAGGCTGTTCAATCCGGCCAGAATGGCGGGATCGTATTGCAGCACGAAGATCACGAAATAGGTGAATACCGAGGCAAACAGCCATTCCGCACCGAAGCCGAACAGATACATGCCCAGATGCTTGCGAAATACCCGCAGGTAGAAAGTCGATTGCATATCCCGCGCCAATGAAGCCAACGTTTTGAGCAGCGATTTCTTATGCTTAACCTCCGCTATTGCTTCATCCTTGCGCTCCCAGGAGAACAGATACAGCACGGTGATGGCAATAAACAGGATCACGCCGTAGGTGATGCCGGTATACAGAAAAGGCTGGGCCGACTCTTTACCGTAGAGCAGAATAAATTGCCCTGGGATAAACGCCGCCAGGAAGTTGGCCATCTTGCCAAAAATCGCTTTATAGCCGGTCAGCTTGGAGCGCATGGCAAAATCATCGGTCATTTCGGTCGCCAGCGTCTCGTAAGGCACCATCACCGAGGTATAAATCAGTTCGAAAATGACGTAGGTGGCGAGGTAGTACCAAAAACCGAAGCCCTCAACCCACAGCAGCGGGTAAAAGACCATCAGTGGCGCGCCAATCAGCAAGAAGAAACGCCGCCGACCAAAGCGCTTACCGAGCCAGGTATTGCCAAAGTTATCGGTCAGATACCCCATCACCGGGTTACTGATAGCATCGATGACGCTCGCAACCGAGAAGATAAATGACGCCTCCAACAGCGTCAGCCCACAAAACGTGGTGTAAAAATAGAGCAGCCAGGCACCGCTGATCGCCAGCGCACCGCTGCCCAAGAGGTTACCCCCGCCATAAGCCAGCTGATGCCCTAGCCTGACCGTTCTTCCCTTACCCAGAGCGTTAATACCATTAGTTGTCATCGTTTCTTCTCGCAAACAAAAATAATGAACTGCAATTTCATTTTTACAGGAATAACGTTTTATACTTTTAGGCGAGTTATAATGTTGTGATGAAAGTCACATAAAAAATAAGGGGATCTCATTTAGCCCGCTTTAAAACGCGGGCAGCATCTGGCCGCAGTCCCCGCATCAGGGATTGCCCATACGTGATCTTTCTATAATGGCGAGCATGCAACGGCGTCATGCTGGTTGGCTATGAGCAAAACCGCGATCTGCTATCAATTGGGCAAAGCGCAACGATTTATGCGATGTAGCTCTCATAAATCACCCGTTCGGGTTGGCCTAATCCGTCACTTTGATATCATTTTTCTAAATTTATGAAACAATGTTTTATTTAATTAAGGGATCGCCTGAACAGCGGCGGTTTATCGATAAGGTTAAGGGAGGCCATCGTGGCTAAAGGTTCAATCCACCAGTTCAATTTCCATCGTACAACCGATGCCGGTACCGGCACACAACTCACCCGCCTGACACCGCCTGAAGTGCTGTGCCACCGCAACTACTTCTACCAAAAATGTTTCACCAACGACGGCAGTAAACTGTTGTTTGCTGGCGAATTTGACGGTAACCGCAACTATTACCTGTTGGATCTGCAACTGCAACAAGCGGTGCAGTTGACCGAAGGCCCGGGCGACAATACCTTCGGCGGTTTTTTATCCCCGGACGATCGTTTCCTGTATTACGTGAAGAATGAGCGTGAGTTGCGCCGGGTAGAGCTGAGCAACTGCAATGAACAAACCGTGTATCGTGTGCCTGAAGAGTGGGTTGGCTACGGCACCTGGGTTGCCAACAGTGAATGCACCAGCCTGGTGGGCATCGAAATCGATCGTGAAGATTGGCAACCTCTGACCGACTGGAAAATTTTCCACAGCTTCTTCACCAAAAACCCGCATTGCCGCCTGCTGCGTGTCGATTTGGCCAGCGGTGAATCACGTGTGATCTATGAAGACCACATCTGGCTGGGTCACCCAATCTATCGCCCATACCATAGCGATTGCGTCGCCTTCTGCCACGAAGGGCCACACGATCTGGTTGATGCCCGCATGTGGCTGATCAACGAAGACGGCAGCAATATGCGTAAGGTAAAAACTCATGCCCCAGGCGAAAGCTGTACGCATGAATTCTGGGTGCCGGATGGTTCAGCCCTGATGTACGTCTCTTATTTGAAAGGCCAGCAAGAGCGCAACATCTGCCGTTACGATCCACAAACCGGGCAGGACGAAATCGTGATGACCATGCCAGCCTGTTCGCACCTGATGAGCAACTACGACGGCAGCCTGTTAGTGGGTGATGGTTCGGCTACGCCAGTCGATATCAAGGATTCTCAAGGCTACACCATTGAGAACGACCCGTGGCTTTACGTGTTCGACGCCAAACAAAAACGTCAGGCACGCCTGGCCGCGCATAACAGCTCATGGCGCGTGCTGAATGGCGACCGTCAGGTAACGCATCCGCACCCATCCTTTACCCCGGACAACCGGCAAGTGCTCTTCACCTCAGATTTTGAGGGTGAGCCCGCGCTGTATCTTGCTCGCTTGCCGGAAGATCTCTTTGCTTGATGGCGCTGGCAGCCCCTACAGGCTCAAACCGTAGGGGCGCTGCATGCTGCGCCCGTCTTGATAATCAGTGGGTTAGCCCAGAACAATTCAGCATCATTGCGACTTTGTCGGCAATCTGCACGAGTCTATTTTATTGAGGAACAGCCATGTTTATCTACAAACAGGATTGTGCGTTAGAAGATTTAGGGAACGGCGTGACACGCCGTATCCTCGCCCATGGCGGCACCATGATGGCGGTGGAGGTCAACTTTAGCCAAGGTGCTGTCGGCCCGTTGCATAGCCACCCGCATGAACAACTGACCTACGTACTTTCCGGCCGCTTCAGCTTTACCATCGATGGCGTCACCAAGGAAGTGGCTGCCGGAGATACCTTGTACAAAAAGCCCGACGTGGTACATGGCTGCGTCTGCCTGGAGGCCGGAACCTTACTGGATACCTTCACTCCACAGCGTGAAGATTTCTTGAAGTAACCTCATGTGCTCCCGGCCATCATACCGGGAGCATTTGGCACCCAATAAGCTGTAGCAACTCCCCCTCTCTTCTTGCAGAAAATTACCCTGTTCCCCTTGCCTACCCCTATCAATATGCCTGCCACCAAACCGACCACAGACGAGAAATATCAATAATTCATATTTCAAACAATTAACCATAAATACATACACCAAGTGAATGTATATGTGTAATTCTCAGTAATTGATCGGTAAGTTAATGGCCAGTTCTTATCTTTTGATTTTATTGAAATAATTGGTAACTTATCGATAAAATCAATTGTTTTTATCATATCGATCTATTTTATTGATCATTAAAAACAACTCTGCTATCCTATGTAATATAAATTTTCAATATAAATCAATGGAATGAGTAAATCTCATGGCTTACTGCGAGTATGTCGCCTATTGCCCACATTGTGATATTTCCATCGAGTTGACAGGGAACGTTCCCCCCTACGTTGAGGGGGCGGGTAGTTGCTGGATGTGCAGTAAGAAACTCATCCTGATTTTCAGAAAGTCGGCAAAAAACCGTGCACGCCATCGACAAGATTGCGGCTCATCCGCCAACCCGCGCACCAGCTAGGATTATTACTGATTAGGACGATCAACTATGCCTGATATTCATATCTACACGGTGAGTAATGACCGCTATTTCTCTGCTGGTTTGCATGCGCTGCTCAGGCACGGTGAAACCTTACCCCACAATAAAATTGCGTTGCATGAATTGCCCTTCGAGAAGGAGACGTTTGAGGCTCACACGCTATCGGAGCTGAGAAATAGCGCCTGTGACTTTCTGATTTTGGATTGCAGCTGCGGCTTTATTAATTATTACGGCGCCTGTTCCGCGCTCTATGCCGCCCTGGAGCAGGGCACGCTGGCGGCCAGGATCATCTTGATGTATGAAAACAGCCTGTGCCTGACCAACCCGGATATGTACAACCACTTTATCACTCTGGATAAAAATGCCTGTGTGGAGGATATCTTGCTAGCGATATTCCCTCGCCAAACGGTGCAGGATGAGTTTGATGCCGAGGCAGAGGAAGCCATGAGCCGGCAGTATCTGACCGGCCGAGAGCTGATCGTCATCAATGAAATCTACAGCGGTGCACAGCCTTATGAGATCGCCAAAAAGCTCAAGCTCAGGCTAAAAACCATCAACTGCTATAAAAACCGGGCGATGAAAAAGATCTGCAGTAAAAGAACATTGGATGTATACGCTTAACGGCCTGTTCGCCAGGTTGGCTCCCTCTTCATCGGCGGCGGTTTCACCTTGGTCAGAAGTTGCTTCAAGAGGGTTGTCCTCATCGATCTCGTCTGGGGTACGTTGCACCACCAAAGCCGGGAGCCAACATCACTCTATCGTATAAGCTGCATTGGCATCCTCTGCATCCTGATATGGCTAGCTTTAGCTGAAGCTCTTGTGGCTTCTAGGTCCAACCAGAGCTGAAAAGTCTGCTCAGGGCCCAGGCTGTGTAAAAACACGTTTTTTGCTACCATTGCCAACCAATAGCGCAAGATTACCCCTGTGGTTGACTGTATTCGCTATATATAGGGATGATGACGACGTTTATCAAGAGAGCTATTATTTGCCAACTCTGCAGATCCACAGAGAAAGTTGTGTCATGACATGTCTCATCAAGGGGCGCTCCTCAGAGAAATTGCATATGCCCTGAGGCTGTACGGTAAGACTCTTTTTGCGGGTATCTTTATGTCTAAGATAAATAAAATCCACATAACGGGTGCCTCTGGCTCAGGCACCACCTCGATTGCAGCGCGGTTGGCTACAATCACGGGCTTTACACACCTGGATACGGATGATTTTTACTGGCATGCCACTAAACCTCCTTTTACCGCTGTACGTGAATGCAGGGAAAGACAACAGCTATTACTGGCAGCACTAACCGCAAATACGCAGTGGATACTGAGTGGTTCACTCTGTGGCTGGGGGGATAAATTTATTCCTTTATTCGATCTTGTCGTCTATGTCTACGTACAAAACAATACCAGGATCGAACGTATCCGTAAGAGGGAGTTGGCAAGATACGGTGAGTCTATCTTGCCCGGTGGCGTGGAATACGAAAGGAACCGACAGTTTATTGCATGGGCATCTGCTTATGATACTTCGACCGAAGTCAGCAGAAACGCGTTCAAGCATAAACAATGGCTGGAAAAAATCGCGTGCCCTGTCATTGAGATAAACAACCATGCAGAATGTGATGAGGCGGTGAACTTCATAGTGGCCAACATATCACTCCCCTAAACGATCACGGCATCCTAAACTCTGACCTCCTTATGTTTCCCTTCCCCTTCAAAACTTTAGCCAGATGACTTCATCCTGCTTCTCGATAGCGAAGGTCACAGTGCACCCGTCGAAATCATGCAGCCACGTGGTCGTCCTGGCTCGCAGAGATACAGACCGTAGCATACCGCCACCGGTGGCCATTAAGTCAGCATGAGCAGATTCGGTATAACCTGCTATACCACCATTTTTTATCGGTAATCCCCCATTAATGTACCGTCGATTTAGACAGCAAATTAATTACCAAAACTCCAGCAACAATCAACCCTATTCCAGTCATCGCTGGCAGATCCAATTTTTGCTGATAAATAAATAGCGCAGCAATAGAAATTAGTACAATGCCCATCCCAGACCAGATAGCATAAACAATCCCCAATGGCATTGTTTTCACAACCATAGAAAGTCCCCAAAACGCAATGGCATAGCCCGCCACGACTACCAGAGAAGGCCATAGCCGAGTAAACCCTTCGGAGGTTTTCAGCATTGCCGTTGCGATCACTTCCGCGACGATTGCCATCGTTAAATACATAAATCCAGTCATTGCTATGTTCCTCTATAGGTGTAGCGTTCAATGGTTATGAAGCGCAGAGATAAAATTAACCTTAAACTATGAAAACTTATTCCAGTACGGATAAGTGCGGCCCACGTATTTAAATAGAAATTCCAGAAGCATGTTTTTCCCGATACACCTTGATCTATTATTTTTCATTAGGAACACTTGCTCACATCAACTTTAGTCATCAAAAAACATCTGAGTAAATAAGATAATTAGCATTTAATAATCACCGTATTTATTCTATTTCCAACGTTACTCCAGCCGAATTACTTTTCAACTTCAACCAGTCGGTGGGAGGCATCCGCAGTCAAATCAAGGGCATAAATTTTCTTTAGATCTTGTATAAGAGCCAGATTTTGTTCACCAAATGCACATTTACCTTCAAAAGCATGTAGCACAATCCCTTCGATGAGGTCTCCTAAGCTAATGTCGTGATACTCAGCAAGAGCTTTTAGTACCTTTAAAAGACGTTTTTCAATACGAAAGCCCGATTGCACGCGCTCTACAGTAAATGAACTTGTATTTTTTTTATCTTGATTAATAGACACTTAGCTAACCTCATTTTTTTGATGTTGCATCAACCCCGTAGACTGGGATCAACCCGATGGTTTGCACTATCTTTAGTAACAAACCTTGTTATCAAGTTACATTGTTACCAATGTAACTTCATTTAATGGAGGTGGCAACCGAAATTTGTTTATCTCCACTTAGGTCAGTCGCGATTACTTAATGATTTGAGTTTTTGGTTAGCTTGGTGCACTGCACAACCCGCTTGCGTTACAAACTATCTGTCTGATGTATATGGATATATATTGGAAAAAGTGCTGGCATCTACCCCTTCGTCTTCAGTTTCTGAGCGCGGAAAATTTGCACTGAAAACTATTGGCACAGGTTTAAGTTAGGTTTCGCAACACCACAATTACCCATCTCATAACCATAAGTATGGTCTAGGGAGATAGCATTGCAGCTCGCTAGTACCTATTGCCCCTTCATACCCCCTCCTCCCATCCAGAATACTCCGCATGACCAAAGCCTGGATCGAACATCACGCGATCGTATAAGCTGTATCCGTACCCTCTGCATCCGTAATTGGGCCATGTTCGATAAAACCCAAGCGGATGCTCGCATAGCCTCAAGCGAACCAACCGATCTATGCTCATCTTATCTTGATGTTTTATAAGGAGTATTATCATATGATTGATCTGTATTACGCACCGACTCCCAATGGGCACAAAATTACCCTGCTTTTGGAGGAGGTTGGGTTACCTTATCGTATCCATCGCGTAAATATCAGTGCTGGCGATCAATTCACACCAGCGTTTTTAGCCATTTCCCCCAACAACAAAATCCCAGCCATCGTCGATCAACAACCCGTTGACGGTGGGGCCCCCATCAGCCTGTTTGAATCGGGCGAGATCCTGCTCTATCTGGCAGAAAAAACCGGCAAGCTGCTCAGCAAGGGGGTTCGCGAACGGGCAGCAACGCTGCAATGGTTATTTTGGCAGGTCGCCGGATTTGGGCCGATGCTCGGGCAAAATCATCACTTCAACCACTATGCACCGCAACCAGTCCCCTACGCGATAGAACGCTACCAGCAGGAAACCAAACGCCTGTATGGCGTACTGGAAACCGAGTTGCAACGGCACCCTTACCTGGGTGGCGACAACTACAGCATTGCCGATATTGCGACTTATCCCTGGGTAGTGTCTCATCCGCGTCAGCGCATCGATCTGGCGGATTATCCGGCGGTACGCAACTGGTTTGAACGCATCCGCAACCGCCCGGCAACGGAACGCGCCTACAAATTGGCAGATCAAGCCTAACGCTGCCCTTCCCCTCTCTTGCATCGTGTATACATCGGAGGGGGGAAACCGGTGTGATCTCCCCCGCGTTGCTCTCTTTAAGCGTCTGGCTACATTATCTTTTCTTCACTTTCCGTGTATTCTGAGTACAAACAATCAGACCTCCGGAGAATCTCTGATGCCATGCCAGCAACCCGATGCCATTATCCGTATTAAAAACCTGCGGTTACGCACCTTCATCGGTATCAAGGAAGAAGAAATCAACAACCGTCAGGACGTTCTGATCAACGTGGCGATCCACTATCCGGCAGACAAGGCGCGTAACAGCGAAGACATTAGCGACGCCCTCAACTATCGCACCATCACCAAGGCGATCATTCGCCATATTGAAGACAACCGCTTTGCGCTGTTGGAAAAATTAACTCAGGATGTGCTCGACATAGTGAAACAACATCCATGGGTAACCTATGCTGAAGTAGAGATAGATAAATTGCTGGCCCTACGTTATGCAGACTCGGTTTCCATGACCATGAGTTACCGACGGGAAACCGCTTAGCACTCACCCTACCAGGGAGGCCGACCATGAAGATCCTGATTACCGGCGCAACTGGGTTGATCGGCAGTAGCCTGACCAGGCAACTGCTGCACCTTTCGCATGAACTTACCCTGTTGACGCGCAACGTCGCCAAGGCACGGGATAAGTTTGGCGATCGGCTCAACTACTGGGCTTCGCTTGATGAACAACGTTCTCTGGATGGTTTTGATGCCGTGATCAATCTGGCAGGTGAGCCGATTGCCGACAAACGCTGGAGCAAGGCACAGAAAGAACTGCTATGCCGCAGCCGTTGGGATTTGACCGAACGACTAGCCACGCTGATCGCCGCCAGCAATACGCCACCTTCGGTACTGATTTCCGGCTCGGCGGTCGGTTATTACGGCGATCAGGGCCAGGCGGTGGTAACGGAAGAAGAACCTCCGCACGATGAATTTACCCACCAGTTGTGCCAACGCTGGGAGGCTCTGGCCTTACGGGCACAAAGTAGCTACACGCGCGTTTGCCTGCTGCGTACCGGCGTTGTGTTGTCGCCTAAAGGTGGAGCGCTGGCGAAGATGCTGCCGCCATTCCGTATGGGGTTAGGCGGGCCGATCGGCAATGGCCGCCAATATCTGCCCTGGATCCATATCGACGATATGGTCACTGCCATCATTTACCTGTTGGACAACCCTCCGCTGCGTGGGCCCTTCAATATGGTGGCACCTTATCCGGTGCATAATGAACAGTTCACCGCCACCCTGGCCAAGGTGCTGGATCGCCCAGCGTTTCTTCGTGCACCAGCCTTTGCCATGCGGTTACTGATGGGTGAAGCGGCGGTGTTGGTATTAGGGGGGCAACGGGCGGTGCCGAGGCGGTTGGAAGAGGCGGGATTTGTTTTCCGTTTCTTTGAGCTGGAACAGGCGCTGGATGATGTGATCAATCAGCAGGCTTGACCCTCACCCCAACCCTCTCCCACAGGGAAAGGGAGCTTTTAGCCCCCTGCTCTTTTGGAAGTAAAAGAGGTTATGTCAGCAAACTTGATGGATTAGTAATAGTTGATCGTAAATACCACTTTGCCATTTGCTTTGCCCGGCGTAGGAGTCGCAGTCGTTTGAATATAACGGGCAGCCAGGGGAACGCGAATTGTCGAGTTGCCGTCTTTCGGTAGCATCATTGATTGTTCCGCCGCAAGGTTAAACAGCGTCGGCGTTTGGCTGCTCTCCCCCCAACCTAATTGGATCCCTACACCTGAGGCTGCCCCAGCGATCGTTGGGTCGATAGCCATAACACCATTGGCGGCATCCAGCACTTCGGTGGTCGGTGTCAGACGCACACCAATACTGTTATTGGTTGATGATGTATCAGGAGTTAAACCTGTATTGAAATTTATCATCTTCGCAGGGTTGCTCTGATTATAAAAACCGTGGAATATCGGGCAATTAGTCAGGGTAATTGAAGCATCAACCCAAGGAGTGGTGGAGTTTATCATTGTAAAATAGTCATGTATTTCGTAAGACCCCAAGGTAACAGCAACATTAGGGGTAGCGCAGGTCTGTGTCGAGACGGTCAAGTTTCCCTGAAACGTGACGTTATTGAGCCGAAGGGGTAATCCTTGGATAGGGCTGGCGAAACGTGAATTCAATATATCATCACTGGCGGTGGGAAAACTTGATGCTTCAATCGTGTAACTTCCTGGCGTCAGCGGACCGATTTTGATCAGTGAAACGTAGCGTGTTGAACTACTTAACGTGGCGAAACTCCCACCATCACCGATCTCGATATCCTCATCACGATATCCCGGGGTCCCCATTACTGCTGCAGAACGATCGTTGTAGCGCGATATGGCAACGCCAATCCCAGGAATATTAGTGTTATACACGGCCCCGGCAAATGGCCCAGTATTTAACCCACTGAGTCCAAGAGGGGCATGAACAATACTGACCGCCCAGTTATAGTAAGCTGGGGGTTGATCGATCAAACACAGCATATATGAGGGAGTATTCGTCCAGGCGCCCTGATAAATAATGGTTCCTATCGGAATATCTGCGCCAACTGAAATTACCCCTGGGTTCAGTGGCACGATAAGTGATACGGTGCTTGACCCCTGATCAAACGCACACGATTGTACGGCCCATCCACTGTAACTAAATGTTGTTAACAATCCACCGCCGAGCAATATCAAAATCTTTTTTATCGATAATTCCATGATATTAATCTCCCTTTTCTAGTAGGTCCTACCGACCAGAAAAGTCATTGGCGAGGTCAGACCTATATATGTTCTGTGGCCGTAGGCATTAGTATAGACCAAAACGCATGTAGTCACTCACCGTACTCCTTGGCCTTGCGTTATACGCATATAAGGTGCTCGATCCCAACCTATTGGTGAGTGTTGACAATATCTAGTATCTTTTTATTTTCAATATTCAAAAGACATCCTTATTAAATAACATCACCACATTGAACATGAAAATCTTCTGTTATTATCTAACCAGAAGGTTTGGCAATTGATTAAATACCGCACCAAAGATTGAAATAATTACCAGGTAGATCCCATAGCATATAGTAATAACAATTCCCGGTTGTCGATATCATTATATAATCAACCCCATTCATAGCAACCTATTTGAAGCAATAACATTTAAACGTAAAAAGAACACAAAACAGAACTTAAAACCAAATATAACAACAAAGTAAAAGTATAAACCCAACAAATAACCCTCAAGCAGTTATTTATATAGAATATACTCCGCTACGTTTGTTAGCATAATAGACTTTAAATTTACAAATAACAGACCAGTCATCCACAAACATTATAAAAACATTTAAAATCAACCGATTAAAAAAAATTAGCCGATCGAGAATTATCTGTAAGGAAAGGTAAAAAAAGTAGTTAACAAATAACTTTCCATCTCACATTAACCACTTGTTTACCGTTAAAATAATATGAGTAACAACTGGAATTCTACGAAAAATCTTCATAACCTTTTTTAATTAGATGAATTAAATTAATTTAATCAATATTTCACGCTAAATAAAACCCACCATTTGTCACGTAATCACGTCTTATCCTTAAAGGATAAATAGCATGGCATCTATATGATTAAAATAAAGAAATGGGTCATATTAGGAAAGAGAACAGGATTGCCCCCTCTTCACGCTTGAGGGGGCAAGAGTAAAATTCTTACTTCAGAGCACCAGAAAGGAACTGTTGTAAACGCGGGCTCTTAGGGTTACCAAACAACTCCGCAGGCGGCCCCTGCTCTTCAATCAGCCCCTGATGCAGGAAAATGACGTGGCTGGAGACATGGCGCGCAAACTCCATTTCGTGCGTCACCACCACCATGGTTTTCCCCTCTTCCGCCAATTTCTGCATAATGCGCAGCACTTCGCCCACCAGTTCAGGATCCAGCGCCGAAGTCGGCTCGTCGAACAGCAGCACTTCCGGCTCCATTGCCAACGCCCGGGCAATAGAAACGCGTTGCTGTTGCCCGCCGGAGAGGTGCACCGGGTATTTAATTTGCGCCCGCGCGTCAATGCCGACCTTATCCAGATAGCGCACCGCCCGTTCGCGCGCCTCAGCCTTGCTCAGCCCCAAGACCTGGATTGGAGCTTCCATCACGTTCTCCAACACCGTCATGTGGCTCCACAGGTTGAAGTGCTGGAACACCATGGTCAGGCGGGTACGCAGCAACTGCAGCTGTTTCTTGTCAAAGACTCTAAGCTGGCCATCCTTGTCGCGCACCATACGAATATTTTCATTATTCAGGCTGATGGTGCCTTCGCTGGGCTTCTCCAGGAAGTTGATGCAACGCAGAAAGGTACTTTTACCGGAGCCGGAAGAACCGATAATGCTAATCACATCGCCCGCATTGGCCGCCAGGGAGACCCCTTTCAGTACTTCATGGTCACCATAACGCTTGTGCAGTTCGGTGACGGCTAATTTTTGTTCAGGCATGGTGGATCCCCGTCATTCATCGATGAGTTACGTGTGCCATCCAGCGTTTTTCTGCCCTGCGGAACAGGCTGATCAACGTATAGGAGATAATCAGATACAGCACGGCCGCAATGCCAAAGGCATAAAACGGCTGGTAGGTCGCCGCGTTGATATCGCGGGCCACCTTCAACAGGTCCGGCACCGTGGCGGTAAAGGCCAGTGCGGTCGAATGCAGCATCAGAATAACTTCATTGCTGTACGCCGGTAATGCCGAGCGCAGCGCCGAAGGCAAAATAATGCAGCGATACAGTTTAAAGCTGGAAAACCCATAAGCCCTGGCCGCTTCAATTTCCCCATGCGGCACCGAACGAATGGCCCCGGCGAAAATCTCCGTGGTATAGGCACAGGTATTCAGCGTTAGCGCCAAAATGGTGCAGTTTAATCCGCTGCGGAAAAACGCATTGAGCAGCTCCGTACCCCGCACGATTTCCAGGCTGTACATACCGGAATAAAACACCAACAGTTGTACGTACAGCGGCGTACCGCGGAAAACATAGGTATACAGCCACACCGGGTAGCGTACCCAACGGGTGGAAGAAACCCGAGCTACCGCCATCGGGATGGCCAACAGCCCGCCCATGACCACCGAGGAGATCAGCAGCCACAGCGTCACCGCCACACCGGTATAGCGATAGCCATCGGTCCACAGCAGTTGCTGCCAATACTGATGCAGGATATCGATCATAGTTCGGCCCTTTTGACGCCCAGTGAATAACGCCGCTCAAGCCACAGCAATACGCCGTTGGAAATCGTGGTGAACAACAGATACACCAAGCCTGCGACAATGGCATAGAAGAAAGGCTGATAGGTGCCCTTTCCTGCCAGCTGCGTGGCCTTTACCAGATCGTTGAGTCCAAGAATGGAGACCAAGGCCGTCGCCTTGAGGATCACCTGCCAGTTGTTGCCGATGCCAGGTAACGCGAAGCGCATCATGGCCGGAAACAGAATGCGGCGGAAAATCTGCGCGTTGGAAAAACCGAAGGCGGTAGCCGCCTCGATCTGACCACGAGGCACCGCCAGGTAGGCTCCCCGGAAGGTTTCAGTAAAATAGGCTCCGTAAATAAAGCCCAGGGTAATGATGCCCGCCCCCAGCGGATCGATATTAATCTGTGAGAAGCCAATAAACTCCGTCACGCTGTTGAGGGCAATTTGCAGACCGTAGAAGATCAACAACATCAACACCAGGTCCGGCACGCCACGGATCAAGGTGGTATAGGCACCAAAGATCGTGGAAATAACAGGGTTTTGCGAAAGTTTACCGCCAGCGCCGATCAAACCAATCACCACCGCCAGCAATACGGAGCTGAGGGCCAGCTCCAGCGTCACCAGAGCCCCCTCAAATATCAGTTGGGAGTAACCTTGTAGCATTTACGTCACCCTGTCGTCATTGAGCACGTCATGACACTCCAGCCAGAACAGGCCCGGAAAACCGGGCCTGTTGTCATAGAGAGTACCCGACAGGAATTAGCCGCCGTAAACGTCAAAGTCGAAGTATTTTTTCGCGAACTTATCGTAGGTGCCGTCTTTGCGCATTTCGGCAAAGGCTTTGTCCAGCGCCGCTTTCAGCTCGGTTTCATCCTTGCGCAGGCCCATACCGGTGCCGACACCAAAGAATTTATCGTCCTTCACCGACTCACCGGCAAACTCGTACTCTTTGCCTGGAGGCTGTTTCAGGAAGCCTTCGCTCGCGGCGACTTCATCTTGAAACGCTGCGTCAATACGCCCAGAAGCCAAATCCGCATACACCAGATCCTGATTCTGGTAAGGCACCACGGTCACGCCTTTTGGCTGCCAATTGGCATTAGCGAAGGCTTCCTGGGTAGTACCCTGCAATACGCCGATGCTTTTGCCCTTCAGCGCATCGACGGTTGGCAGGATCTTGGAGCCTTTTGGTGCGATCAGGCGTGAGTTGGCCGCAAACAGCTTGTCGGTAAAGGCAATTTCCTGCTGGCGTTTTTCGGTAATGGACAGAGAAGAGATGATAGCGTCGATTTTCTTCGCTTTCAGGGAGGGGATCAGCGCATCAAAATCGCTTTCCACAAAGATACACTTGGTATTTATGCGTTTGCACAGCTCGGTGGCCAGATCGATATCGAAGCCAACCAGTTGGCCCTGCGCATTTTTCGACTCAAACGGCGCATAGGTAGGGTCGGTACCGATTTTCAGCGTGGAAGGTAATGCGGCGAATGCACTGCTAACCGCGCTCAAAGCCAAAACTAAAGGGAGAACTTTAACAAGCTTTTTCATAATTACCCTCAAATGGATATTTTTGCCGATGCCACTACGGGCATTACTTTCATCACACACAGGATCTGCAGTAATCATGCCACTTTGTCATTAGCGAGCGCGGGGAACGGCCACGATCTGTTCAAACCTCTTCCCAGAGACAATGAACGACAAAATGAACGGCAAACTCGGGCTTCGCCATGGTTAACCTACAAGTTACTGAAACAGAGTGCATGGGGAAGCAGGATCATTATGATGCATCAATCGCACTAAATCAGTGCGATGTTGCACAAATGTATAAATTTGAGGGTGAATTAGTTAATTAACGCCTTGCCAACGCGTGAAGAGATCTTGCGGCAGTTCGATATCAAACTGGTCGATAACCCGATTAACGGTCTGATCGATAATATCATCAACGGTTTGCGGACGATGATAGAAGGCCGGTACCGGCGGCATAATCACCGCCCCCATCTCCGCTGCCTGGGTCATCAGCCGCAGATGGCCCAGGTGCAACGGCGTTTCACGCACGCAGAGCACCAGTGGCCGACGCTCTTTGAGCACCACATCGGCGGCACGAGTCAGCAGCCCATCGCTGTAACTGTTGACGATGCCAGATAACGTTTTGATTGAGCATGGCAAAATCACCATCCCCATGGTTTTGAACGATCCGGAGGAAATACTGGCGGCAATATCACGCGCATCATGCACTACATCGGCCAAGGCCTGCACGTCACGCAGGCTCAGAGAGGTTTCCAACGCCAGCGTCTGGCGTGCCGCGTTGCTCATTACCAAGTGGGTTTCCACCTCTTCTACACCACGCAGCACCTGCAATAAGCGCACGCCGTAGATAGCGCCGCTGGCGCCGGAAATACCGATAATGAGTCTTTTCATCAAGCTGGCCTTTGTCTAGAAATATGCCGTAAGGATAGCCGAAGAGGGGTAGGTTTGGCAGCAACCTTCGTAGATTCGAGGTGGGAATAAGACAATGCACCGTAACCAACGCTACGGTGCACCGTTTTGGTGAGCTACGCGGGCGCGTTAGCCCTCGTTATGCATTTCCAGATTTTCTGCTTCCGTCTGGCCGCGCAACGCTTTGGCATCGTCATTACGCAGCGTTTCCAGATATTCCAGATAGCTCTGGTCAACGTCTTTGGTCACGTAGATGCCGTTAAACACCGAGCATTCAAACTGGGCGATGTCCGGGTTCTCTTCGCGTACTGCGGCGATCAGGTCGTCCAGATCCTGGAAAATCAGGCCATCGGCACCAATAATCTGGCGGATTTCGTCCACTTCACGGCCATGGGCAATCAGCTCCGTTGCGCTCGGCATATCGATACCGTACACGTTAGGGAAGCGGATCTCCGGGGCGGCAGAAGCCAGATAAACCCGTTTGGCCCCGGCGTCACGCGCCATCTCTACGATCTGCTCAGAAGTGGTACCGCGGACGATGGAGTCATCAACCAGCAGCACGTTCTTATCGCGGAATTCGGCACGATTGGCGTTCAGCTTGCGGCGTACCGACTTACGGCGAGCCTGCTGACCCGGCATGATGAAGGTGCGGCCAACATAGCGATTCTTGACGAAGCCCTGGCGATACGGCTTATCCAGAATACGGGCAATCTCCAGCGCGATATCGCAAGAGGTTTCCGGGATCGGGATCACCACGTCGATATCCAGATCTTCCCATTCGCGCGCAATCTTCTCACCCAATTTCTGCCCCATACGCACGCGGGCGCTGTAGACAGAGATCTTGTCCATAAAGGAGTCAGGACGGGCAAAATAGACATACTCGAACAGGCATGGATTGGTTTTTGGGTTCTCCGCGCACTGGCGAGTGAACAGCTGGCCTTTTTCGGTGATGTACACCGCTTCGCCCGGCGCTACGTCGCGCAGGAAGTCGAAGCCCAAGGTATCCAGCGCCACACTCTCAGAAGCCACCATGTACTCACAGCGGCCATCTTCCAGCTCACGTTTGCCGATCACCAGCGGGCGAATGCCGTTAGGATCGCGGAACGCCACCAGACCGTGGCCGATAATCATGGCTACGCAGGCATAAGCGCCACGCAGTTGCTGATGCATCGCGGCAACGGCGGTAAAAATGTTGTCGGACTCCAGTGGATAATGCGGGAATCGGTCTAGCTCGGTAGCCAGCACGTTCAGCAGGATCTCGGAATCGGAAGTGGTGTTGACATGACGGCGGCCACGCTCAAACAGCTGTTGGCGCAGTTCGTGGGCGTTGGTCAGGTTGCCGTTGTGTGCCAGCGTAATGCCGAACGGCGAGTTGACATAGAAAGGTTGAGCTTCTGAAGCGCTGGAGCTGCCAGCCGTAGGGTAACGCACATGGCCAATGCCCATGTTGCCCTGCAGGCGCAGCATATGGCGGGCTTCAAATACATCTTTCACCAGACCATTTGCCTTGCGCAGGCGGAACCCATTATGGGCATCAATAGTGACGATGCCAGCGGCATCCTGTCCACGATGCTGGAGCACCATCAATGCATCATAAATCGACTGGTTTACCGGCATAAAACCGGCGATACCGACAATACCGCACATGTTGTCTTTTCCTCTAAGCCGCTACCGCCCCGGTAATTGGGTTGGTAAGAAACTCGACGTGCTTTGCAGATAGTCAAAGAACCATCTGATGATGTAACTGAACTGGGGGATCAGCTGTGACTGTTTCCAGTCCGCACTTTGCGACAGGGTGGTAAAGGTATCCAGGAAGAACAGTATCGCCGCTACGATCAACACGCCGCGCAGTGCGCCGAAACACACGCCCAGCACCCGATCGGTGCCCGATAACCCGGTTTTCTCTACCAATGACCCAATCACATAGTTAACGATAGCGCCCACAATCAGCGTTGCGATAAACAAAATGGCAATCGCAATGCCGTTACGTACCAGCTCATCTTCAAAACGGGTGAAGTAGGCTGCAAGGTATGGGTAGAAATGGCTGGCAACAAAGAACGCACATCCCCATGTCACAAGTGACAATGCTTCGCGAACAAAACCTCGGATCAGGCTCACCAGAGCCGAAAATCCAATCAACGCTATAATGACGTAATCAATCCAGACCATGAACTATTCCAATGATGAATCGCCCCTGCATCCAATCGCGGCGAATTCTAACAGAAAAAGAAAACGTTTGCGTAGCGGATTTCCCACCACGTAACAAATAAAAAACGGCGATGTTACCCTATGGATTTCAAGCTGCAGCTAGGCGACAAGCTATCTCATCCCCAGGAGCTTACGTTTAGTAAGTGACTGGGGTGAGATAGCGCAGGTAACAACGCTGCAGCTTGAAAGACGACGGGTATTAAAATTGCTAATCGCCGCGCCTACTTAGGATATCCGGCCCCTGAAAGGCACAATTTTAGTGGTGATTTAGCAATCCTCCTCCTTGAGCACTGTGGCCCCTCACCCTAACCCTCTCCCACAGGGAGAGGGGATCGTCCGAGTCGCGGTTAACGGTTGTGACACAATTCCGACTTTCCCGAACATTAGGACAAGTGAGCAAGAATATTGGCCCCCAGCCCCTCCAAGCACATTGCCTGAAGATACCCCCACGTCACAATGCTTGAGGGAACACCCCCTCTCCCTGTGGGAGAGGGTCGGGGTGAGGGGCATACGGCAGACCCAATGGATCAACGCGCGCTATACGCCTTCACCTGCCCGCTCAACCCACTGATCCCATTCAGCTCCGCCAGTGAAGCCTGCAGCTTCTGCTTCGAGGCATCTGGGCCAACGTAGATGCGGGTGATCTCACCCTGCACCGGCGTGGATGGCACGGTATAAGCCCGGTGCCCAGACAGGCGCAGCGAAGCGACGATCTCATTGACCTTGGCAGCATTCTTCAACGCCCCCAACTGCACCACATAGGCCTGACCAGCCGGTGCCTTTTCTTCAACCGCAGGTTTGGTTTCAGGCTTCGGCTCTGGTTTCACTTCCGGCTTTGGTTCTACCTTTGGCGGTGTTGGCACTGGCTTAGGTTTCACTTCCACCGGCTTCACTTCTACCGGTTTAGATTCCACAGGCTTGGGTTTGGTTGGCTGAACCGGTTTGGTTTCGATAGGTGGCGGAGCAACAACCGCAGGCTGCTGCGGTTGAGTCGTTTGATTAGCCGCCTGCTGGGCGGAAGCCTCGGCGGCGGCCTGCTGCTGCTCAACCAAAGCACCAGCCCCCTCCGGTGGAACCGAAGGTAGCGCCTGATTGGCCGGCGGGATCACGTCGATTTCATGAGCATCCCCCGGTTTGGGCACCAACGGGATCGCCGCAAACTCATCCTCATAATGCTTCTTTTTGCCGTCAAGCAGCCCCGGCAGGACAATCACCCCCAGGGCAACCAAAATCACGGTTCCAACCAGTCGATTCTGAAATTTACTTGCCACTCACACTCCCCGCCTCTCGTCTAACGCCGCCATCACGTGGGCAACAGTGTGGAAAGACCCACAGACGATCACAATATCCTGAATATCCGCGTCCTGCATAGCCTGACGCCAGGCAGTTTCGACATCGGCAAACTTGCGTGGTTCCGTTAAATACTGTGCCAGCAGCTCAACGCTGGCCCCGCGCGGGCCTTCCAGCGGCGCGCAGTACCACTCGTCCACCTGTTCGCTCAGGCAGGCCAACGTACCGGCAATGTCTTTGTCCGACAGCATCCCCACCACCGCGCGAACCACACCGCCATTGCGGGGGAGTTTCGCCAATCGCCCAGCCAGATAGGCCGCAGCATGAGGGTTGTGGGCAACGTCCAGGATCAGCTGCGGGTTCTGCTGCACGATCTGAAAACGCCCTGGCAAAGCGGCCTGCTGTAGACCGGCAAAAATCGCCTTCTCGTCAATTTCCAGCGCCGAATAGTGCAGCGCAGCCAATGCCGTCGCCGCGTTCGCCAAGGGGACGTTAGGCATAGGGAGATCGGTCAGACGTGTGCCGCCCCCTTCCCATTGCCAGCGTTCGCCCTGTTCGCTGAACGACCAGGCTTCATCACGGCGGTACAGTTGAGCGTTGAGATCTTCCGCTACCTGCTGGATGCTATGTGGCATATCTGGCTCACCGACCACGGCAGGTTTGCCGCCACGGAATATCCCCGCCTTCTCGCGGCCGATGCTTTCACGATCGTGGCCTAGCCAATCGGTGTGATCCAAGGCAATGCTGGTCACCACGGCGACGCTTGGCTCAACGATATTGGTCGCGTCCAGACGCCCCCCCAGGCCCACTTCCAGGATCACTACGTCGAGCCTGGCCTGCTTAAACAGCTGTAACGCCGAAAGGGTGCCAAATTCGAAATAGGTCAGCGAGGTTTCCCCCCGGCCAGCTTCAATCGCGGCAAAGGAGCGGCTGTGTTCAGCCTCACTCAGCTCTTCACCCTGTATGCGCACCCGTTCGGTGTAACGCACCAAATGCGGTGAACTGTAAACCCCGACCCGCAGCCCGGCAGCCAGCAAAATGGCCTCTAACGTGCGGCAGGTGGTGCCTTTGCCGTTAGTGCCGGCAACGGTAAATACCGTAGGAGCAGGAGTGAGAAGGTCAAGGTGCGCCGCAACGTGTTGCACACGCTCCAGGCCGAGTTCGATCGCCTGGCTATGCAGACGTTCCAGATAGTAAAGCCACGAGCTCAATGGCGACGTGGCTTGGGGAATTTGGTGGTTTTGCATGAGTCCCATCACTGACTTTGGGTTCATAAATCCGTAAGACGCATCGCCCTGACGACGTCAAAAGCGATGCTCTTCGTTTCCCGCCGCAACTTAGCCACAAAATGGCGGCGGAACCCGGCGCAGGCTTGCACCTATACCGGGTCTTTGTCTGCTCCTCAGGCGTCGGCCTGATTTTCCTGAGCGATGACCGGCGCGGCCTCATCGAAATGCGGCTGCGGCTGGTTGGTCAGCTTGGAAAGAATGCTGGCCAGGGTCTGACGCATCACCGGACGGCGCACGATCATGTCGATAGCGCCCTTTTCAATCAGGAACTCGCTGCGCTGGAAGCCCGGCGGCAGTTTTTCACGTACGGTTTGTTCGATAACCCGTGGCCCGGCAAAGCCGATCAGCGCTTTTGGCTCGGCAATGTTGATATCGCCCAGCATCGCCAGGCTGGCGGACACGCCACCCATGGTCGGATCGGTCAGTACCGAAATATACGGCAGGCCACGCTCTTGCAGCTTGGCCAACGCGGCGCTGGTTTTCGCCATCTGCATCAGCGACATCAGCGCTTCCTGCATACGCGCACCGCCACTGGCAGAGAAGCACACCAGCGGGCAGTTATCTTCCAACGCCTGTTCAACCGCACGCACAAAGCGCGCACCGACTACAGAAGACATCGAACCACCGATAAAGGCGAATTCGAAGGAGGCTGCAACGATCGGCATGCCATACAGCGTGCCCTTCATCACCACCAGCGCGTCTTTCTCGCCGGTTGCTTTCTGTGCGGCAACCAGACGATCTTTGTACTTTTTGGAATCCTTGAACTTCAGAACGTCTTTCGGCTCCAGTTCGCTGCCCAGTTCCACTTCACTGCCTTCATCCAGCAAGGTATGCAGACGCATACGGGCTGACATGCGCATGTGGTGGTCGCATTTGGGGCAGACCTCAAGGTTACGCTCCAATTCGGCACGGTAAAGGACCTGACCACAGCTATCGCATTTGGTCCAGACCCCTTCAGGAATGCTCACCTTACGGGTTTGCGTAACATTGCTTTTGTTGAGAATTCGTTCAATCCAGCTCATCGATGACCTTTCTGTTTGAACCTGGCAGACACCCGTCCGCTGTTCATGCCTTAACAATCCTCCCGAAACACACCCAATGCAAAAATGCCGAGCTAAGCGCAACAGGTACGCTACCAGGGCATTGGCTTCAGGGTCGTTCGCGGGAACAGACCATAAATGTCGCTCATTAAACCATATCGGCCCGATTGTGTGGACAAAAAACTGGTCGAACCGACGGGTTAAGCGGTGTTTTTACTGTTTTTGTTGGCGGGCAGCCGCGCGTTTATGGCGCCAGATTTCAATAATGCCCGGCAGAATTGAAACCAGGATGATGCCAACAATCAACAACTTCAAGTTTTCCTGCACGATCGGCAAGTCGCCAAACAGGTAGCCAGCATAAGTGAACAGCAGCACCCAAAGTAGCGCACCAATCACGTTATAGGCAGCAAAGTGGCGATAGGACATATGCCCCATACCGGCCACGAACGGCGCAAAGGTGCGCACGATCGGCACAAATCGCGCCAGAATAATGGTTTTTCCGCCGTGTTTCTCGTAGAACTGGTGGGTCTTGTCCAGATAGCTACGACGGAAAATTTTCGAGTTCGGGTTGCTGAACAGCTTTTCGCCGAACAGCCGACCAATAGTGTAGTTGACGGCATCACCAATCACCGCCGCAATCACCATCAACGCCACCATGGTATGCACGTTGAGATCGTTGGAAGGCAACGCGGCCAGCGCACCGGCGACAAACAGCAGAGAATCCCCCGGCAGGAACGGCGTAACCACCAGCCCGGTTTCACAAAACAGGATCAGGAACAGAATACCGTAAACCCACATACCGTATTGCGCGACCAGTTCTGCCAGGTGCACATCAATATGCAAAATAAAATCAATCAGAAACTTGATGATGTCCATAAACACTCTCAATTGACCGGGTGTCTCTCTCACCCGGCGTTGGCACCCATAAATAACGTATTAATCTGCCAGCCTGCCAGTTAATCGTCGGCTAAAAACAGCGGCCCCATCGGTGGCCGGGGTAAGGCAAACGACTCTGGATAATCAACCGCGACCAGATACAGGCCTTCAGCCCGTGCGGTAGCGGCCGCCAGGCTGCGATCTTTGAGCGCCAACAGCTCGCCCATCCAGTTCTCATCCTGATTGCCACAGCCAATCTCCATCAGGCTGCCAACAATGTTGCGCACCATATGATGGACAAAGGCGTTGGCCTTTATATCTACCACGATATATTCGCCATAGCGCGAAACCTTAACGTGTTTTACGTTTCGCCACGGCGTGCGTGACTGGCATTGCACCGCCCGGAATGAGGTAAAGTCGTTTTCCCCCAGCAAAGCCTGCGCGGCACAATGCATGCGATCGGCGTCCAGCGGATGATAAAAGTGTGTCACCCCCTGCTGCAAGACCGCAGGGCGATAGCGGTGATTATAAATAATGTAGCGATAACGCCGCGCGGTGGCGCTGAAGCGAGCATGAAAATCGCTGCTGACCTCTTTGACCCAGCGTACCGCGATATCCGGCGGCAAGTGGCTATTCACCCCCATCGTCCAGGCGGCGTCTTTACGCTGTGCGGCGGTTTCGAAATGCACCACCTGCCCAGTGGCATGCACCCCGGCATCGGTTCGCCCGGCGCAGAATACGCCGATCGGCGCATCCGCCACCTTGCTTAACGCTTTTTCCAGGCAGGCCTGGACGCTGGTAACCTCTTGCTGACGCTGCCAGCCGTAATAACGGCTGCCGTCATACTCAATCCCCAGCGCAATTTTCAGCATTGGCTGGGTTGGCAACTCCACCTCGGACATCAGTACATCTGCTCCTGCAACAGCCGTTCTGCGGTTTCGATCGCCATCAACGCGCCGCCAAAGCGCACATTATCGGCCACCGACCAGAACTGCAGCATCTCGGGGATACCGTAATCATTGCGCAGACAGCCAATGCTCAGCATATCGCTGCCGGAAGCTTCGGTAACCTGAGTCGGATAATCGTCTTCTTCGCTCAGTTGGATATCTTCAGCCTGCTCCAGCTCGTGGCGAGCTTCTTCTGCCGCGATTGGGCGCAACGCTTCCAGATGCACCACTTGCGCGTGGCCGTAGAACACCGGCGACTGAACGCAGCTTACCGAAATCGGCAGCCCTTCATCCTGCAACACTTTACGCACCTGATCGACGATCAGACGCTCTTCGCGCACGCTGCCCTGCTCATCGGTCATCAATGGCAGTAGGTTAAACGCCAACTGCTTGGCGAACACGCCCGGCTCTGCGGGGATGCCGTTCAGCAGACGCGCGCTCTGGCCAGCCAGATCGTCCACGGCAACCTTGCCGCGTGCCGAAACCGACATCAGCGTGGTGACGTGCAAACGGGAAAGCCCAGCCTGTTCGGTCAGCGGCTTAATCGCCGTCAACAGCTGGCTCACCATGCTGTCGGCAACCGCCACAATATTGCGGTTGCGGTAATCCGCCAGCACCTGTGGGTTAACGCCTGGCACCACCAACGGCACGTCCGGCTCAAGTGCAAAATGGCCGCTGGTGTCGATCACCAGGCAGCCCATGTTGCCCGCATCATCAGCGTAACGGGCCGCAGCTTCGCTACCGGCCACAAAAAACGCCAGTTGTGCCTGCGACCAGTCGAATTCTTCTACGTTTTCCACCAGCAAAGATTTGCCGTTGAAACGCACCGTCGCACCAGCACTGCGTTCGCTGGCTAAAGGAAAGAGTTCACCCACCGGGAACTGGCGTTCCTGTAGTAATTCCAGCAACGCTTCACCTACTGCGCCAGTGGCACCGAGCACAGCGATATTCCAGCCGTCAGACATTGGGTTTCTCCAGAGTATTTGATTCAAATGCAAACGGGCGATGCAGTCACCGCCCGATAAACTTTACCGCTTATTGCTTAAGGCAACCTTACGCGTTGTCCTTTATAGGACGCCGAAGCCCAGTTTGTGCAGCAGTTCCGCACTGGCGCTGTCATCGCACTGCACCCGCAGTGAAGACCATTCCCGGCGTTCCTTATAATGCTTGCGCAAGCGATCGAACTCACCCGGCAACCCGGCAACTTGCCGCAGCGGCGCATCATCGCGGCGCACATCATACACCAAGTGCATCAATCGTTTTAACTTGCCTTCGTCCAGCGGCCCATTGAGGCGGATTTCGCTGAACTCTGGCACCGGCAGCAGAGAGCCCAGCTCGATAGCTTGCGGCTGCCCCAGATGCTGGGCAAAGGCTTCAAACACCTGCGTAGTACCGCGCGCCTTACCTTCCAGCGTGTAACCGGCGATATGGGCGGTACCGATATCCACCCGATACAGCAACGGCACGCTGAGATCCGGCTCTGGCTCCCACACGTCCAGTACCGTACTCAATCGCTTACCCCGCTCCAATACGTTAAGCAACGCGGCGTTATGTACCACGGCACCCCGGCAGGCGTTGATCAGAATGCGATCGTCGGGCAAAGCATCCAGCAGATCCGCGTTGGCCAGATGCAACGATTTATACGGGCCAGTCTTGTTCAACGGGGTATGGAACGTCAGCACGTCGGCCTCTGCCACCAGCTTTTCCAACGGCCAGAATTCGCCACTGTCCCCACGATCGGCGCGTGGTGGATCGCACAGCAGCGTACGCACGCCCATGGCTTTCAGGCGAGCATCCAGCCGGGAGCCAACATTGCCGACACCCACTATCCCAACGGCTTTATCACGCAAAGAAAAGCCATCGCGCTCCGCCAACAGCATTAATGACGAAAGCACATACTCCACCACCGCAATGGCATTACAACCAGGCGCGGCCGAGAAACCAATCCCCGCCTGTTGCAACCACGCCTCGTCCACATGGTCGGTCCCCGCCGTAGCGGTGCCAACAAAACCGATCTTGGTGCCAGCCAACAGTTCCTGATTCACTTTGGTCACCGAACGCACCATCAAGGCGTCGGCTCCGGCCAGCGCATCGGTTGGGATCGGGCGACCAGGCACGGCCTGCACTTCCCCCAAACGGCTAAATAGATCCACCGCATAGGGCATATTTTCATCAACCAGTATCTTCACGTCACTCTCCGACGGGTATAGGTAAGCAGTAACTACAAAATAGTGTGCCACCGAATGGCTCGGAAACCCAAGCTTGTTATGCCCGGTGAAATAACGATGTTTTTCTTCTAAGCTTTATTGAGTTCTTTCCGATAATTATCACGCAAGGAGGCGAACCCTCGCGTTAGCGACCGGCTAACGGGCAGAAACAAATCGAAAATCAAGGGCGTTAACCATGAAAAAAGCGACACTTGTTCTGGCGATCGTTGCAACACTCACAGCCGTTGGTAGCGCTCAGGCTGAAAACGTGGCTACACAAGCATTAGCCACCTGGCCTGCGATAGCGGTGAAAGACTCCGCCAGCCAATTGGTCGTTACGCCCATTGGCAACCTGTATTTCCAATATGCTGAAGGCGTCAAGCGCTTCAACAGCCAGCAAGGCGTGTTCGACGTGGCTCTCGAAGGCGAAGGAACCGCAATTAAACTGACCGCCAAACTGGTTTCCAATACCCTGACTCAGCTGGGCACCTCCGGGTCTACCCTGGAAGTGGGAGTTAAACATCACGGCGCTGCGATAACAAAAACCGCTCAAACCACCCTGATTGATACTTCTGCCGATATGTCAGGCGGTAACCTGAGTAAACTTGCCAACGCTGACAAGCAGCCTGGTCGCCGTAGTGCGCAAGACCACTTCGATTTCAATATCATCGGTGCGACGGCTGATGGCACGACACCGGTGACCGACTTCAGCACCTTGCCGGCGGGCACCTGGAGTGGTGATGTGAACGTTCGGTTCGACGTAACCTGGGCCAGTTGATGTCGTGTCGGGATTATCATGCTCGGCGGAAACGTTCTGGCGTGGTGCCGGCGATCTGCTGGAACATCACAATAAACGCGGAAGCCGAGCTGTAGCCCACATCTAAAGCCACATCCTGCACGGTTTTCCCCTGCTCCAGCAGGGAGAGCGCATGTAAAAAGCGCAGGCGCTGCCGCCACTCGCTAAACGACATGCCCAGTTCCTGCTGGCAACGGCGCGAAAGTGTCCGTTCGGTGGTATACACCTTGCTGGCCCACACCGCCAATGAGGTGTTATCCGCAGGACAACGCTCCAGCGCCTGTAACACTTGCCCCAAAAACTTATCTTGTGAGGTCGGCAGATAGGTCTGTTGAACCGGGGAAATCCGCAGTTGGTCGATCAGCACCCGGCAAAGACGCAGATCTTCCTCGCTAGTGGGCTCCAGCATTTTGCGCCCAAGGCAATCTTCTACAATGGCGCTGAACACCGGCGATACGTTGATCAAACAGGCCTCTTCCGGCAACCCGGCGCACAAGGATTTGGCGATATTGATGGTGCGGAACAGCACCGGTTTGCGGTTATGGCTGGAATGCTCCATCCCCGGCGGCAGCCAGACGGCAAACTCCGGTGGGGCCAAAAAACGCTGCCCGGCAATATTCAGCGCGATCACCCCGGTTTTGACGCAGATCAGCTGCCCCCAGTCATGGCTGTGCGGCAGATATTCGGTGTCCGCATTGGTTTCTTCGCAGCGGAAAAACAGCGTGCGCGGAGCAGCGACGTCTGCGGTGGGATAATTACGGGTTTCGGCCATGATGAAGTTGTCTTGATTTCGCGAAATGCTGTCTGATTTTGACTATATATAATAAACCGGACACGGGTAGACTAGCCAGCATGTTATTCGTTGTTGAGAATTATTATCATGAACGTGCTCTTTCCCCTGTTGGCAGTGCTGATCTGGTCGATTAATGCCGTAGTCAGCAAAGTATCGGCAACCGCCATCGATCCGGCGGCCATCTCCTTCTATCGTTGGGCATTAGCGCTGATCGTGCTCACCCCTTTCGTGCTGCCGGGAGCGCTCCGCAATTGGCCAGCCATTCGCGCCAACTGGTGGAAGCTGATGATCCTCGGCCTGCTGGGGATGGTCCTGTATCAAAGCCTGGCCTATTACGCCGCGCATAGCGTCAGCGCGCTGTTTATGGGCATCCTCAACTCCCTGATCCCGCTGTTGACGGTGTTAATCGGCATCTTTGTCCTGCGCGTCGCCCCCACCGTGGGTATCGCACTGGGCAGTATCCTGTCTCTGGGCGGGCTGGTGTGGCTGGTTAGTGCGGGGCAACCTGGGCTGCTGCTGCAACACGGCATCGGCAAAGGTGAACTGATGATGTTCGCCGCTTCGGCCTCCTACGCGCTATACGGCGTGTTGACCAAACGCTGGGCGATCCCGTTGCCCAACTGGCAGTCGTTGTATGTGCAGATCGTGTTTGGCGTGGTACTGCTGTTGCCGAACTTCCTGATGGCACAAGACGTGCAGCTTACCAGCCAGAACATCCCACTGGTGCTGTTTGCCGGTATTCCCGCGTCGATTGCCGCGCCGTTCCTGTGGATCCAGGGGGTAATGCGCCTGGGGGCCAACAAGGCGTCGATCTTTATGAACCTGGCACCGGTGTTCACCGCGATAATTGCGGTCCTGTTCCTGCATGAACAGTTGCATAGCTACCATCTGATTGGCGGCGGTGTCGCTCTGCTGGGGGTGATCCTGTCACAGCGCCTGCGCACGCCGTTAGGGCGTAGAAAAAGCACCGTAACACCGTAAGACTGAGGGGGAAATACGCCCCCTTTCACCCCAACAGCTTAAAGCGTATCCGTACCAACAGACCGCCTAGCGCGTCAGAACTCAGCAGTTCCGGGCGGGTGCCGTGATAAGCGGTAATATCTTTAACCAATGCCAGTCCCAACCCAGCCCCAGGCTGATTGCCAACGTTATCCAACCGACGAAACGGTTGCAGCGCAGCGACCGTCTGATCCTGCGCAATGCCTGGCCCGCTGTCTTCTATCTCTAACACCCCCTGCCCATCCACCATCAATAAACGGGCGGTCACGATCCCCTTGGCTGGCGTGTATTTCAGTGCGTTATCCAACAGGTTGGCGCAAAGCTCCGCCAACAGCAACGCCTCACCGCCCACCCAACACACTCCCGCACCTTCGTAGCCAAGATCGATCCGCTTGCTGCGAGCCTGCGGCAGGCGCGAAAAACAGGCGTCGCGTAACACCTGTGCCAGATTAACCGGCTGCAACTTACGCTCGGCCTGATGCTCGTGCGCCTTCAGCCGCGAGAGGTATAGCAGGCGATCGGTCAACGCGACGGTACTGTCCAGGGTGGCGCTCATCCCTTCCAGACTCTCACGCCATTGCTCGGGCCGTTCGCTGGCCAATGCCACCCCCACCTGGGTTTTCAAAACCGTGAGCGGCGTACGTAGCTGGTGGGAGGCATCGGCACTAAAGCGTTCCTGACGCGCCACCATCAACCGCAGCCGCTCAATATAGCGGTTGAATGCCAGCAGCAGCGGCTGCATTTCCGACCAGGGCAACACCATCGGCAAAGGCGTCAGTTCCCCCGGATCGCGCCGCAGCATCATGCTGGACAACTTACGCAACGGTTGCAGCAGCTTTTTCAGCAGGATGTAAGCCAGAGTGAGCGTCAATACCACCACTGTCCCCTGGCTGAGCAGCGCCGCCAGCAGCATCTGCCGCGCCAGATAGCGCCGCGACTCTAACGTCTCCGCCACCAGAATGGTCGCCATCCCCATCACCCCGCCCTCATTCACCGGCTGGAACAGCGCCGCCACGCGGATTGGCTGCCCGCGATAGTGCGCATCGTAAAAATGCACCAGGGCCGGATAGAGGTTGGAGCGGGGAATATAAGGTGGCATCTTGGGCAAATCGTTATAGCCCGAAATATTCCGTCCCTCGGGGGAAATTACCTGATAGTACAGCCGGTCGTTCATATTGCGCTCGAAGCTGTCCAGCACCACATAAGGCACATCTACCTCCAGGCGCTGATTACGTACCACCAGCCGCTCCGCCACCGTGCGAGCCGACGCCAATAAGGTGCGATCGTAGGCCATCGTCGCCGCACTCATCGCGCTGAAATAGTGGGTGTAGATTGAGATCCCACCCAATACCAGCAGCGGTAAACCAAAGAACAGCAGCAACTGATAGAACAACGAACGCGGTGCTTTAAACCACCTCATCGCACAGCTCCAGGCTGTAGCCCAGGCCCCGCAACGTCACGATCGCCACGTTGCTCCCCTGGAGTTTCTTACGCACGCGATGGACGTAAAGTTCGATGCTTTCGGGATTAGCCTCGTCTGACAGCGTAAACACCTGCTCAAACAATTGCTGCTTGGCGACCGGGCGACCACGGCGATGCATCAAGGTGGTCAACACCGCCAGCTCACGGGGAGTTAACGACAGAGGTTTCTCCGCCAACAAGAAGTAGCCCTCGTCGTGATAGGTCAATAAACCGTATTGCAATGCCTGTTGCGTCACGCCAACGCTGCGGCGCAGCAACGCCCGGATGCGTGCCTCCAATTCATCCAGTTCAAAGGGCTTGGTGAGGTAATCGTCAGCCCCAAGATTCAACCCTTTAACCCGATCGGCCACCTCGGTGCGGGCCGTCAATAGCAATACTGGCAGAGTCTGCCCACGCTTACGCAACCGTGCCAACAGCTCCAGCCCGTTGAGCCGGGGCAGTGCAACATCGAGCACCACCAGCGCATAGCTTTCATGCAATAACAGATGGTCTGCCGCCACGCCGTCTATCGCCACATCCACCGCAAACCCAAGGCCGGTAAGGGCTTTCTGCAACCAATGAGCCAGCTCGGGGTGATCTTCCACTAACAAGAGACGCATATCACATCCTGTAAACTTTCCCGGTCGCTGAAAGGTAAATGAAAGGTTTATGTTTTAACAATTTGGCAACCCCGTGTCAGCGGGGATTCTCACAAACTGAAACAAAACCGATGGGGAAACGTCATGAAAACAATGATTACCCGTACGCTTACCGCCACTGTTCTGCTGTTCGCCGCCAACCAGGCGTTCGCCGTGGAAGCGCCAAAACGCACCGAATGTATCGCCCCGGCCAAACCCGGCGGAGGCTTCGATCTCACCTGCAAACTGATTCAGGTCTCGTTGCAAGAAACCAAGGCTATCGATAAGCCGATGCGCGTCACCTATATGCCCGGCGGCGTGGGAGCCGTTGCCTATAACGCCATCGTTGCCCAGCGGCCAGCCGAATTTGGCACCGTGGTGGCGTTCTCTGGCGGTTCCCTGCTGAACCTGTCGCAAGGCAAGTTTGGCCGCTACAACGTGGATGATGTGAAGTGGCTGGCGGCAGTGGGCACCGATTACGGCATGATCGCCGTACGCGCCGACTCGCCTTACAAAACGCTGAAAGACTTGATGACAGCCTTCCAAAAAGACCCGAACAGCGTGGTATTTGGTGCTGGAGCCTCCATTGGCAGCCAGGACTGGATGAAAACCGCCCTGCTGACCCGTGAAGTTGGCGTAGATCCCCACAAGATGCGCTATGTGGCGTTTGAAGGGGGCGGCGAGCCGGTGACCGCGCTGCTGGGTAATCACATTCAGGCGGTCTCCGGCGATTTGAGCGAGATGGTGCCTTACCTGAAGGGAGATAAGCTGCGTGTGCTGGCGGTATATGCCGAAGAGCGCCTGCCGGGAGAGCTGGCAAACGTCCCTACCGCCAAGGAGCAGGGGTTCAATCTGGTGTGGCCGATCATCCGCGGTTTCTACCTTGGCCCAAAGGTCAGCGAGGCCGAGTATCAGTGGTGGATCGACACCTTCAAAACCATGACGGCAACCGAGGAGTTCAAACAACAGCGCGATCTACGCGGCCTGTTTGAATTCAACCTGACCGGCAAGGAACTGGATACCTACGTGAAAAATCAGGTTACCCAGTATCGTGAACAGGCCAAAGCGTTCGGGCTGGCCAAATAACCGGGGGAATTGGCATGAGCGATCGTATTTTTGCTGCTCTGTGGTTACTGCTGTGCGGCGGCGGCCTGTTGCTCGGTTGGGGCATCCAGAGCGAATACAGTTACGAACCTTTGGGGCCACGCCCCTTCCCTTTGGCCATCCTTAGCCTGATGGCCCTGTGTGCCGCCTTGTTGCTGCTGCGTCGGCCACAGTTAGTCGAGTGGCCGCATCACAAAGTGCTGCAACGTCTGCTGGTACTGGTGATCACGCTGGTGCTGTACGCCTGGGGATTCGAGTGGCTCGGCTTTCCGCTGGCAACGGCCCTGCTGACGTTCAGCATTGGTCTGTTGTTCCAGGCCAGCATCAAGGCCGCATTGATTTCCGGCACCGTGATGGGCGTTGCGCTGTTCTACGCCTTTGATTATTTACTGGATGTCACACTGCCACTCGGCGTTTGGCTGAGCTAACGGGAGCGATAATGGAAACCTGGATGTATTTATCACAAGGGTTCGAAGTGGCACTGCTGCCCCAGAACCTGATGATAGCCCTGATCGGCTGCTTCGTAGGCACCATCGTCGGGCTGCTGCCGGGCCTTGGCCCGATCAACGGCGTGGCGATCCTCTTGCCGCTGGCTTTCGCCTTGAAACTACCTGCCGAGTCGGCCTTGATCCTGCTGGCCACGGTGTATATCGGCTGTGAATACGGCGGGCGGATCTCTTCGATCCTGCTCAACGTCCCGGGGGATGCCGCCGCAATCATGACCGCGCTGGATGGCTACCCGATGGCCCAACAAGGCCGTGCAGGAGTTGCCCTGTCGATCTCCGCCGTCAGCTCTTTCACCGGCTCGCTGGTCGCCATTATCGGCATTATTCTGTTCGCCCCGATTCTGGCCCGCTGGTCGCTGGCGTTTGGCCCGGCAGAATACTTTGCCCTGATGGTCTTTGCCATTGCCTGCCTTGGCAGCATGATGAGCCAGAACCCGTTGAAATCCCTGCTGGCGGCCCTGATTGGTCTGGGGCTGGCTACGGTGGGGGTGGACGCCAATACCGGCGTGTATCGCTTCACCTTCGACAGCGTGCACCTCTCCGACGGCATTCAGTTTATTGTGGTGGTGATTGGGCTGTTCTCGGTCAGCGAGATCTTGCTGATGCTGGAAAGCACCAGCACGGGCCAAAAGCTGATCCGCAAAACCGGCCGTATGCTGTTTAACCGTAAAGAAGCTGCCGAGTGCGTTGGCCCTACCCTGCGATCCTCCTTTGTCGGTTTCTTCGTCGGTATTCTGCCCGGTGCCGGAGCGACCATTGCCAGTGCGCTTACTTATATGACGGAGAAGCGCATCAGCGGTAACAGCGAGTCGTTTGGCAAAGGGGATATTCGTGGCGTCGCCGCGCCGGAGGCCGCCAATAACGCTTCCGCCTGCGGTTCATTTATCCCAATGCTGACCCTGGGCGTACCGGGTTCAGGCACTACGGCGGTGATGATGGGAGCATTGACGCTGTATAACATCACCCCTGGCCCGGCAATGTTCACCGAACAGCCGGATATCGTTTGGGGGCTGATCGCCGCGCTGCTGATCGCCAACGTCATGCTGTTGATCATGAACATCCCGCTTATTGGCCTGTTCACCCGTATGCTGACCGTGCCGCTGTGGTTCCTGGTACCGGCGATCGCCGCCGTTTCCGCCGTTGGGGTCTATGCGGTGCACAGCACCACCTTCGATTTGCTACTAATGGTGGGGCTAGGCGTATTTGGCTATATCCTGCGCAAAATGCACTTCCCGATGTCGCCGCTGATCCTGGGATTTGTGTTGGGGGAAATGCTGGAGCAAAACCTGCGCCGAGCGTTGTCCATCAGCAACGGGAACTTTGACATTCTGTGGAGCAGTGCCATTGCCCAATGCCTGTTGGTGCTGGCCGTCGCGGTGTTGGTGTTACCCCCACTGCTGCGCAAACTCCGCAAGCACCGCCGTATCACTGGGGAAGCGACAGAAGTTGAGTAATGCAAAAAGCCTGGGGCAGCTAGACAG
>ENA-OFCE01000153-OFCE01000153.1-metagenomes-genome-assembly--contig:-NODE-153-length-50572-cov-6.984678_pt1 | contig 50572 bp, 51 predicted proteins | sample MGYA00153388_OFCE01 | MGnify analysis MGYA00153388 | reverse complement strand
CTGCAAAAGTAGCCGCTGCAATTTGCGATACTTATCAGCAAATTCAAGATCGCCATTTACCTGCTCCTAATCCGATTTGGCAATCTTTTCGAGAATTGCAAACTGCCACTGATATTCACTCAGAAAGTTTAACAGAGGTACAAGATAAATTATCTCAGGCACAAGCAACAATCTCTTCAATGAAGACTACAAAGTTTTGGAAAATGCGCGAACGATGGTTTAATCTCAAGCAGCAATTGAAGTTAACTAGGAACTAATCTGCTTATCAAATTTAGAGTGGCAATCTCGATGATTCATTCCCCTTGTACTACCCCGATCGCTTTTATTATTTTCAACCGTCCAGAGTCTACTCGTCAAGTCTTTAATGTTATTCGCGCTGCTCGTCCACAACAGCTATTTGTCATTGCAGATGCTCCACGACTCGATCGTCCTGATGATATCTGGAAATGTGCTGCAACGAGGGCAATAATTGAAGAAGTAGATTGGGAGTGTGAGATTTTTAAAAACTATGCCGATGAAAATCTGGGGTGTGGCTTGCGTCCAGCTAGCGGTTTAGATTGGGTTTTTGAGCTAGTGGAAACTGCGATTATTTTAGAAGATGACTGTTTGCCAGATCCAACTTTTTTCTCCTATTGTACAGAGCTATTAGCCCGCTATTACGACGAATTATGCATCATGCACATCTCTGGTAATAATTTCCAATTTGGACAGCAGCGGGGTGACTTTAGTTATTTTTACTCTCGCTATACCCATCATTGGGGATGGGCTACTTGGCGACGAGCTTGGCAGCATTTTGATTACGATCTTGCTAAATGGCCAGATGTGCGATCGACAGATTGGCTAGATACTCTGTTAGATACGCCTGCTGCTGTTGTCTATTGGCAGCAAATTTTTGACGAAGTTTACAATACTGATAAATTACATATTTGGGATTATCAGTGGACGTTTACCTGCTGGCAGCATAATGGTTTATGTATTCTCCCTCAAGTAGATTTAGTATCAAATATTGGGTTTAATGCAGAAGGAACTCATACAATTCGCCAAAATCAGTTTGCCAATTTACCATTAGGTAAAATGCAGTTTCCTTTACAACATCCACCAGAAATTATTAGAGATTGTAATGCAGATATTTTCATTCAAGAAAGTAAGTTCAATCTCGATCTGTGGTCGCGGCTAAAACGTAAATTTTATTGGCATATATATCAACAAAAGATTGAGGCATTTTTTAAATAAATATGACTATACCTACAGTAGCAGCAATAGTCCCCACATTTAATCGTAAGGATAAGTTGTGTAGATTCTTAGAGCTGGCTCTTGCTCAAACTTACTCGAATTTACAAATAATTGTTGTCGATTCGAGTTCTAGCGATGGGACTGCCGAGTTAGTACGAGAAAAATTTCCTCAAGTTACGCTAATCCGTGTGAGCGATAGAGAATTCTGGACAGGCGCGACCAATGCTGGTGTCAGATTGGCACTCGATCGACAGGTTGATTTTATTTTAACTATTAATGATGATGCTATTATTGGTAACGATCATGTCACTAAACTAGTCAATCTAGCTCAAAAATATCAACTATCAATTTTAGGTAACCGGATTGATTATCTCATTCCAAAAGACCGAGTGTGGTCGTTAGGAACTTATTCTGATTGGGGCACCGATCGGTTTTTAAAAATTGCTTACAATGATATAAATTTATCTGAAATAGAGACAAAAATCTTAAACCAAGAATTAATTTTAGTTGAAACATTATCTGGTAATGGTGTGGTAGTTGATACTACTGTCTTTAAGAAAATTGGCTTATATAATGCTAGTTTTTGTCCTCATTATCACGGAGATTCAGAGTTAATTATGAGAGCAAAAAAAGCAGGACTTGAGGCTTGGGTTGCTCCAAACATTGTATTAACTAATGATTTCAGTGATGAACAAAAACAACTGCCTCTCAAAACTCTAGCTGGTTTAAAGTACATCTTTTTCAATCCTAAATCGCATTTGTTCGCAATCTCAATTTTATATTTAATCTGGCAATATTGTCCGGTATCGAAGCAATTTATTACTTTATGGAGCTTACTAAGAAGATTTAAAAACATGAAAGCGACTTAAAAAATCTAACGATCAAGATTTTACTCAAGCTTTTTATTGATTTATATTGTGTATTTATGGATACTTTCACCGATATACTCAGATCGTAATCTACCCGCAGATTATGATGCATACATTAGAATATTTTATCTAATTCGGTTGGTTGCAAATAGACCGAACTGTAACAGGGGTACTTCAGCATAATTTGTAGCACGATCGCTGCTAAGATGGTTCGGAAGTAATCCTAATTATATATATAAAGGCTTAACATTTTTATGATTAGATCGCTCGAAAAGCAATCCAGATCGCCTGCTATCTATCGTTACTGCGAATTAGTATCCGTTCTCGCCGAACGTGAAATCAAAGTGCGATATAGAGGCTCTTTTTTAGGTATATACTGGTCGCTGTTCAATCCATTAATTATGACAGGATTGTACGGAATTATCTTTGGGGCTGCTTTCAAACAATATTATCATAATTCTATCTGGGAATATATCCTAGCTGCATTTACTGGATTAGCAGTCATTCACTTCTACAATGGTTCGACAGCACAGGCATTAGGTAGTATTGTCGGCAATGGTTCATTGCTGAATAAAGTTAAGTTACCAGTTAGTGTTTTTCCAGTTTCAATTATCGTTGCTAATACGTTCCAACTGTCAATTGGGATGTTACCATTATTAATTATAGTTACAATTTTTGTTTCACCAAATATATCAAGTGTTGCCAATATTCTGGCGATTCCACTACCATTAATAGCATTGATTCTCATATCGATGGGTATGGGATTTTTGACTTGCGCTCTTTATGTATTTTTCCGAGACTTACCATTTTTCTATGAGTTAATACAGTTTGTGCTGATGATGACTAGCCCAATCTTTTACCCAGCCGCGATTCTCGATCCTGGCATTCGCCCTTTACTGGAACTCAATCCCCTATATCCAGTCATTGAAAGTTTGAGACAGATTGTTTTATCTGGCAATCCACCGGATTTATTTTTGATTATTAGATCGTGGTTGAGTGGGAGCATCATCCTCGCAATCGGGTGGATTTGTTTTCACTGGCTCCGCCCAAAATTTATGGATCTTTTGTAGATAGCTGTTCTCAATTAGTACTCACATCGTTAGTCAATCCCAAAATTACCCACTATATTTAGTTAGATGGAAGTTATTCGTTTCGATCGCGTGTCGTTATGGCGACGTACTCAGGAAGAGTTTTCCTATGATATCAAACAAACTATTTTGTCGATCGTCTCGGGCAAATATCGAGTACCTGCTAAAAAACTAGTAATTGATGATATCAATCTGATTATTAATTCAGGGGAAAAGATTGGGATTATTGGCGGAAATGGAGCTGGGAAATCAACCTTACTCAAGTTAGTTTCTGGTATCTTAGAACCAACTTTTGGTAAAGTAAGAGTCAAGGGAAATATTGCGCCGCTGATCGAACTGGGAGCAGGATTTGATGGAAATATCTCTGTCCGCGATAACATTATTATGTACGGCGTTTTGCTGGGATTTTCTCGTCGGGAAATGCAGGAACGCACACCAATGATTTTGGATTTTGCCGAGTTAAAGGATTATGAATTAGTACCAGTTAAAGGCTTATCTTCAGGGATGGTGGCTCGGTTGGGTTTTGCGATCGCAACTGATGTCCAGCCAGATATTTTGATTCTCGATGAAGTTTTATCCGTCGGCGACCAAAGTTTTAAAAATAAATGCCAGCACCGCATCGACAAATTTCTCAATGGTGATACCACTGTCTTAGTTGTTTCCCACGATCTTGATTTTATTCGCAATTCCTGTGACAAAGCAATTTGGCTCGAACGCGGGCGGATCGAATTCATTGGTAGTGGTACAGAAACAGTCGATCGCTACCTCCATACAGTCACAGTGTGAACTACCCGCCCTCAACTGGAGTACCAGTATGAGGGGGGCTTCCAAACTCAAGAGCAACAGCCTCCACAGCAGTAGACTTACGCCCATACTGTTTTGGTCTTACATTGCCTCCTTTGGCAGTAACGCTGGTTCCCAACGTCAATATCCGTAAGCCTTCATTTTTGATGTTGATTGCCGCATTAATGTCTCGATCGTGTCGCTTGCCGCAGTGGGCACAGTCAAATTCACGCACCGATAGATCCATCTTTGGCAACGACAGTAATGTATTAGAACACAAGTGAGATGACGGAAAGAATCGACCTACTTCTAGATAGACTTTGCCGATCTCTTCTGCTTTGTATTTGAGCATAGTGCAAAACATTCCCCACCCAGCATCACTGATGGATTTAGCCAAACAATGATTTTTTACCATGTTCTTTACTGCCAGATTTTCGACCACAATAACTTGGTTTTCGTTGACTATTTTACGGGATAGTTTGTGTCGGAAATCTTCACGTACTCTAGCTATTTTTGCATGGACTCTGGCTACAGCTAGTTTAGCCTTGCGTCGTCTGTTAGTAATTTTATCCTTTTTTCTAGATAATTTACGCTGTTTACGTTTGAGATTGCGCTCATGCTTCTTGAGGTGTCGAGGGTTCTGGTATTTAGATCCATCAGATGTAACTACAAAGTCGAGCAAGCCAAGGTCAATACCAATAGCTTTCCCATCTTCATTAGGAACTAGATTTTCAACTCCATCATCCATCAGTAGCGAGGCATAGTAACGACCATCAGGCATTTTAGATACCGTCACAGTCCTTAAAGTACCAATACAATCACGATGGATTTTAGCTTTGACTACTCCAAGATTACCAGGGAATTTAATCTCAGATCGCCCTAGAATTTTAACGTTCTGAGGGTATTGCATAGACTGTCTGCCCTGACGTTTTTTGAAAGTTGGATACCCTGTTCTGCCATCAAAGAAATTGATAAAAGCTTGAGACAGGTTAAGCACAGAAGACTGGAGGCATTGCGAATAGCATTCTTTCAGCCATTCATGCTCGGTCTTCCACACTGGAATCTGTTTCTTCATCGTGAAGGCGGAGATGCCTTTTCCAGTCTCTTTATAGATCTGGGACATCGTAGCCAGAGATTGATTCCAAACAAACCGAACACAGCCAAAGGCTTGCGCCAGATGACTTTGTTGTTCAATGCTTGGATAAATTCTGACTTTGACCGCCTTTAACACAATGTTATTTATCGCAGTTACAGAACCATGATAACACAAACCAAGCCAATGGACAATCATGGGATTTTGTTCGAGTCCTCATCCACCTGCCCATCTTCCGCGCGGCTCGCGCTTTTGCGTCTCGTGAGCAGGTGGAATCGTAAGCGAGCTTTTTGGGGGAAGCTGGTTGGGTTGCCAACCCAACCACCCCCAAAACGTCGCTTCGGGTCACCCGCCCAGTGGGGAACCCTGCCCATATCGCCCCCTAAATCCCCCAAATTTGGGGGACTTCTATCGATCTTGCTCCCCCAGAATTGGGGGTTGGGGGGCCGATCCGTTGGCGTAGCCTGCGCTTCGCGCTTACCGTATTGGGCTACCCCTGACTACCACAAAGGGGTTGAATCTTCAGGGCTGGACTGATTTGGGGCTGGTGTAACTTTAGGCTCAGGTGATTTACCCGCTCCCGACTGATTCGGATCTTGGTTATTAACTGGTAAAGATGGTGAGGGTGATGGTGATGCGGAGGGAGACGGCGATGGGATCGGATCTGGACGCGATCGAATGGGATATTGGGGGGTGGGTGTAGCTGAGGGTATTGATGATGGTAAAGGCACATCAATTGGGACTGGCGACTCAGATGGCATCGGTGTGGGCGGATCTGAGGGACTGGGTTGGGGGCTGACAGTGGTGGGTGTCCGCTCCACTTTAGGTGAGGGGATGAAAATGGGTTTGGGAGTTGCTAACGATGGAATAGGAATCGGTTTTGGTTTTGGTTTGGGTATTACTACTGGTGCATTACAGCTATTAACTTGGTTATTGTAGACCCATCCTGTCGAACGATCTGCCATCTCAATTTGAACGAAGGGATTTTGTTCGGCTAGGAAAATAACCTTAGTTCCACGCGGTATATTAGCTTGAATTTTGGCATCGCGTTGGGGCTGCGATCGCACTCTGGTTGAGGGTAAATCTGTTGGTGTAGCGATCCGACACAGATCGGATTGAATATCTCTGGCAAAATCTCGCTGATTCAATATTCCACGGCTAAACCAAGCAAAACTACCTACTGCTGCCAAAATTGAGACAACTCCCACAATAACGGGGAGGAAAGTCCGCTCTGGTTGTGTCGGAGCTGTAGGCCCAGTTGGAGCCGTAGTCCGAGTTACGCCAGGGGCGACAACGGTTGCTTGTGAATCGATACTATAACTTCGAGGCTGTGTTACGGGTGGCTGGACATAGGTATGGGGCGCAAAAGTACCAGTAATTAACCCTTGAACGGCTTGGAGAGCCTCTGTAGCCGTATGATAGCGATCTTTGAAGTGATAGCGAGTCATCCGCTGGAGAATGGCAATTAACTGGGGATTGGCAACTGTGAGATGTTCCCATTTGAGTTCGCCTGTGCGATCGTCTGCGGGCAGATCGTAGGGATTGACTCCAGTTAGAGCTTGAATGGCGATCGTCCCCAAGGCGTACATATCGCTACTAGCGCGCGGATTGCCTGAGGCTTGCTCGATCGGCATGTAGCCAGGTGTGCCGATGGCTACCGTCATCGTATTTTGCCCGTGGAGCATCTGCTGATTGCGGACTTGTTTGATCGCACCAAAGTCAATCAAAATCAGGCGGCGATCGCTACTGCGACGCATAATATTATCAGGCTTGATATCGCGATGGATCACACCCTGAGCATGGATAAAAACGAGAATTTCTAAAATCTCTTGCAGTAGTTCGATGACCTGCGATTCGCTCCACTTAGCACCATTTCTCAGCTCTGTCGAGAGGGGATGCCCTGGAACGTACTCCTGAACTAAATAAAATTCTCGATCCTCTTCAAAATAGGCAAGTAAACGCGGAATCCGATCGTGATTTCCCAATTGCTGCAACACGATCGCTTCTTTTTCAAACAGTTTTCGCGCGATGCTTAGTAGGGATGGATCGGCACTAGCTGGTTTAAGATGTTTGAGAACGCATTTGGGATAACCAGGTAGATGTAAGTCCTCGGTGATATAGGTTTCACCAAATCCCCCAGCCCCCAAAACCTGGAGTACTCGATAGTGTCCCGCTAATAACTGACCAATCATGCAATAAATCTATCTCCTCAGATATCTCAACTTTACCCTTCTATTGGCTAATTGACGAGATTTGCTAGTTTTTAGTGGCGGATACTCCAGCACAACGAGTCTCACAATGAACAAATAGAGAGCGGCAATTTTTGCCAATGGACTGCGCCGACTAATCTGTGGGGATGTGAGATTCAAGATCGGCGTTAATTATTATTTAAGCTGATTAACTTGCTCGATCGCCCAACTGGGACAACCCCGCTGAATTTCCACAATCTTCCGGTTAATCTCTTGCCCCTGAGCATTTTTTAATACTTCGGTGCGGACGGTTCGATCGCCTTCTTCGAGATAGGCAATCAGCACTTTCATCGCTTTGAGTTTGAGTGATTCTTGCCGCTGTAAAGGTGATAATCCCGCTTGATTTTTAGGTGCTGTCGATTGCGCGGGACTAGCTAGAGGCTCAACTGGTTGGTTAGGGAGGCTCGTAGGTGTTGGTAGTGGCGAATCCATCGGACTGCGATCGCCTAGTAGTTCGCCGATATGATAGATCCCTTCAATTCGCTCGACATCCTCTGTATCTTCGGTATTGAAAGTATTCAAATATGACTCCAGATCCAGATCTTCTGCTGGTAACAACTCCGGCTGTCTCCCCACGGAAATATTTCGAGCGATATTCTCGATAGAAAGTTCGTTAATCGGCACTTTTGGCTGCTCGATCGGCAGCAAATTTTCACCACTTAAAAATCGTAATGAAGATGTAGGAACTCCGATCGAAGTATTGCGATCGGATGAATTTTGCTTTAGCTGTGCTAATGAATCAGGTGCTATTTGTCGCCCTCGTGAGGCACGCGATTGAACAATCAATTTTGAATCAGGATCGTCAAGTATCGTCGAGCGGGAATCGATCCAGACTACATATTCTTCTGGTTCGATCCTGATTTCTCCTTTAACGGTCTTGAGGATAAAGTTACTCTGGCTAGGTTGTAGATCTTCAACTAAATACCAATTACCTTTACTGAAAGTCAAGACATCAATTGGTGGACAGGGACTATTAAGTTGATAGCTTTTATGATTCCACCAAACTTTCCAAAGTTCGATCGCTTCAGTATAGTTTAATGTATAGCCATCAGGAAGCTGATAGTAATGATACTCCGTGAATTCAGGATGAGACGATTTTTGCCTAGTAATAAATCCTGTATCTGTTAAAATTTCAACAACGGTCGCTCTGTAAATTGAAGTATTACTAATTAAAACTTTTCGCTGCCACTGATTTACTTGTTTACTAATACCTAATAATTTACTATTGCAGTCGCTTAATCTAATTGAGGTTTCAGTATATTCTAACTTTAAGTTTTTGCTGGAGATGGAACGCTTTTGACCCCGAACAAAATATCCAATTATTTCTAATTCTTCAGCCGTAAGATTGAAGCGTCGATTATCCTGAGGATTGGCTGCTGCGGAAGTAGACGCGTTAGGAACACCAACGGGTAAATTGTTTATTTCTGTCATGGTCGCATCAGCCAAGATTTAGCTATATGAAGTTTTTAAATACAATCTTAATTATCGATCGATAGTAGCTACTATTTTGATATCTTAATTAATAATTGCATCTTTGTCCCCCCATCTTAGCCATTCAAATTTGCGATCGGTCAGTGGGTGAGTCAATTTTGAGTATTTTGACTTAGCTAAAATGTGCAATTGCAGTAATTTACTTCCGAACCACTCGATCGAAAGATATCATGATTCACCCCTACCCTAAATATCTAATTTGACACCGAGAAGGGAGTATTAACTGTCCGAGGTAGATCTTTAGCAATCTTGAACAGAGTGACTCACATCAGCCATCAGTCAAGCCACCAGTCGAGCCACCGTAGCAGTATAGTTCGGGTACTTAGCCAGAGCACCCATACAGGTACTTTGTCACAGGATGGGCAATCTTTAAATTTTAACTAAAGAAGAGTCCCACCCTGTTATACTAGGAAGGCTGTGCCTAAATATATATTCCTATGGCAGTTCCAAAGAAGAAAACGTCCAAATCCAAACGTGACAAACGCCGTGCAACTTGGGTAAACAAAGCTGCTATCCAAGCCAAAAAAGCACTCTCATTGGGTAAATCCGTACTTACCGGACGCTCCACTAGCTTTGTTTATCCCCAGCCTGATGAAGAAGAAGCTGCGGAGTAATAACGGCTGATTAGTTATTGAAGGCTACTAATTGAAGCACTCACCAGAAATTGGCGACTTTGGTATTTCTCGAACCTCCAGGAGACTCCCGCTTACTGTCTTGCAGAAGCGGTGAGCGGAATGGAGATAAGTAGCTCATTATAGCCGTCTCCAACTAAAAATAATCTATTCCTCAGCTCATCTAAACTCAAAGTCTAATTGCTAAAATCCGAGACATGAGTCTCATCTAGAAATTGCCTAGCTCGAACGGCGGAGCTAGCAAAATGGTGTAGAGATGCCATCTCCACACCTGAACTAATAGCGTCCTAAAGTAACCGCCAAATAAAGGGATAGCGATAAGGCTCGTTTGGATTATTTAAAACTGCTAAAATCCCAAAGATTGGTGGTACTAAGTGAAAGAGGAAGAAAGCTATCCCAATCACCCAAGCCAAGGGGATCGTAAAAAATAGCAGAGTGAAAAAAGTTCCGAGTCCAGCAGAAATAGCCCCGTAAAGCCAAATATTAAAGTGATAGTTGAGTGTTTCTTTGGCAGTTGCCTTGATAACTGGGTCATCAAATAGCAGTAAAATTACAAATGGAATTGCTGATGTTACCAACAGGGAGCCTAAAAAAATCGAGCCATGACACAACAAAGAAAATAATTTACGTTTGCCACTACTACTCAAATCGCCAGTGTTAGCCATTTTACATCCTCAAAGTTAACTAGACTAAAATCTGTATACATTAAATCTAGCATAGCTTACAGCGGTCTGGTAGTACGTCTCTCCTGGGTGGAAATCCGCAATCAAAAACAGCGGAAACATTCCGAGCCAATTAACTTCCCTACAATATAGGGACTCATTCGCAGATCTCCTCCCACATTGCTCGGACATGGCTCCAAAATCTGGTGCAAATCATCCTTATGGAACTCGACGATTTAGCTTTACATTCCTGCTCATCGGTCAAATTTGGCTACACCTGCTTCAGGGGAAAACTTGCTGGCACAAAATCTCCGAGCATTTGTTCAAAACTGGCCCAGCATCGATGATTCCAGTGCTATTGGTGAATATTTTGGCGGGGATGATTTTTACGATTCAAGCCGCCAGACAGTTGGAGTCACTGGGAGCGATTAATTCTGTTGGCGGAGTATTTGCGATCGCTTTTTGTCGGGAACTCGCACCAATTTTAACGGCTAGTGTAATTGCTGGACAAGTTGGCTCGGCATTTGCCGCAGAAATAGGAGCGATGAAAGTTACCGAACAAATTGACGCACTGTACACACTCAGAACCGATCCGATCGATTATCTGATCTTGCCACGAGTTCTTGCCTGTTGTGCAACTGTGCCAATTTTAATTATTTTAGGTTTAGTCTGCGGTATCTGTAGCGGGATCTTTACCGCAGCTCAATTGTACCAATTACCACCACTGGTATTTATCGAGTCAGTTAGGATTTTTTTAAAGCCTACCGATATCATCAATTTAGGCTTTAAAGGTGTTCTGTTTGGGGCGGCGATTGGGGCGATTGGGTGTGGCTGGGGGATGACAACTTATGGCGGTGTCAAGCAAGTTGGGGAATCAGCAACGGCTGCGGTGGTTGTTTCTGGGATTGCGATTTTTGTACTCGCTCTAGCAGTCTCCTTATTATTTGGCGATGTGCCTATGGGTAAGCAGGTTTGAGAAACTTTGAGCAGTATGATTAGAATCGGAATGTCCCTACCAGCGCAACTAATGGAGACATTACCTCCCACAAATCGATCGATGAGTTGCCATAGTTTCATTCTTCAACCCAACCTCCAGATCTAAATTCAGTCATGCTTTTTATGCTTTAAAATGGAACCTGTTCCTAGCTTAACCAGCCGATCGAAGTGAGTCAATGATTAAAACCAGATATAATCAAAGACTGGAAGCCCGCTAGAGTAATCTCACCCCATGTCCACCGAACTCCAAACCCAACTGCAAACCGAACTCGAAATTGCTGTCGAACATCGACGTAATTTTGCGATTATTTCGCACCCTGATGCGGGGAAAACTACCCTGACAGAGAAACTCTTGCTCTACGGGGGAGCGATTCATGAAGCGGGTGCAGTCAAAGCCAGACGCGATCAGCGCAAGGCGACTTCCGACTGGATGGAAATGGAGAAGCAGCGGGGGATTTCGATTACCTCGACGGTGTTGCAGTTTGAGTATCAGGGTTTTCAGGTAAATCTGTTGGATACACCCGGACACCAAGATTTTAGTGAGGATACTTATCGGACGCTGGCTGCGGCTGATAATGCAGTGATGCTGATCGATGCAGCCAAGGGTTTGGAGCCGCAAACGCGCAAGTTATTTGAAGTGTGCAAAATGCGCGAGTTGCCGATTTTCACCTTTGTGAATAAACTCGATCGACCCGGACGCGAACCATTAGAATTGTTAGATGAGATCGAGCAGGAATTAGGCTTACAAACCTATGCTGTAAATTGGCCGATCGGTACCGGAGATCGCTTTAAAGGTGTGTTCGATCGACATCAGCGCAAAGTTCATCTATTCGAGCGAACGGCGCATGGTAAGAAGGAAGCAACTGATACGGTGATGGATCTAGACGATCCGCGTCTGAAAGAGTTATTGGACAAAGAATTATTCGAGCAACTGCACAGCGATTTGGAACTGCTCGATGGGGTAGCTTCAGAATTAGATTTAGAAGCGATTCATGCGGGTTATATGACTCCGGTATTCTTCGGAAGTGCCATGACCAATTTCGGGGTCGAACTGTTTTTACACTATTTCTTGGAATACGCCCTCAAGCCAGGAAATCGTAATTCTAATATCGGCACGATCGATCCGAGTTATCCAGAGTTTTCGGGTTTTGTATTCAAACTCCAAGCTAATATGGATCCCAAACATCGCGATCGAGTGGCGTTTATTCGGGTCTGTACTGGTAAGTTTGAAAAGGATATGACCGTCAGCCACGCCCGTACAGGCAAGACTGTCAGACTATCCCGTCCACAGAAACTATTCGCTCAAGATCGGGAATCGATCGAGGAAGCATATCCTGGCGATGTAATCGGGCTAAATAATCCTGGTGTGTTCGCGATCGGCGATACGATTTATACAGGCATGAAAAAGCTCGAATATGAAGGAATTCCCTGCTTTTCACCTGAATTATTTTCTTTTCTCCGCAATCCCAACCCCTCGAAATTCAAGCAGTTCCAAAAAGGGGTCAAAGAGCTACAAGAAGAAGGTGCCGTCCAGATTATGTACTCAGCAGATGAAGCCAAACGCGACCCAATTTTAGCAGCAGTCGGACAACTGCAATTTGAAGTAGTGCAGTTTCGGATGAAGAATGAATATGGTGTGGAAACGACACTTGAACCACTCGGTTATTCGGTAGCGAGATGGGTATTGAATGGTTGGGACGCTTTAGATAAAGTAGGACGATTATTTAATACAATCACCATCAAAGATAACTGGAATCGTCCGGTGTTGTTATTCAAGAATGAATGGAATGTCAATCAGTTATTAGAGGATCATCCTAGCCTAAAGTTGAGTGCAATTGCGCCGATTACGATCGGGACTTCATCGATTTAAAATACAGATATTCCCCGCTCGTTGACTAGCAGGCTATCGAGAATTAAAGTATTTGTATTTTTCAGGAGTTTAAATCATGACATTTGACGAAATCCAGCAAGTCATCCAACAAATGTTAGCAGTACAGCGTGACTTGCAAGAAGGTCAGTTAAGAATACAAGAACGCCAAGAAGTAGATAGACATCAGATCGAGCAAATATTAGGTATTCAGCGAGATTTGCAAGAGGGTCAATTGCAACAACTAGGTACAGTTGAAAGACTATTGGTTCAATCCGAATGCCAGGAGCGGATTCTGAACCAACTCATCGGTTATAGCATCACTGGCGAATCCGATCGAATGGATTTGGAAGAAAAGATCCGCGCTCTAGGTGCAAAAGTCAAGCGACTCGAAGAGCAACAATAGGATTGTATTTCATGAATTGCTTGCGTCATATAGGATCGATCGCACTGATTGCGATCGGAGATCGATCGGTGAGCTAGGTTGAATTTGGGCAAGGATAATTAGCTTGCTCCGCTTGAGAACGCCCTCAAATGAATTTGGGGCTAAGAGCGAAAGTCCATTGAAATGGACTGAATACGATCCGGTAGTTCTCTTTAGAGAACTTTTGCTATTAGCCCGTTGGCGAAGCCTCTCGGAACGAGACATTTATAGTTCATGGCAGTGCTAGATCGGAGCCAAAAAGGTTAGGTTAGCTAGGTTCAGTTTATTTATAGTGAAGAAGTTATCTTAATAAAATTAAATCTCGATCTAATTATCTGTAAAAAATATTTTTAATTGTGTGATTTTTTCAACTTTTATTATTGACTCAGGAATAACTTCTATCTTATTATTTCTTAGATCGAGTATTCTAAGATTACTCAGTTGTCCAATCGAATCAGGAATAACTGATATCCTTTTATAAGAAAGGTTTAGTTCCTTCCACTCCTCATCCCGCGCTCGTGCGATTAAGTCCAGCAATTCTCTCTCAGTCACGATCTCATCCCACTATAACAACAACTATAGTGTACCCAGTTCGATGCTAATTTTGCGCTAGTCGCGATCGATCGTCGGTTGAGGAGTTTTGCCCAATCGATATGCTGTTAAGGGACTCTTGCGAATTTCGGCATCAACATAAGCGGTTAATTCATCAAGTTGAAAATTAAGCAGATCGAACTGACGACAAAGTGCCTTTAGTTCACGGACAGTTTTCTTGACTTTTTCAGGATCTGGGATGGGTTTATTATTCATGAGATATTTTAATCGATTGTTGCTTCTTTAACGGTTGCTGCGCCAGCATCAACGATAGCTTCGGCTATTTCGATAGATTGAGCCAACATTTCGACCATCGCAATCGGTGCTGATGGTTGAAATAGCGATTGTTTCTGGGGGAATTTCAGCCACTAAGTTTGTGGGTATGCGTTCTAGTTCAACTTTAACATTGTTGGAGATCGATCGGCTGTAGATCGATCGTACCCAACTCGATCGATCTGGCTGAATTTTGACCCGCAATCTGGACAGGAACAAATGGGAAAACGTCCTGCGCTAGTTCTAGAATCAATTCTCAACAGCAGAAGCAGCAATGACAATCTCGGCACAAGCACGGGCATCAGAGAGGGCGTGGTGATGATTTAGCTCGATGTTAAGATGGCGACAGACATCGGGGAGTTTGGTGGGATAGAGATTCCAGCGTTTGCGGGCGAGCGCAACGGTACAAATAAATTTCGGTTTTGGTTGGGGAATATTGTATAAATCGCAGCAGGCGTATAGAACCCGGCGATCGAAACTAGCATTGTGAGCGACTAAAGCATCGGCACGTTCGATCCTGGTGGAAATTTTTTCCCAGACTTGCTTAAATGTGGGGGCTTGCGCGACATCAGACCACATGATGCCATGAATGTTGGTAAATTCAAAACGGTAGGAGGGAGGACGGATGAGGAAGATTTCTTCATGGACGATCGTTTGGTTCTCGATCTGAACTATACCTAAAGCGCAGGCACTATTGGGATCGCGATTGGCAGTCTCAAAATCGATCGCAACTAATCTCATGGGTTTTACCTTTTCGATTGACAATAAACAAGCTTAGACATTGTAAGGTAAAAGTAAGTAGCTGGTTCGCTCGGCGATCTCCTCCAGATCGGAATTGTTATAATACGATAAAATGCAATTACCATGTCCGATCGAGCTAGCATTGTTTTTCCCAATCAACTTTTTCCTCAACATCCAGCTTTAGCAGAGGGACACACAGTTTATCTGGTAGAAGAGTGGCTATTTTTTCATCACCATTGCTTTCACCAACAGAAATTACTACTGCATCGCGCGACGATGCGGATGTATGAGGATTATCTAACTCAGCAAGGCTATCAGGTGCGCTACATTCCGGCTACGAGCGAGGAATGTGACATCCAGAAACTTATCCCCATCATCGCTAGTGACGGGGTGCGCGAACTGCACTATGCAGACGTAGTTGATGATTGGCTGCGGCGGCGGTTGACAGCCGGAGCCAAACAACAGAGGATCGAGTTAAAGGAATATCGATCGCCTAATTTTTTGGAAGATCCGGCGGAAATAGCCGAGTTTTTCGAGCGGCGCAAGAGTTACAAGCAGACTGATTTCTATATCGACAGACGCAAACATCACGAAATCTTACTCGACAAATTTGACAAACCGCTGGGCGGACAGTGGACGTATGATGTAGATAATCGCCAAAAATTTCCCAAGGGTCGATCGGCTCCAGTTTTGGATCTACCTGAATTGAACGAGTATGTGCGGGAAGCTCAGACTTATGTGAGCGAAAATTTTGGCAATAACTATGGCTCTGTGGAACAGCCATTCGCAGCGGGTTTTTATCCGACGACATATGCTGAAGCTGATGCTTGGCTGACGGATTTTTTAGAGGTGCGGTTTGCTGATTTTGGTGCCTATGAAGATGCGATCGTCTTAGAAGAGACAATCCTACATCATTCGGTACTGTCGCCGATGTTGAATATTGGGTTGCTGTCGCCAAGACAGATTATCGATGCAGCTCTAGCAATGATAGATGAAGTACCGCTAAATAGTCTAGAAGGCTTTGTGCGTCAGATCATGGGCTGGCGGGAGTTTATGCGAATTACATACGAACGACGGGGACGCAGCCAGCGATCTCGCAATTATTGGGGGTTTACTCGGCAGATTCCTGAGAGTTTCTGGAAGGGGACTACAGGTATTTTGCCGTTGGATACCACGATTAAAAAAGCCCTAAAAAGCGGTTACTGTCATCACATCGAACGGCTGATGGTAGTGGGTAATTTTATGTTGCTGTGCGAATTCGATCCCGATGAGGTGTTTGGCTGGTTTATGGAGATGTTTGTCGATGCCTATGATTGGGTAATGGTGCCGAATGTATATGCGATGAGCCAGTTTGCCGATGGTGGTGGGATGTGTACCAAGCCCTACATCAGTGGTAGTAATTATCTGATGAAGATGAGCGACTATAAAAAAGGCGATTGGCAACCGATTTGGGATGGTTTATTTTGGCGATTTATGCACGTTCATCGCGATTTCTTTTTGAGTAATCCCCGTTTGGGTATGTTGGTGAAAACTTTCGATAAAATGGCTCCAGAAAAGCAGCAGCAGCATCTTTTAGTAGCGGAACGATTCTTGGAAAGTCTAGATGGTTAAATTAATTGATAATTGGGCTGTTAGGGTGGGGCTGAAATTTAGTTTACAAATAAACACACAAAAGTATGGCAAAAGACAGTAACAAAATCGCCTACCGAGAATTTGGGGACGAAGAACCAGAGAGCGACGATACCCAAGAACTACCACCCAACCAGCACAAACTCAAGATCGAAGCCTCCAGAAAAGGCAAAGGTGGTAAAACAGTCACCATCGTTAGTGGCTTTCAAGTATCACCAGAGACACTTACAAGCCTCACCAAGACACTTAAAAACCAGTGTGGGGCTGGTGGCTCAATGAAGCATAATTCGATCGAGATTCAAGGCGATTGTCGTCAGAAATTGTTAGAGATCGTGACTAAATTGGGCTACAAGGCTAAATTGAGTGGGGGTTAGAGATGGGGCTATTTTTATCGATAGAGAATAATTCAGCCATTGTGTGGATTCGATCGCCGAGCCGATCGTCGTAAAGTGACAAGTAATTTTAACTACGCACCGATTACGTCTTAGTGGCATGACTTACAGCCTTCGCATCATCGACATACCCAGTAACGAACGTCCCCGCGAACGCTTACTCGCGCATGGAGTTAAACATCTCAAGAATGCGGAACTAATCGCGATTTTGTTGGGAACCGGACAAGGCCCTGGTAAACTATCAGCGATCGGGTTAGGTGAGTATATTCTCAATCATTTGGGGCAACATCAGCGAGATCCCCTAGAGAGATTGCGCGATCTGCATCCCCAAGAGTTGATGAATATTCCTGGTGTCGGCCCAGCCAAGGCGACGGCGATCTTAGCTGCTGTAGAATTGGGACAGAGATCGTGTGTATTGCGTCCACCCGATCGAGCTATTATAGAAAGTCCCGATACCGCCGCAGCCGCCCTGAGTCAAGAGTTGATGTGGTCTACTCAAGAGCGATTTGCCATATTATTATTAGATGTCAAGAATAGATTACTCGGTACTCAGTTAATCACGATCGGTACTGCCACCGAAACACTCGCCCCACCCAAAGAAATTTTCACCGCCATCCTCAAGCAAGGTGCCACAAAAACGATCGTCGCACACAATCACCCATCAGGTAGCACCGAAGCCAGCCAAGCCGATATCGAACTCACTCGTCAATTACTCGCAGGCGCAAAGTTACTCGGTATTCCCCTATTAGATCATCTAATTTTAGGCGGTGGCAATTGGAGCAGTTTACGTCAAAATACCAATCTCTGGGAAGAATGTCCGCAGGGAGATTAATCCTTTGTCAAAGAAGATTCAGCAGTGCCAGATGTAGATATAAATCGAGCATCTGTCAATGTTGCAGCGCATTGGTGAGGCTCTAGGGCAAAAGATCGAAATTAATATGGTACCGAATCCTGCACCAGAAAGCACTTCGATTCATTCACTGAGATAGCCGTTAGTCGATTAATTGATAAAGACAACAATCACAATTCCACGACATCCCCTAGCAACAGAATCGAAATCACCATTAATAACATCCCCGCTGCAATATCTAGAGTTCTGGGTGACAATACCTTCGCTAGATAACGCCCCAATAATACCCCGACTAAACTAGTCGCAATCAAAGCCGTCCCTGCACCAAGAAATACAATCCATGGCGATTGAGATTGGGCACTCAATAGGAGTGTCGCTAATTGAGTTTTATCGCCCATTTCAGCGAGGAAAATTGTGATAAACGTCGAAAAGAACGTGCTCCACACACTAGATTTTTGGAGACTCGTGGACGACTCAGTGACGATGGTTTGGACGATGATATCGTCAGATGACGTTTCTGGAGTGGAAGGACTAGTCACTGGATAATCTGAACTTAGCTAGGTTTTCATATTCCTCTCATCTTCTCATACCAATCGCCAAAGGTCGAGATCTAGAGCAAAATTCCCAGTTCGGTGTCAAATCTGATTGCTTCTAGACTCCGATCTCCGTACACGCCTTCGATCTGCTCGCGACAACACGCGATCGCAAAATCATTCAAATCCTCCGGCTCGATCCCAAACATCGCCACGAAGGTATCCTCTTGCACCCGACAGAAGGACGGACGATCTTCATAAATATTACAGGCACGGGTATCGCGATCGAGATTCACGCACCAGCCATCTTCACCCACCATGCTCAGATAGATGGCTAGCTGCTTCGGTGGCAAGTACTCTTCCAAATCCGGTCGATCGCTCGGATCGAGGTTGCAGCAAGCCCCACACTGCTTTATACACCGCCATGTAGACATATTTTAGTCGGTCAGTTATTACCTATTCAGTCTATTCGGTATTTTGTTGATTCACACGCTAAGTAGAGACAATACCAGAATTCGCTTAAACCCCAGAATTGACTCAAACCTTGACTACATTCCGAGAACCTACCCTCTACCCTCTACCCTCTACTCTCTCATGTACTTTTGTAAATTAAATTAATCTAACCCCGCCCAGCGCAGATAAAATTGGATCGCCGATCCTGTTGGCTATATAATAAATCTAAGTTTGTTTGCGAGGAAATATGGATTTTTTAAGCGGTATTGTTGATAGTGTACTGAGTATTAACTGGGAAGTAATCGCCCAACTGTCAATGGTGGCAATGATCGCGATCGCTGGCCCAGTTGTTGTATTTCTACTCGCAGCCCTGCGCGGTAATTTATAATTGGTAAGTGGCTAGTTATTTGTGATGTAAGTTTCTAGCCGCTAAATCTTGCGTAGCTAATAGTTCTATCTGTCGATCGAGTAATTCCACACCTTCGGCTACATTTTTAATTTCCTGTAGCTGCGTGCGTAGCTCTGACGCACCTGAAAATCCCTTCGCGTACCATGTCATGTGCTTTCTGGCTTGGAGGATACCCCGTTCGCCTTTGTATAGGTACAAGTTCTGGAGATGTTCTTTGGCACATTCTAATCTAGCGATCGAACTTGGTGATGGTAATAATTCACCTGTTTTGAGAAAATGGTCGATTTCACCGACGAGAAACGGGTAGCCGAGCGTACCGCGAGAACACATTACGCCATCGGCTCCAGTTTGCTTGAGACAAGCCACAGCAGATTCGACTGAAAAAATATCCCCATTGGCAATCACGGGAATCGATAGCACATCTTTCACCCGCCCAATCCAGTCCCAATTAGCCGTACCGCTGTAGCCTTGAGCGCGAGTACGGGCGTGAATCGTCATCATCTGTGCGCCAGCATCCTGCATCCGCTGGGCAAAATCTAAGATATTAATTTCATCATCATTCCAACCAATTCGCGTTTTTACAGTTACCGGAATATTAACAGCATTTACTACGGCTTTGACGATCGCGACTGCGGTATCAGGATCGCGCAGTAATGATGAGCCGCCGCCATGCTTGGTAATTTTATTGACCGGACAACCCATGTTAATATCGATCGTCTGTGCGCCCTGCCCAACGGCGATTTGAGCGGCTTCGCCCAGGAAATCAGGACGACAATCAAATAACTGAATACTAATCGGACGCTCATTGGCATCGATGTCCATGATGCGCGGGATTTCTTTGAGATGTCTCAAGCTTGATGCTTGCACCATCTCGGTATACATCATCGAATCGGGGGCATATCGCCGCACCAAGCGACGAAAAACTAAATCTGTAACTCCAGACAAGGGCGACTGAAAAACGCGGCTGTGGAGCTGGAGAGAGCCGATAGTGAGTGGGGTGGTAAAGTTCAAGAGTAGAGGGGGAAGAGGGGATTGGGAGATGGGGGGACTAGGGGATTGGGGGACTGGGGGACTGGGGGACTGGGGGACTGATTATGCTACCAAAACCTAAAGCCTAAAGCTTAAAAAAGTCCCTCGGTCGTGTAAGATTCAACATAATATGCTTTAAGTTGACTTAGGGCTGGGATAAATTAGCTTACGCCTGAGTTTACCGAATCTCCAATTATCTTAATGAAGCGTCGCCAATTTCTGCAATATAGTACTCTCACCGCCGCAGGTTTGACATTTGCCGCTTGTACTAATCAAGGGAGTACTCACTTTACTCAGCCTCCAGCTAACTTTGGGAAGCTGGAAAAAACCGATCTCAAGATTGGGATTGTCTCTAGTTTAGATTGTCTACCGTTGGTAGTTGCTAAAGAGAAAGGGATGTTCAAAAAGTATGGCTTGGATGTCACACTGGTAAAACAGCCAACTTGGGAGCGAGTACAGCAAGAATTACATAGCGGTAAATTAGATGCCGCACAAACTCTATTTGCGATGCCGCTCTGGGAATATTTTGGCTCTCTAGGTGGCAAGTCGCGACAAGATGAAAATGCAGATAAGCCGCGCCGACGACGGCGAAGAGATCCAGATAATGAAAAAAGTAAAGGTACTGCTAATACAGTTGCTTTGATGGGGCTAAATATTAATGGTAATAGTATTAGCTTGGGTGAGGTTGCTTGGAAGGCTGGATTACGATCGCGTCCAGCATACAATACTGCTTATGAATTGCAAGAAGGGTATAATAATTTTTTTCGCGAGCTAAAACAACCGCCAGTATTCGCGATCGCTCATCCCGCCGCTATGGCAAATTATACTACCAGATATTGGCTGGGGACAATGGGGGTCGATGCCGAGCGGGATCTGAAGTTTCAAGTTTTAGCTCCTGATGAGATTACCGCAGGATTAGCTAGTGGCAAAGTTATCGGTTACGCAACCGATGAACTATTTAATCAACAAACGATCTCAGATAACAAAGCATTTACAGCTTCGATCGATCGAGATATTTGGCATGGACATCCCGAAAAAATTCTTGCCACCCTCGATACTTGGCTCAAGGATTATCCAATTACTGCCAAGGCAATGATGGCAGCAGTATTAGAGGCTTGTCAATACTGTGATAACAAAGACAATGTAACTGCACTCGCGCCCATTTTAGGTAAATCTGAATATACTAATCCAGGTACTAACAAAAATTGGCAAAAAATTCTGACAGGTAACTATAACTATGGTGGCATTGATGGTAAAGCACTAGCAGTTAATGTGCCGGATTTTCAGATATTTCACTTTCAAGCAACTAACTATCTTCAACAACCTAATCATGCCAACTTTCTGTGGCACTCTCACGCGGCTTGGGTAATGACACAGATGGTACGCTGGCAACAACAGAAGCTCACAGCTTATCCTCAAGATGCCGATACTATAATTAAAAAGTTATATCCTACACCAGCTTATGCAGATGTTGCTAAATCTTTTTGGTTGAGTATGCCTAAGGGACAACTAAAAATCGAACAGCCAGAGATGTTTATCGATCGAGTTGCTTTCGATCCTAATAAAGCGATAGAGTATTTAAATGGTTTTGAGTTACGGACATGACATCGGCTTTAGACTTTAACTGTAGGGTGTATTAGCATTTCAATTCTATTCAATTCAATTCACTTATCGGAAATAATTAACATGATAAAACTATATGGTGGTGCTAGAAGTCGGGCTTCGATCGTGCGTTGGTATTTAGAAGAATTGGCAATTCCTTATAAATTTGTGTTATTAGATATGTCAGTGGGCGAACACTATCAACCAGACTTTCTAAAAATAAATCCATTTGGTAAAGTACCAGCAATTACCGATGGAGACTTGGCACTATTTGAATCAGGTGCAATTTTAATCTACCTAAATCAAAAGTATGGGAGCAAGGAGTTATCGATCGAGCAGCAATCAATTCTCAATCAGTGGGTATTGTTTAGTAATTCAACTCTAGCGATCGGGATCTTTGTCGAAGTAAATAGAGAGCGAGAATTACCCAAATTGATGACTGCATTAAACGAGATATTGAGTCAGCATCCTTATATTTTAGGGGATGAGTTTAGTGTTGCCGATGTTGCTGTCGGTGCGATTTTGTCATACATTCCGTTGATGCTCAAATTAGATTTGTCTGCATATCCAGCCGTTGTTAATTATATTCAAACACTTTCTAGTCGTCCCGCTTTCAAAGCAGGAATGGCGTAAGTTAGTTGTAAGTTGAAACATGTTCCTGAAGAGCAAAATATCATCTATCTGGAAATCATTAACAAATCGCATACCGTGGCAAGTGGTGACAATTTTAGGTGTCAGCTTGGGGGTGACGGGACTAGTTGTCGGCGCAAAAAGCTGGGGCTGGTGGGAGATGGGCGAACTAGCGGCTTACGACCAAAGTGTGAGGTGGAAATCGCCTGTAGAACCCGATCCTCGGTTGCTAATTGTGGCGATTACGGAAGACGATCTTAACCTTCAGAAGGCTTGGCCCTTGCCAGATCGGACGATCGCCAAAGTCATCCAAAAACTCACAGATGCCAAAGCCAAGGTAATTGGCTTGGATATGTTTCGGCCTAATCCTGTCGAACCAGGACACGCAGAATTGGTAAAAATCTGGGAGCGTAACGATCTGATTATGCCTGGTTGTCACCACCGCACCCTCAAAAATCCAGGCATTGCGGGGCCACCAGGGATTCCACCGGAGCAATTGGGTTTTGTCGATGTATTAATCGATCGAGATAGTATCGTCCGTCGCGCCCTATTATTTGTGTCCCGCGATCCAAAATCGCCTTGTACTAGTGAAACCAGTTTAGCTCTCCAAATAGCCCAAGAATACCTGCACCGCCAGCATCAGCTCACGGGTGAATTTGACTCAAAACAGCAGTTTCAGATCGATAAAGCTCATTTTAGGTCGATCTCCAGCACTGATGGTGGCTATGAGGATGCCGAGCAGGGGGGCTACCAGATTTTACTCAACTATCGATCGCCAAATGCTGTCGCACAGATCGTCTCGATCGCCGATCTCCTCAACAATCGAGTCGCTCCTAAATCGATCGAGGGTCGAATCGTCCTGATCGGTTCTACTGCTAGTTCCCTCAAGGATGAATTTCTCACCCCCTATAGCGCGGGCAAAGCGGCAGATGCCACGATGCCAGGGGTAATAGTTCACGCTCAAATTACCAGCCAAATTCTTAGCGCAGTGCTGGATAAACAACCGCTCTGGTGGTTTATTCCCGATTGGCTCGAAGGCATCTGGATCGGTAGTTGGTGTCTGACAGGGAGTTTACTCGCTTGGTACGTTCGCCATCCGGCGCGATTATTGGTGGTGGCTAGCGGTGCAGCAATTCTACTGGTAGGGGGATTTGCGATCGCCTTTGCTCATGCTGGCTGGATACCTTTAGTGAGTCCATTTGTGGGTTTAGTTGCCAGTAGTATTGGGGTGTTGGGTTTGACTAGCTATCACACACAGCAGCGACAACAAGAGATGGAAAGTTTGGTAAGCGATCGAGAACAAGCTATTGCCGAACTCCAACTGTTGCTGAGTCAGACAGCACCACCTGTGACATCAATCCCGCTGGTACTTCCTCCAGCATTACCACTGACAGAATTACCAGCAACGACAATTACTAGCGGCACAGCCTTAGATCCGATCGCTGTTCCTTATCGCCAATACCCTATCAAACCAGAGCAAGCTCCGATCCCAATTGGTGTCATGCCACCCAATTATCTGCTAGATGGACGCTACCAAACTGAGTCTACTCTCGGTGCGGGTGGATTTGGGGTAACTTATCTCGCCAGAGATACCAAACGTCCAGGAAAACCTCAGTGTGTCATCAAGCAACTAGTACCAGCCAGACGCGATTCAAATTTTGTCAATTTGGCACGGCGGTTATTTAACACCGAAGCTGAGATTCTCTCTAAATTAGGGCACCATCCCCAAATTCCACATTTGCTGGCTTATTTTGAGCATCAGCGGGAGTTTTATTTAGTTCAGGAATTTATCGATGGGACACCGCTCGACAGGGAGCTTGAGCAAGCAACTGAGCCGTGGAGTGAGGCGCAAGTTTTGGATTTATTGCGCCAGTTATTACCAGTTTTGGGCTTTATCCATAGTCAGCATGTGATTCACAGGGATATTAAGCCAGGTAATATCATTCGACGCGAGCTTGGCAAACTAGTATTAATTGATTTCGGCGCGGTTAAGGAAATCCAACCGCAACCCGACGATCGCAATCTGACGATTTCGATCGGTACTCGTGGTTATACACCGCCAGAACAGTATGCTGGGCAACCTAATTATACTAGCGATATTTATGCTTTAGGCTCGATCGCGATCGAGGCTCTGACCAATACTCATCCCCGTTATTTACCAGTCGATGAAACTACTGGTAATCTCATCTGGCGCGATCTGGTGACGATCTCCCCCGCACTGGCTCAAGTCTTGGCTAAAATGGTGGCTTACCACTTTAGAGATCGTTATCAATCAGCAACTGCTGTGTTAATGGATCTACCGTAAATGTTGGAGATTGCTATTTTTAAGTTATTTCTGGGCTGGTGATTCGGCGGTGGTGGGGAATGTTCCTGGCGTGATTTCGAGCGATCGCACCCGTCCTTCGCGACTTACTACTAATTTGAGGGAGCGACCGATTTGACTAGCTTCTACTTGCTGCTGGACATCATTGGGAGTAGATATCGAACGGTCTGCAACCTTGATAATTACATCCCCAGGACGGATACCGCTGGCTGCGGCGGGAGAACGGGGCATCACTTCCATGACTAATGCACCCCGCTCGGCGGTAACTTTCGATCGCAAACTGGGTTCTCTGGCGATACCTGCTTTGAGTTCGTCTGTCAGCGGAATCATCTGTACGCCCAGATAGGGATGGCGAACTTTACCCGTTGCAAATAATTGAGTAGTAATTCGTGTTGCTGTCAGCATCGGGATGGCAAAGCCCAAGCCTTGAGCATCCGCACGAATAGCGGTATTAATACCGATGACTTCACCCCGCGCATTGAGCAAAGGCCCCCCCGAATTACCAGGATTAATCGCGGCATCGGTTTGGATAAAATTTACTCGCTTATCGGGCACACCCGCTTGAGAACTAGTCCGCCCAGTCGCACTAATGATGCCAACAGTTACAGTATTGTCTAATCCAAGTGGATTACCGATCGCAATTGCCCATTCGCCTGGGGTAAGTCGCTCCGAGTCACCTAATTTTACGATTGGTAAGTTCTGAGCTTTGACTTGCAATACAGCGACATCCGTGACTCGATCGATCCCAACTACTTTCCCCTCCAATACCCGCCCACTTTTGAGCGTCACCTTGACTCGCTTTGCTCCACCGACTACATGAGCATTGGTAACGATTTTACCATCAGGACTGATGATAAACCCCGACCCCATCCCCTGTTCGATCTGTTCTTGCTTGGGCTTCTGTGCTGGGCTTTCCGTGTCTGTACTTACCTCCTGAGCATCAACTTTGACTACTGCGGGGCTGACTTTTGCGACAACGGCGGTAATAAAGTTGTTATTATCACTTTGGCTCGATCGAGCGACAATCGGTTGAAATGGGGTCGATTCAGGACTATTATTACTAATTGGGATTAGTTGCGACGGCTGTTGCTGGCGAAAATATTTACCAACACCCGCACCAATTCCACCACTTGCGACAATCGCGATCGCGCCTATGGCTATTTTTTTGGAGAGCATATCCATAGACGATTTAGTAGTACTATCTAAATTCTCGCTCCGATCGCTAAAATACTCAAGTGCTAATACTTTTGGCTGAATCGGTTGAAGCGATCGTTTATAATTCACCCCTGACGATCCCGATGGTGATTGCCAAGATCAGGCAGCCGAGGAAGGTGGCGATCAACATAAATAGAGCAAAAATTTCCCCAGCAGAGAGCGGTCGATCTGTCGGATCGAGATATGCTGAAGGTCGATACTTATCAGGACGTGGTTTGAGGGTTTGAAACTGGGGAGGGGATTGGATCGCAAACACCCGTGAATAGCCTATTTCCAGATCGTATACCGAGCGGCGTTCGGGATGACTGATGGTAGCATAGGCTTCATTCAAGGCTTGAAATTTAGCCGTGGCTTTTGCCTTGGCTAATGTGGTAGTGTCAGGATGATATTTTTTACTCAATTCCCGATAAGCACGTCGAATTTCGATCGCTGACGCGCTGGCATGTACCCCTAAAAGATCGTAATAATTTTGATATTGATTATTCACCGGATTGCTCACTAGCTACTAGCCACTGGATCTGGCGCGATAGACGATTCCACACATACTCGCCAAAATCAGCCAAGCGTGAGTATTTAGGCGCAATTCTAAGGCGGTCACATCAGTGATATTAAATATTATAAACCCGCTAAAGGCAAGTAGATAGGTAAAAAAGATCGTTCGTTCCGATCGCCATTGGAGGGGAAAATTGAGAAATAGGATCGTAGACTGCGCTAAAACCCAGCCAACTAAGCTAGATAGCGCGATCGTTGCTGGGATACCTACATTGGAGGATAACATCAACAGCAAATTGTGCGGGTAGCCCAACCAAATCTGCGTATACTCCTGATATAGTGGCCCAAAGCTCTGTAATCCCCAGCCAGTAATCGGACGAGCTTGGGTCAGATTCCAGGCAAATTTCCACTGAGATAAGCGGGTGAGTGCTTCTGGTCTGTCGGGGTACATTTCATCAGTGATTCTCGCCCAAAAGTAACGTGGCACGATCGATCTCAGTGGTGCTTTGAGTGGCGATGGCGCGTAAGCAGCACTTAAAATTACAGTGCCGATCGCGGTAACAATTCCTAAGATCCAGTACCATCCCTGATAAATTGCAAAAATCAGACTACTCAAAACCGCCCCAGCCCAAGCAGCACGGGAGCTAGTCAGAATTAGCGATGCACTACAAATTATCAGCATCGATCCCAACCACCACAAAGTCGGTGATTTCCAGTATCTCCCGCTCCCTCCCCCGCCGATTGCCGCAGTTTGTTCGTAGGTGTCAGCAAATAAACCCAGCGCAAAAATAAACACCATTTGCAGGTAAGCTGCCAAATGATTGGCATGTCCGAATACCGCAGACATCCGCCCCAGAGGATTGCCAGATGGGTAGATTTGCAAGATGTATCCGGGAGTACCTAGAATCGGTATAGTCACACCGTAACCGCACAATTGCACCAATCCCAGCAACATAATCGGCAAAGCTGGAATCATCAAAATCCAAGCTAATTGCCGTAACTGTTCGGGCGATTGGATCAGAGTGCTATATGCGGCAAAGAAGGCAAAGAATGGCAAGAAATTTACTAAACCTAAAGCAGCATCACCAGGTTGAAGCCCAAATAGCGACATCACAATCAGCCAAGGTGCCAACAGTGCAAAGCCCCAATTCAATCGATGCTGAATAATTTCTCGTCCGCAATGTTGCCATGTTTTGACGAGCGAAAACAAGATCGGCAATACCCCCACGCTCGGTATTAATGGAAAAATTATTAATCCGATCCGCGCAAATTTCCACGTTGTTTGTAAGCGCGGATTGGGGTGTTTCCAATTCGATCCAGGAATTAGGGCTAGAAAATTAGGCATCGGCTGGATATTTCTCGATTGTATCAGTTGCTAGGGAGCCTGTCGGCTCTAATCCTCGATAAAAGCTGGCAATAATCCCCACTACCAACCACCAGAGGGTTTGAATCTGCGGACGATACCACTCGGTATCGGTAGTACCTTGTCCGAGCAGGGCTACCATTGATACGATCGCCGCCATCAACCAAAAAGCCTGAGGATCTCTAGTTTGGCGCAATTGTGTTAAACCTTTAATACCACAATTAAACGTTACAATAATCATCCACAGCAGACAGGCAAAACCAACATAGCCAATCTCGACGATCGTTTCTAGAAACAGAGAGTACGCACCAAGGGCACTGAATCGCGGACTAGTTTGATAAATCGGATAAATCTTCTTGAACACTCGATCGCCAGGGCCAAATCCAAATATCGGTCGATCGTGAATCATTTTCCCTACAGCTTTCCAGACTTCGAGCCGCACATTATTACTACTATCTTTACTACCACTAAAAATACTCAGCACTCGATCTCGCAGGCTGGGAATCAGTAGCATCGCGATCGCACTTATCGCCAGCATCCCGCCCAAAACCAGCGGTAATGCCCACGATCTCCAAAATTTGGGCAATCCAGGGCGCAGCCAATAATAAACTAATCCAGCGGCGACAAGAGTGCCTAAAAAGGCTCCAACCCAGGCACCACGACAGTATGTAACTAGCAAGCAGTAGGTATTGGCGACTACCATCACGATTGCCAGGGTTTTTTGCAACCGACTGTGCCAGATAAAGAACGCTGCGACACTAAAAGCGATCGCGGGTAGAAGATACCCAGCTAAAAGATTAGGATTGCCTAGATAACTATAGGCTCGTGTCGTCTTTGCCAAGGTAGATTCAGCATCTACCCAAGTTGCCAATTGTTTGGCACCAAAAATCGATTGCTGGATGCCGTAAACACTGACGACTAGGGCAACATGTAGATAAATCGCGATTAACCAATTCCGCACCCGACTCGATCGACACAACCGCGCCAACATCACAAATAATAGCAAATAGAGGCTCATTAAAGTCAGCCCCCTAAACGCGGCATCTTTTACTGGTGATAAACCAGTTGAGATGGCTGAAATGCCCCAGAATACTAGTAGCGTGATGTGAATGGGGGTAATTCCACCACCGCGATTGTCAGCTAGAGTCAGCAATACCCAAAAAGCCGCCACTCCAGTCAGTAATAATGCAATTGTGTCCGTCGATAGTCCTGGTATCGATGAGATAAATGGCGATATGATTAAGACTAAGGATGTCAAAATCGCCCCAAATTCGTCGCCCCACTGCATCAACCAACTTTCTTGTCGCCAAGATTGGAGACTACCTACCCAGCGATGAATATAACTAACATCAACCCATTTATCTGGGGATAAATCTGATAATGTTAGGCGTTGCCAAAAAGAATTCATGCGCATGGATTGTGAATTACAACGATCGAGTCACGGTAGGATGCGAGCGCACCCTAACATCGAATCTTAAAGGATTACCATTTGAGCAAATTAAACTGCTCCATATCGACAGTATCGCGGTTGCGATAAATTGATAAGACGATCGCTAGTCCTACAGCCGCTTCCGCCGCCGCGATCGCAATTACAAATACTGTAAATACTTGTCCTTTGATTTCGGCTGGATCGATGTAGTTAGAAAAACCCATCAAGTTCAAGTTGACTGCATTTAACATCAACTCGATCGACATCAATACTCGCACCGCATTTCGACTAGTCACTAGCCCATAAATACCGATACAAAAGAGCGCGGCAGCTAAAATTAGAAAATATTGTAATTGCAATGCCATATAGATATTTATTATTATAGAATGCCTGTCTAATTGCTCTTGACAAAAATTTAACTGTCAACTATCAACTTATTTACCAACTAATTCGCGGGGACGTTCGGGAAGAGTGAGACTATCTTTGGTTGAAGTTTCTCCAGCTACACTATCGGGAAGGAAATCTCTACGGGCAAGAATGATTGCACCTACCATCGACATCAATAACAGGATAGAAGCTAATTCAAATGGCAATAAAAAATCAGTAAAAAAGTGCTTGGCTAATGGGACAATCGAGCTTGCCAACGGTACTGTTGTAGTTGAAATCGCCCACGGAGTAACGATCGAAACAGTACTCAAAAGTGTAAATAAACCAGCACAAACAAATGCTGTTGTCCCCTGTCTGAGCCAATTATTTTTCAGCGGTTTGAAGTCCTCACGTTTGTTTACCAGCATGATCGCAAACAAGATTAAGACGTTGACTGCTCCAACATAAACTAAGATTTGCGCCGCCGAAACAAAGTCAGCATTTAGCAGGATATAAATTCCCGCCATACTAATGAATACTCCACCCAATAAAAAGGCAGAGTAAACAATATTAGCAAACAGAACCACACCCAAAGCTGCTCCCAACATCAACACCGAGAGAATTCCGAATGTAACTAACTGCACACCTTCAGCAATTTGCATTTTTGTTATTAATTATTGGTAATTTGGATGTGATAAACTTATCCGAGATGCTCATTGTGTGAGGAATCGGGGATAAGTTTTCTAGTTATTCATTGCTGTTTGCACGTTGAGCACCAGCAGGTAAATCGCGAGGACTCATCACACCTTTAGGTAGATATGCCATCGTGCGGAGGGCTGTAACCATCGGATCGTCAGTAACTTTGGTTGGTAGACGACCTAGAGCCACACTATCATAATTCAGTTCGTGACGATCGAATGTCGCTAGTTCGTACTCTTCGGTCATCGACAGGCAATTAGTAGGACAGTATTCTACACAATTACCACAAAAGATACAGATCCCGAAATCGATACTGTAGCTATTGAGTTTCTTTTTCTTGCTAGCTTTGTCATACTCGTAGTCAACAACAGGTAAGTTAATCGGACATACCCGCACGCAGACTTCACAAGAGATACACTTATCAAATTCAAAGTGAATCCTGCCTCGAAATCTTTCAGAGGGAATTAGTTTCTCGTATGGGTATTGAACAGTTACGGGACGACGCTGCATGTGATCGAATGTTACGGCTAGTCCTTGCCCGATATACTTGGCAGCCTGAGCGGTTTCTTTGCCGTAATCAATTACTTGTTTCAGGAATTTGAGCATGGGTAAGTTAGGAGTTAAGAGTGAGGAGCTGTAGAGCTTGATACCACCATTTCAAACCGAAGCCAGATTGGTTTAACCGCCCGCCATACGAGCAGATCGGCTGGTGGGTTAGGGCAGGTTTTGCCCCAAAGATCGATTGTCCTCATCACCTGGGCGACTGAGTGCGATCCTAGCCACCAAAAGCAGTTGGGAATGCTAATTTGAGTGCAGCCGTAATCAGCAAGTTAGCAAGGGCGATGGGTAAGAGGAATTTCCAGCCGAGATTGAGGAGTTGGTCGATCCGGACGCGGGGTACAGTCCAACGGGTGATAATGGCTAGGAAGACCAAGAAATAGGCTTTGAGGACTGTCATCGCGATGCCTAGCGACGCATCGACTACTTGTACCCAGGAAGTTGCGGGATCGACACCAATTAAATTACTTAATACTTCGATCGGAATCGGACTCGACCAACCACCTAGATAGAGGATGGCAACCAATAGCGCAGATAGTACTAGGTTAACGTAAGAAGCGATGTAGAACAGGGCAAATTTCATCCCTGAGTATTCGGTCTGATAGCCAGCTACCAGCTCTTCCTCAGCCTCTGGCAGGTCAAAGGGCAGACGTTCGCATTCAGCTAGTGCCGAAATCCAGAAGATGACAAAACCAACTGGTTGTCGCCAGACATTCCAGGATAAAATGCCATAGCCTGATTGTTGCTCGACGATATCGATCGTGCTGAGACTATTGGACATCAAGACGATCGCTAGCACGGACAAAGCCAACGGAATTTCATAGCTAATCGACTGAGCAGCGGCGCGCAATCCACCAATGAGCGAATACTTATTATTAGACGCATATCCAGACATCAGCAAGCCAATCGGGACGACACTGGAGAAAGCGATCCACAAAAATACTCCGGTATTGACATTGGTAATTACCAAATTCTGTCCGAACGGGACGATCAGGTAAGAGATAAATACTGGCATTACTACCAAAATCGGCCCGATCGTGAATAGATACGGATCGGCATTGGCTGGGGTAATATCTTCTTTGAACACCAGTTTCAAACCGTCAGCAACTGGTTGTAACACACCTAATGGGCCAGCAAATTCCGGGCCGATCCGTTGTTGGACGGCGGCTGAAATCTTACGTTCTAACCACACATTGACTAGCACCCCGACTGTGGCACCGATAATCATCAGCAACATCGGAAACGGCATCCAGAGCACTTTCGCCAGTTCGGCTGAGATACCAAGGTCACTGAGGGATTGGATAAAAGTTCCTTGGAGGTCAATTCCTGAATTCATATGTCCCTGCTTGGCTATTCACGACCGCAGAAATCCATCCTCTTCGCTTGATTTAGGTTTCCGACGATCGAGATAAATATTAGTAAGATTTTCCCTATCAGTATATCGCGGTATGAGGACTACGCGATCCCAGTCATTTTAACTAACTTCGATTTTGGAGTTTGACTTCGATCCAAAATCTCAAGTTACCCTCTAGGTCGATAGAGGCTACAGACAATTTTGCCATCTTTACGCGATCGAAATGATGACATATTACCATCGGGGTCGGTAATTAAGCGATCGCGACAATCATAAGACGCGGCTGGTTGTTCGATTCCATCGATACTCACCATCGCCTGATACTGCCAGTAATTCTTTGCACTCCGCTTGATATCCAGAATACAAATCCGCTGATTGTCCACCTGACGACAAAAATCCGCCCTAGCTGGAGTCACACTCCCCAGCCACAGCAATAATCCGATCGAAAATAATTTAACTAGTGTCAACACCTTCTACCCATTGGTCTAATCGATCGTATCATCCAGCTAACTAAAAAAACTTCCGTAGGATGTATTAGGCTTGGCTAACGCATCCTACGAGCGATCTAGAATCTTTCCCCAATCCCGAATTGAATCCGACTTTCCGCACGACTATTGAGCGCGTAGTCAATCCGAATCGGCCCAATCGGCGAATTCACCCGAATCCCAGCACCATAGCCAAAACCACTACCTGGTTTGCTCCGAACTCCGGCTGGATTGCCTGGAACGCTGTTTCCAGTACCTAGATCGCTGCCATAATCTGCGAAGAGCGTCCCACCGACGATCGATATGAGCGGAAAGCGATATTCGGCGGTAGCCTGAGCATAACTGCGTCCCGAACCGACATCGCCATCCTCATAGCCTCGGACAGAGCTAGTCCCGCCCAAACTAAAGGCTTCATAGGGTGGTAAGTCTCCCACGATTGTCCCACCTTGGACGTTGAATACCAGTGCTTGGGAACCAGGGGTGAAATTAAGCAGTTTTACAGGTGTGTAGTTGGTATAACTCACCCTGGCTCTGGTCATAAATATATTTCCGAGTCCAACTGGTACCGACTGATCTAGTCCCAACTTGAGCAGCGTACCTTGGGTAGGATCGACAAAACTATTCCGTAAATCTTGAGTGATGCCCAACTGCACCATCAACAGATCGTCTTGTCCAGTTTTACTAAAAGTCAGCTCGTTACCGCGTGAATCTCTTGGGACGATCGATCGACCATCCACATCCTGAATCGCCACTCGTTGATACTGCAAGCCCAGCGAACCGCGCCAGGTACTGTCGCTAAAAGGATCGCCATTGAGCGGACGACTAAACGTCACACCAGCACCCTGTCGCCGAATCCGGGGAATATCTGTGGTATCGGGGATATATGCTGGTGTTTTACCACCATCAAAGATCAATGATGTCGATCGACGTTGAAAGATATTGGCAGTATAAGACGTGCGATTGGGGTCAGTCGCAATCCAAGGATCGGTGAAATTCAAGTCAAATAATACATCAGATCTGGTGCCGACTTGAAGTTCAGCACCTAATTTTTGAGCATTCCCACCGATATTCAATTGGTTATAGCTGATACTCCCAAATAAACCACTAGTCGAGCTAATCCCGCCCCCAGCTAAAATATTAGCGGTCTTACGCTCGATGACGTTGAACTGAAGGAGCACTTTTGCCGGATCGCTACCTGGGGCAAAGGATACGCGGACATCATCGAATAGTCCCAAACCATAAATCCGCCGCAGATCTTTTTCAGCAGTGTTCCGGTTAAAGATTTTGCCTGGTTTTAACTCAGCTTCGCGAGTAACGATAAATGGTCGAGTGCTACCCGTAATTGGTTTTTTCTTGTCATCAACCAGCGCACCCTCTTTATTGAGAAAACGTACCTGAACATCTTCGATCAGTCCTTCCGCAATCACTAACTTCAAAGTACCGTCAGCACCAAGTTCTTCCACATCTACCACTTGAGCGAGGTTATATCCCTGCTTTTGATAAAAGGCATTTAGTTGTTTAATTGCCGCTTGGAGTTCGACAGCATTTAGCTGTTTACCGTACTGGGTTCCAAAGATGCTGTCTACGTCTGTCTGCTTGAGGATGGTACTACTACTAGCTGGGAGCGTCTTGATTTGAACCTGTCGCAAGGTACCGTAGGGCGTAACCAAAAAGCTCAGTTTGACACCTTTGGCAGTATCTTCAGGAATAATTTCGACCGCTGCAAAAGCACCTAAAGCCCGAACCGCATTTAAATTCTGCTCTAGTTGTTCGCGGGTGGTTGGTTGTCCGGTTTTGACAGTGAGGATTTGACGGACTTTTGATTCTAGCTCTGGTGCTAATGCTCCTGCTGGAGTACGGATGATGATGTCTGAAACTAATACCTGCTTTTGATTTTTGGCGGGAGTAGCGGTCGGGGTCTGTGTGGGCGGACTGGGCTTGGCTGGTGGTGCTGGTTGGAGCGGTTTGCGCTGCGCTAATTTGCGAGTTTTTTGGCTCGATTGAGCTAGTAAATCTTTAGCTGTTGCGAGCGGGAGGCGATCGATCGTCGCTGAAGTTTTTGAGAGCGAAGTAGCCAGCTTATCCTCAGAGACTAATCTCTCGATTTGAGTGGACTCGGCATTGGCTGCGACGTTGTGAATCTGACCGATCGCCACAATTGTAGCAACTAAAAGTAATTTAAATTTCATGTTTATGTATGGTAGATAGTGGATAGTAGCTAGCGGCTAGAGTACTTGATGCGCGTCTGTTGGCATCATTCCCACCGCTGGCTACTCCCTGACTCCTAAAACTCTTGTAAGCACTTGCTGATAGGCATCTTCAATATTGCCCAGATCGCGACGGAACCGATCTTTATCTAAGACTCTTAAGTTGGGATCGGGTTCCCCAGTCAACCATAACCGACAACTATCAGGACTAATTTCATCCGCGAGTAAGATCTGCTGTTGTTTATCTACACCGAATTCGATTTTGAAGTCAACTAGTGTAATTCCGCACAGTTTGAAAAAGTTTTGGAGGATATAATTGACTTGGATGGCTTTAGCGTGCAAGATATCTAGCTGGGCTGAAGTCGCCAATTCCATCAGTAGCAGCCGATCGCGCGTGAGCAGCGGATCGCCTAAGCTGTCATTCTTGTAAAAGAATTCAACTAACGGTCGAGGTAGGATCGTGCCCAAGGTTATGCCTGTTTGTTGACATAAACTACCCGCAGCAATGTTCCTGACTACCACTTCGATCGGGATAATTTGGACAGATTTTACGCGCATTTCATTGACTGCTGGACAGTCAATATAGTGAGTAGCAATGCCTTGAGCCTCGATCGCTCGAAATAAGTGTGCCGCAATTTGACAATTAATTTCGCCTTTACCCACGATCGTCCCCCGCTTTTGGGCGTTGAAAGCAGTAGCATCATCCTTAAAGTAAGCCAGGAGCACATCTGGATCGTCGGTAACATATAGGATTTTGGCTTTACCTTCGTAAATTTGTGGATGATGAGTCATGCGAAAGTAGTGATAATTGCAGTAACATCAAATTGTAGTTGACAATTGTCAGTAGCTAATCACTATTCGTCAACACTTAACACCTAAATCTTAATCTCTAAGGTTCAACTTGCGATCGCCTAGATAAAGAAAAGGTTAAAGTAGGCACAGATCTACACGAGTATCGTGTGTTAAGATATGTTACCAGTGGCGATGATTGGGTAAAGCCAACTGTTGGCGATCGTCTCCGAGCGGTATATTGCCTGGGTAGAGACGATGCTCATGCCTTTGGTGTTATCCAAACTACCAGCACATACCGTCACAATATACTCCCCAGTATTTCTCAGTCTTCGAGATCTATTTTCCCACCCGATCGGACAAGAAACTACAATAATCTGCCACTTATGATTGGCTCTTCACAATTAGGATGCCATATTAATGTCAAAACCAAGCGACTTCTTTTTATACGGCAACAATCGCTACCACGGTGAGTTTACGCCCGAAAAATTAATATTTAACAGCAACTTACAAGAATTTACGCAGAAAGTTAGTTACATCTGTAGTTTAGAGACTGCGGGTAAGCTGACCCCAGAAGAATCCTACCAGCAAATCAAAAGTCTCTGGAAAGCCCTCAAGCGCAGCAAAAAACAGTTAGGGATCGGGGCGGACTCTTTAAATGAGAACGGGGATACGGGGGAACAGGGGAATTAAATAGTTGAGAGTTGAGAGTTGAAAGTTGATAGTTGATAGCTTGTAGCTTCTAGTAGGGTGTGTTAGGCTCAAGCCGTAACGCACCACAATCGATACCCAAGGATTTAATTTAGGATTGCTATAGTTGATAGTTGATAGCTTGTAGCTTCTAGCTCCCGACTACTTGCCGATAATAGCCTTGTAACTGCTGTGTTGCCAAAGCCCAGCTCCAGCGTTCGGCTTCCGATCTGGCATTCTCGCGCAGCTTGAGATTAGAGTCTGGCTCCGCCCAGAGTTTTTGAGTAGCGACGATCGCACCTTGGGGATCTTGAGGATCGAAGAGATAGCCATTTTGCCCATCTGTAACAATATCAGGAATCCCACCCGATCGAGCCGCAATTACCGGACATCCCGCCGCCATTGCTTCGAGTAGTACCAAACCTAATGTCTCCGTCCGCGATGGAAAAATAAACGCATCAGCTACGGCATAAGCCGCTGCTAGTCTTTCGCCCCCCAGGTAGCCGACAAAGTGAGTCGGTGTATCGGCAAAGTAGCTCTCTAGGTAAGCTCGATGAGGGCCATCGCCGACGATCGCCAGTCTAGCACCAGGAATCGCCGCTAGAACGGGCTTAATCCGCTCGATTTCCTTCTCAGCACCAAGTCTGCCCACATATAACAACAAACGGCTTGCTGGCTGACCTTGGCTCAAATAGTCACGCATTTCCGGCGTTGCCCTAGCTGGATCGAAAGTTTTGGTATCTACACCGCGTTGCCACAAATCGACTCGCTCGATCCCATGCTGGCTGAGTTCTTGCACCATCGCACTAGAAGTACACAGATTCAATGCTGCCTGATTGTGTGCCGCTTTTAACAGCTCCCACAATAGCCCCTCAAATATCCCCAGCCCGTAGTGATCGAGGTATTTGGGCAAATGAGTATGATAAGAAGCCAGCAACGGGATTTCTGTTGATTTGGCGTAAAAAATTCCAGCTAGTCCCAATACGGCTGGATTGACAACGTGGATCAGATCTGGCTGAAATTTTGCTAATTGTTGCCGGATTTCAGGGCGAGGCAGAGCTAATTTTAGTTCGGGATAGAGGGGTAGGGGAAAGGCTGACAATCCATAAATCTTCGCTCCACAGTAAGATTGTAACCCTCCCTCTGGACAAAAAATTAGCACCTCATCGCCATGCAGTTGGAGCTGCTCGATGGTGTGCTTGAGTCGAGTGACAATTCCATCGACTTTTGGTAAAAAAGTTTCGGTGAATAAAGCGATACGCATCGGTTAGCAGTTATTTAGAACTTTCACAGTCTGGCAATTGACTCTAGTGGCTGAAATACTGATGTATTTAGCTGGATTCTCGACGATATCGACTTGGCAACAAATATATCACAGAGCCAGCGAACTACGGCGTTTGGATGTTCACTGCTAGATGGTCGGGTAAGGTTCGAGCGTCGCGATACAATAGTATAGATATCGCTCTACACCAAATTTTTATAGCCGCATGACCGTAGCTACCCCGACTAAAATCCAGTATGAAGCCGTAATTGGGTTAGAGACTCACTGTCAACTCAATACTGCTACCAAGATTTTTTGTAATTGTTCTACCGAGTTTGGTGCTGTACCCAACCATAATATTTGTCCGGTATGTACGGCAATGCCTGGAGTATTACCCGTGCTAAATGAGAAAGTACTAGAGTATGCTGTCAAAGCTGGTTTGGCTCTCAATTGCCAGATTGCTGCTTATAGTAAATTCGATCGCAAGCAATATTTTTATCCTGACTTACCCAAAAATTATCAAATTACTCAATACGATCTCCCCATCGCCGAACATGGTTGGGTAGAGATCGAAATTCTCGACGATGCTGGCATTCCCACCCGCAAACGCATCGGCATCACCCGGATGCACATGGAAGAAGATGCAGGTAAACTCGTGCATGGAGGTAGTGACAGACTCGCAGGTTCGAGCTACTCGCTGGTAGATTACAATCGGACTGGTGTACCGCTATGCGAAATCGTTTCCGAACCCGATCTTCGGAGTGGTGTCGAAGCGGCTGAATATGCCCAAGAAATTCGCCGGATTATCCGCTATCTGGGCGTAGGCGACGGGAATATGCAGGAAGGTTCGCTCCGCTGCGATGTGAATATTTCCGTGCGTCCTGTGGGGCGGGTGGAGTTTGGGGTTAAAGTAGAGATCAAGAACATGAACTCGTTTAGTGCGATTCAACGCGCGATCGATTACGAGATTGACAGACAAATTACTGCTATTGGCAATAATGAGCCAATCTTCCAAGAAACTCGGCTGTGGGAAGAAGGCACACAACGCACGATTAGTATGCGGAGCAAAGAAGGTGCTAGTGACTATCGCTATTTTCCCGAACCCGATTTAACCCCAATGATTTTGGCAGATAGCCAAAAGGCAGCCTGGAAGGCGGAACTACCAGAACTACCCGTCCAAAAACGCCACCGTTATCAAGCAGAACTGGGTTTATCACCATATGATACGCGAGTCTTGACAGACGATCGATCTGTAGCTGAATATCTCGAAGCAGCAATTACTGCTGGTGCTGATATCAAACAAGCCGCTAACTGGGTAATGGGCGATATTACTGCGTATCTCAAAAATCAAAAGGTAGGTATTAAAGACATCGCGCTGACACCGACTATTTTGGCAGAATTGATTGGACTCATTGACAAAGGTACAATTAATGGCAAAATTGCCAAAGAAATTTTACCAGAACTATTCGAGCATGGTGGTTCAGTCCAAAAATTAGTCGAGAGCAAAGGGTTAACTTCGATTTCCGATCCTGCGGAATTGGCGAAAATCGTCGATGAACTTTTGGCAGCTAATCCAAAGGAATTAGAACAATATAAAGCTGGAAAAACTAAACTTTTAGGTTTCTTTGTCGGGCAACTGATGAAACAAACTGGTGGACGTGCAGAGCCTAAAGCAGCTAATCAAATCTTGGCTACTAAGCTTAATAGCTAAATCGACTTCACGGGAGCTACTGCGTACCGATAAGTCTATTTGTTTACCCCACCCTAGCCCTCCCCTTGCAAGGAGCTACGGTGTATATACAAGTTATTTGAGTTGCTGCGTAGTCATGTTACCCCACCCCAGCCCTCTCCTTGCAAAGGGGAGGGAGTTAGAAGCCCTCCCCTTTACAAGGGGGGTTGGGGGGTAAATCAACCTAAACCGAAGTCCAAGAGACTTGCGTGTACACCGTAGCCCTTAGAGGGGATTTACCTGCGGGAGACGATCGATCGTGCAACCTATTTCAATTGCTACAATTAGTGAAAGTATCCAGATTGGATTATCGATCGGTAATTCTCGCTATCATTGGGCTTGGTTTTTAAATACCAAACTTCAATCTAGTTGGGATACAGAATATCTCATACCCGATCGCTTATTAGAATTATTACCGATCGATCTACAAGCAATAATTAAAGAACATCAGTTAAAGATCGATCGTATCCCGATCTATCTAGTTTCGGTTGTTCCCAGTCAGACAGTAATCTGGCAGCAATTATCGCAAGTTAAAACAATTACTCTAGCAGATATTCCCCTATTCAATCTCTATCAGACAATCGGAATCGATCGAGCGTTAGCTGTGTTTGGTGCGGGCGAAATATGTGGTTATCCAGTCTTAGTTATCGACGGTGGTACGGCATTAACTATTACTGGTGTCGATGCTAATTGTCACCTAGTTGGCGGCGCAATTTTACCAGGATTGAGATTGCAACTACGCTCATTAGCTGTCGGTACTGCTGCATTACCACAAATAGGATTACCTCAACAATTACCACCGCGCTGGAGCAACAATACCGCAGGATCGATCTCGAGTGGAATATTATATACAGTTAGTGCTGGAATTATCGATTTTATGCGAGATTGGGATCGACTATATCCAGATAGTCAGATTGTCTTTACTGGTGGGGATGGAGAGCTTTTGAATGGGTATATCCAGGCAATGTCTAGACATTTAGCAGTTAGAGTCAGATACGATCGGCAGCTATTATTTCATGGATTGGCTGCAATTTTAGCTGAAGATAATTTACCATAGTTCCATTTCTTCTCGTTCGACCCTAGCTTGGATTCGATTGAGAAATTCTTGAATTTCTATAGCAATTTGAATTGATATTTTTTGGGATGAAGTAGAGTCTATATTTTTAATTGATTTATATTCAGAATTACGCACAGCCTGGGCGTATAATTGACTTTGCTTGACGATCGATCCAAGCTCTGAATCACGCTGTAAAACTAGTAATGGCGATCTGAACTGAGATAGTCGATCGGCAACTAATTCACGACGAATCTCCTTACTCGATCGCTGAAAAATCAATTTACAAGTAGTAGGAAATTTATTAAAATAATTCCAATAAGCTTGACTTTTGGTCAAGGAGTAAGCACCATCGCTAACCGATACTATCACTTTCAACCCATTGAGCCACAGCGACAATAACCAGGGGTAAGTGAGTAACCATTTTGTCAATTGATTATACTGCTTCCAATCCGCCCAAGAAAATCCTTCAGGTGAAATTGCGACTACACCTCGAACTAAATCTGGATACTTTAAGGTATAACTAACTGCAATCCACGCACCGAGAGAGTGTCCAACTAAATAAACCGGACGTAACTTGAGTGCGGTCAAAAATTCATGGAGACAATCGACTTCCATCTCGATCGAATTTGGAGTTTGGATGGCTGTGGAATTCCCAAAACCCAACAAATCGATCGCCAAGCAATGAAAATTCTTGCTCAATATCCCGATCGAATTTTCCCATTGAGTACTATCATACCAACTACCATGTAAAAAAATTACGACAGGTAGACGATCGTCCCCCGCTTCACGCCAGAATATTTTTCCGGTTGAGAGTTTGATTCGAGAAGTCCGAGCGACCATAGGGGCTAGATATTATAAAGACAGCGAACCACCAGGTCAGGAATGTGAAGATGTCTTCAATTCCAGTATTAGCTAAATTAATAGTACAACTGTCAAAGCCTACACTTCCATCTACCCACTAGTATTTTTACCTCGCGATCGCGTATGATAGGATTTGCTCAAGCTACGTTCGATTCGGATTAACTACCGATAATTAGCTCCAATCTTTTATGAAGACAGCTACGGATTTCTAGCGCAGCCCTGACAGCTCCAGTCCAATCGGATTGGTAGATGTCCCCTATCGTTTATTTTTACAGAGGCACATATGGCAAAACGCCGCAACCTGAAGAAGGAAAAGGCGGAGCGTAATCAAGCATACGCTCGTAAGTTTAGAAAACGCCCCACTGGCGGTCGGATGTTCAAATCGAGATTCCGTCCTCAATCTAGTGGTACTTCGGCTGAGGAAGATAACGAAGATACTTCAGCAGCAGCAACTTAAATTAGGCTTTAGGGGTTAGGCTTTAGGCTTTAGGGGAATAAACTTCCCTCAGAGCTATCGCCTTTGCCCCTAGCATGTTGTTTAGATGAGCTGAGTTTTGGCTCGATCGATCGCTTGACGAACCTGTTCAAATCCAGTACCGCCATAACTATTTCGGGCTGCTACAACCTGTCTGGGGTCGATCGCATCGTAGATATCGGCTTCAAATGCTGGATGTAGATCTTGCCATTCCCCTAAACTGAGATCCTTGAGCAGTTTGTTTTGACTCAAGCAAGTTTTGACTACTTTGCCGACTAGATTATAGGCTTCGCGGAAGGGCACACCTTTAGTAGCTAGGTAATCAGCAACATCGGTAGCATTGGAAAAATCTGTGGCGACGGCTGCTGCTAACCGGACAGGGCGAAATTCGATCCCCTCCTGAATCAAGATCGTCATCGCTTCTAGACAAGCTTGTACAGTATTGACAGCATCAAATAGGGCTTCTTTATCCTCTTGTAAATCCTTATTGTAGGCAAGCGGTAAACCCTTCATTAGCACCAGCATGGCTTGGAGATGTCCGAAAACTCGTCCAGTTTTGCCGCGTACCAGTTCGGGCACGTCAGGATTCTTCTTTTGGGGCATGATACTCGAACCCGTCGCACAGCGATCGGTCAAGCTCACAAATCGAAACTCTTCAGATGCCCAAATGATGACTTCCTCAGCCAATCGGCTCAGATGTACCATAATTATACTAGCGGCACTGAGAAACTCGATCGCAAAATCTCGATCGCTCACTCCGTCCAAACTATTGCCATAAATATCGTCAAAACCGAGTAACTGCGCTGTATATGCGCGATCGATCGGAAAAGTCGTTCCGGCTAGGGCACCACACCCCAAGGGCGAGATATTGGTTCTTTTGTAGACATCTCCCAGCCGCTCCCAGTCGCGCTGCGCCATCTCAAAATAAGCAAGTAGGTGATGAGCCAAACTTAGCGGTTGAGCGCGTTGGAGGTGCGTATAGCCAGGAATCAGCGTATCCACATGTTCCTGTGCGAGAGTGAGTAATACTTGCTGAAACTCCCGCAATTGGAATTGAATCTGGTGGATGCGATCGCGTAAGTATAATCGCGTATCCGTACCGACTTGATCGTTGCGCGATCGAGCCGTATGTAGCTTTTTACCAACATCACCGACAATCTCTGTCAGTCGGCGTTCTACCGCAAAGTGAATATCCTCTGCATCAACGCCAGGATGGAAATTACCAGCCTGATATTCTGCTCGGATCTGTTCTAGACCTGCAACTAGTTGTTCGCCCTCCGTCGGGCTGATAATCCCCGTGTGAGCGAGCATCTGAGCATGAGCGCAAGAACCAGTCAGATCGTATTCGATCAGTTGGAGATCGAAGCCAATACTAGCATTGAATTTGGCGATCGCTGGATGTAAAGTACCTTCAAAGCGATCGCTCCAAGTCTGTGGTCGATCCATGATTGGGAACAGAAGCAAAAGCTCCTGAATTAGGGGTGATAAACTAATATACTCTCAGTCAGATGGCTGGAACGTTTATTAGTTACTACTCACTATCCACCATCAGCTACTTACTAGTCACTATATCCACGCTATGATGTGATTGTTAATGTACACCTATGAAACTTTAATCAAGTACCCATATGTCTATCAAACAAACTACCGTTCGTGCTAGCACTTTACTAACTGTACTGTGTCTCAGTGCTGCCCTGACTATTACCAGTTGCGGCAAGAAAGATAAAGTCGCCACTACCGAGCCTGCGGCGACTACTGGTGCTTCTACTCCCGCGACTGGTGGTGCTTCTACTGGCGCAACTGGTGGTGCTGCACTCTCCGCCACCGAAAAAGCTCAAATGACTCCTGTCAAAACCGCATTGGTAATGACAAATAGTGCAGTAAAAAGTGGCGATATGACCAAAGCTAAAGCCCAATTCACCAAATTCAACAGTCTACTTCCAGCCGTAGAACCAGTCCTCAAAGCCAAAGCTGGTGCTAACTATTCCACTATCTCTAGCAGTATCGAGCAAGTCAAAGCTGCAATGAGCAGTGCGACACCCGATAAAGCCAAGGCTGGTGAAGGTTTGACAGCAGCGATTAAAGGAATGACTGCTGTGATCGACAAAAAATAACTCAAGTATCGTCTAAACCGTTCATACTCAGTATTCCCAATGCTCGCTCACACTCCCTGCAAAGGGGAACAACTGAAATAATTCACATCCTCACCTGAAATTCCTCACAGCTTGGGCATGAAGATCCCAATCTAGTGAGAGATGTTATAATAAGATCAACCTCTAGGTTGGCGAAGGATATCTAATGCCTGCGAATAATGGATCTAAACATCAGACGATCGTTCGTCCGCTGCAATATCGAGATATTGACGCGATCGTTAGCTTATGTCAACAAGCAATTATTCCCGACCCAGCCGTAAGGGCGCAGATCGATCGACTATTTAAGCAAATGAATCGGTGGTATGCACCGTTTCAATTCCTCAATATTATCCCCACTCCCAATCTCACCGATCGATCGCTGCTAGTCGCCGAGTGCGGTAAACAGGTTCGCGGTGTGATTAGTGTCTCGCCCTTCAACCGGACTCGCAGCACCTGGTATGTAGAATGGGTGTCCATCGACCATCAAGCGACTACCCCAGACCAAGTTACAGGTAAAAATGATATTGGTTCTCAATTGCTGCGTTATTGCTTCGAGCACATTGTTGAAGCGAGTACCTGGGTGCTAGAAGTAGATATTAATGACAACCCTACCCTAGCTCTATATCGACAAAATGGGTTTCAACCCCTAGCTCACCTCACCTACTGGGAAATTGCCCCCGAATTACTCCAGGAGTTGGCACAACGCGAACCAGATTTGCCCAATCTCCTCCCCGTCAGAAATACAGATGCTCAACTGATCTACCAACTAGATACAGTATCCATGCCGCCGCTATTGCGTCAAGTATTCGATCGCCAAATCCATGACTTTAAAAATAATCTCGCCCAAGCGGTGGTGGGCAAATTTAAGGAATGGTTCCAACAGCAGCAATCTGTCAGTAATTATGTATTTGAGACGCAACGGAAAGCGGCGATCGGTTACTATCATCTGTCATTAGATAACGCTCGTCAAATCCATCAAGCTGAATTAACAGTTCATCCAGCATACACTTGGCTCTACCCAGAGCTAATGGCTCAACTGGCCAGATCGTGCCAATACCTGCCGTCTCAGCCACTCCAATTAGTTTCGGCTGACTACCAACCCGAACGTGAAGAATACTTCCAACAAATCGGTGCAGTGCGTGTCAAGCATAGTCTATTAATGTCTCGTTCTGTCTGGCATAAGCTCCGCGAAGCCAAACATCTCTCCCTCGAAAACCTCCAAATTGCCGAGATGCTTCAAAGTCTCCAACCTTCTCGTCAGCCTCTCCCCAACCGGATTGATAAAAACGAGCCAGAAGATTTGAGTTAGTCGTTCAGATATTGTTGCGCCTCAGATCGTTGAAGCTGATAGAATAGAAGATGATTTAGTAGAATAAATACCAAACCGATGATTGTCGCACTGCTGTATTTAATTTTGAGTGGGACTTACCTGTTAGTAATTCCTGGAGCATTATACTTATACCTCAAACAGCGATGGTATGTAGCTAGTTCGATCGAACGAGTGTTCATGTACTTCCTGGTGTTTTTCTTCTTCCCTGGATTGTTATTACTGTCACCGTTTCTGAATTTTCGTCCCAAACGCCGCGAAGAGGTTCAGATCTAGCTAATGCGGAGAATTGATGTCATTTTTATTGGTATTGTCGTCTTTGCGATCGGTGGTGCTGGCTATCTAGGATTAACGTTTGTTGGAGTAGACAATATTAATGCTGGGATTTGGAGTCAACTATTATTAGTTGGCATCATTCTGGCGTGGTCATTTAGCTACATATTTCGGGTAGCGACAAAAAAAATGACTTATACTCAACAGCTTAAAGAATACGAAGAAGCTGTCTTGCAAAAACGCCTAGACGAACTCACCCCCGAACAATTAGCCCAGTTACAAGCCGAGATCGAGCAAGAACGAACAGAAAAGAGCAATCCGTAATTAGTGTCGTCAATAAATTAGCCCATTTATCAGTTATAGCCCGCTCTGGTTCTCATCCCCATCCCCTCACTCCTAATTTGATGCTTTCCGTTTCTAGTTGCTTTAAGTCCTTACGCGATCGTGGACAGTGTGCTTTAATTCCGTTTATCACTGCTGGCGATCCGGACTTGGCAACTACGGCGGAAGCTCTCAAAAGGCTGGATGCAGCAGGCGCAGATTTAATCGAGCTAGGCGTTCCCTATTCCGATCCCTTGGCGGATGGCCCCGTGATTCAGGCTGCGGCTACCCGTGCATTGGCGCGAGGAGTCAAGTTAAAGGATACGATTCAAATGGTGGCGCAGGTAAGTCCGCAGCTTAAAGCACCGATTATTTTATTTACTTATTACAATCCTATTCTCAATCTGGGAATCCGTAACTTCTTAACCCAGATTGCGGCGGCGGGAGTCAAAGGTTTAGTGGTACCGGATCTCCCGCTAGAGGAAGCCGAAGAGTTATTAGTACCTGCGGCGGAGATCGGCATCGAAGTTATCCTCCTGGTTGCGCCGACTAGCTCTCAGGAGCGGATTGTGGCGATCGCCGCTAAGTCTCAAGGCTTTATTTATTTGGTGAGTGTTACTGGTGTAACTGGTGTGAGAGCGGGATTGGATCGCAGGGTGGAAGATATCTTGGCAAATCTGCGGAGTGTCACTGATAAACCGATCGCGATCGGGTTTGGGATCGCGGCACCAGAACACGCTCAACAGGTGCGAAAATGGGGCGCAGACGGGGCAATTGTTGGTAGTGCAATGGTACAGCGGTTAGCTGAAGGAACGCCTGAAGAGGGGCTAGAGTCGATCGACCAATTTTGTCGGAGCTTGAAAGCGGCGATTCGCTAGCTTTGGCGTTGAGGATAGCGATTGAGTTGTAGTTATGTTAAGGATCGTTAGGAGTCACCAACACTAATTTAATAAAGTTAGGTAAAATTAAGGTTTAGCTGACGTGGGTAAGCGATCGTGCTCGAACTAACTAGTATTGTCGAATTTTCTCGATCTCATTGTATTGGAATTTGTGCTGTTCTAGTGCCAACTAATTTAGGTTTGGCTATTGCAACAATGGTGTTAGTAGGATTGAATCGATCGGCTCGGACGATCTACACTACTGTGGCTTTATCGGTATTGCCAGCGATTATCTTATTATTACATGTTGCTACTTGGTGGGCGATTGGTGTAGTCATGTTACCGACATTTATTTTGCCTGTATTGGCAGTGACTTGTTTAGTTATTCAAGCTTATGCTCTCATCAATCCTCAGCAACTGAGAAATTCATTGATAGCGACATCAAAATTTTATGTGGCTAAATATCAGCAGTTAGTAGCTAATTAAGCGGATTGATTACTGAGATTAGTTGTCAAAATTGATGTAAGTTGCAAGTTATTCTCATTAGAAAAATAACGTTGGTGTCCCAATTGCGATCTATTGTCAACCGATCGCGGTCGCTGAGGAGTAAATATTTATTGTGCGATTAATTAACATTAATAGCAGATGATTTTGCAATTATAAAAACTTGCTAAAATAGGATTGATGACTTACTATCTCTATCTAGATAACTTGTTTCGATCCGATCGTAAAAATCATGCTCAAGCGTCGCTCTTTTCTTAGCTATTTTAGTATCGGTTGGTTAGTTAGTTGCTTCCCTGTAGCATTAGCAGCTTGCGCTCCCAAATCCGCCACCAATGCCCAGGCTCCAACCACAAGCGACAAAGGGACTCCCAAACCAGCCGCCACTAAAACGACTGAAGGTTTTACAGTTGTAGGTTCTGTTGCCGCGCTCGATAAAGCTGGATATTTGCAGACAAAACAAGTCGCAGTTACCAGAGATCCAGCAAATCCAAAACAACTACTTGCTGTAAATCCCAAATGTACTCATCAAGGTTGTGATGTGAAATGGGCAGCGGGAGAAAAGAAATATGAATGTCCCTGTCACGATTCAGATTTTGCGGCTGATGGTAAAGTCCTCAAAGGTCCTGCTACAAAATCTTTAGCAACTTACCCCGTGAAGATTGTTGGCACTCAAGTGCTAGTGAAAGTTTAGCAATCCGTAACTAAAAGCAGTATTTTGATGAATTTCCAAACTGCACGTCCGTACACATATCTGTCGATCGCGGCAGCACTGATGACGATCGCGTTAAAAACTGGAGCCTATTTTCTGACGGGTTCGGTGGGGCTACTCTCTGATGCGTTGGAGTCTGGGATCAACCTGGTGGCTGCGCTCGCAGCATTTTGGGCACTATCTTTCGCCCATGCCCCCGCCGATGAAGATCATCCCTTCGGGCATAACAAGGCGGAATATTTCTCCAGCGGGTTGGAGAGCGTTTTGATTATCATTACAGCGATCGGGATTGCGGTGGTAGCTTGGCCGAGATTATTTTCGCCCCAACCGATCGAACAAATCGGCTGGGGACTATTTCTATCATTGATTGCTACCGTTATCAATGGTGGTGTCGCCTGGACACTACTACGGGCAGGGCGCAGGCTGCGATCGATTACCTTGCGGACAGATGCCCATCATCTCCTCACAGATGTCTGGACTTCAGTGGGAATTACTATCGGAATTTTTAGTGTCAAACTCACAGGCTGGCTCATTCTCGATCCTTTAATTGCTCTACTTGTAGCTGTGAGTATCCTATTCTCAGGGATCCGGATGCTGCGAGAAACAGGTGCTGGGCTGCTCGATACGGCATTACCAAGCGAAGATCGCGATCTGATTACGAATATCTTTGGTACTTATGAAGCCCAAGGTATCTACTTCCACGCGCTGAGAACGCGAGGAGCGGGTTCGCGCAGATTTGCGACTTTTCATGTCTTGGTACCTGGAGATTGGACTGTACAGCAGGGACACGATTTGTGTGAGGACGTAGAGGAAGCGATCGTTCAGGCTTTACCAGGCACTAATGTGGTGTCTCACATGGAACCACTCGAAGATCCTAAATCTTGGACGGATTTGGAACTCGATCGCACATCCGAGTCACCACATTCCTAAATAGATATCGATCGACACTACTATAATATGTCCCTTGTCACTAGGGTGGGAACTCGATCGGGTCTTGTTGCCTCAAACCGAACTATTGTGGACGGATATTACGTCGCCAGAATAATGAGAGCCGACTTAATACTTCGTTACAATATAAATAATCGAGGCAATAAATACTCGTAGACTTAGATTTAGAGGTCGCTGTGATGAATGGTAGTATCCGAGTTGGTTCTTTATTTGGTATCCCGTTTTATATCAATCCCACATGGTTTCTAGTGTTGGGACTGGTGACATGGAGTTATGGCGAAGGCTTGGCGGCGCAGTTTCCATATTTGCCAGGTGCTAGCCCATTCCTGTTGGGGCTAGTTACTGCCTTACTATTATTTAGTTCCGTACTCGCGCACGAGCTGGGACATAGCTTCGTGGCGATTAAACAAGGCATTAAGGTAGATTCGATTACCTTGTTTATCTTTGGTGGACTTGCTAGCCTAGAGAAAGAATCTGAAACCCCAGCCGCAGCATTTTGGGTAGCGATCGCAGGGCCTGCGGTTAGCTTAGTATTATTTGGTATTCTGACGACACTTGGCTTTGCAGCTCATCTTACTGGCCCAGTAGCGGCAATTACCGCAGTCTTAGCCGCCATAAATTTATCATTAGGTTTATTCAACCTGATTCCTGGCTTACCCCTCGATGGTGGTAATATCCTCAAAGCGATCGTCTGGAAAGTGACAGGCAATCAATACAAAGGTGTCAAAATTGCTAGCATCGTCGGTCAAGGTTTTGGCTGGGTAGCGATCGCATCTGGACTATTACCGATAGTATTGAATGGTAGTTTCGATAACGTCTGGAACCTGCTCATCGGTTCGTTTTTACTCCAAAATGCTGGTAAATCTGCCCAGTATGCCAGAGTTCAAGAACGTTTGACAGGATTGACTGTAGCCGATGCGGTTACGCCCAATAGTCCGATGATTCATGAGGATATCACCCTGCGCGAATTTGTAGACCAACGCACCCTCACGGGTAGCAACTGGCAAAAGTTTCTCGTTACCAATGAGTCTGGGCACTTAGTCGGCGAACTAGCACTAGACGCACTCAAAGATGTTCGCTCCGATCGATGGGCGCATACAGCAGTCAGCGAAATCATGCAATCGATCGAACCATCCACAATTATCATCAGCGATCGACCATTATTGCAAGCGATCGAGCAATTAGAATCCAAAAAAGTTACTACTTTGAGCGTTACTAATCATGATGGTGTCTTGCTCGGACTGCTAGAAAAAGCCTCGGTGATTAACCTCATCCACCGTCAACCACAGGCTAATCCTGCATAGTATTAGAGCTTGACAAATAGCAAAAACTACAAGGGCACCCCGACAGATTAATTTGTCGGGGTGCCCTTGTGAGTAACTTCGGTAGATCTATAGCTATCCTAAAGCGGGTGCTTTGCTCGATAATCCAGGTGCGTTACGGCTGGTGCCTAACACACCCTACACCAACATACTCCCTTCCCACTCAAGGAATAGACATCATGATTCACCATCCACCATCCACCATTCACCATTCACCCCTTACACTAGATGTCTAATTTGACACTGGGAATCGATCTAGATGTTTCACTAGTTTAGCCGTCATGGT
>ENA-OFCE01000151-OFCE01000151.1-metagenomes-genome-assembly--contig:-NODE-151-length-50972-cov-7.600821_pt1 | contig 50972 bp, 44 predicted proteins | sample MGYA00153388_OFCE01 | MGnify analysis MGYA00153388 | reverse complement strand
GCTTAGTGGGAATTTAGATACAGGATAATTTTAACTTTAGAGTTCGTTATCTATATATAAATGTATGGGTGTTTTTATTTACCATTACTACATACTATAAATTTCTTCCGATTCTGACAGATTTCTATTTAGGAGGTATTCATTATGCTCACCCTGAAAACTTTTACCAAGGGACAGTGCTCCTATATGGACCTACTTGATGGACCTACTTGTCAATTATTTTGGAACGGATCAAAAACAACCGGGAGATTCTACGGGCCCTAAAGTACGGGACAGCTATCTGATTCACTATATTATCGAGGGCAAGGGAAGTTTTCAAGTCGGAAATAAAACTTATTCTCTTGAAAAAAATCAGGGCTTCCTAATCTGCCCCGGCCAACTTTCCTATTATGTAGCGGACCCCATTGAGCCCTGGCAATATTGTTTCGTGTCTTTTGACGGGCTTAATGCCGAGTATTACATAAGTCAGGCAGGCTTATCACAAGAAAATCCCATTTTCCAATACAATAGAGATCATGAACTGGAAAATATTATTTCAGAAATGATTCAAGTTTCCAGGGAAAATAAGCCCTCAAGAGAAACCCGGCTTTTAGCCCTGTTATATACGTTTTTGTTTAACCTGATTGATACGGTACCCGAACGGGAAATGAGCGGTCACCGAAATTCTGATTATAAAAAAAATTATATAGACAGAGCGGTTCATTACATCAGGACTAATTACTCAAGAAAACTGTTAATCTCTGAAATTGCCTCATATGTAGGCCTTGATATCAGTTATCTGGGCCTGATTTTTAAGAAATATATAAAAGTGACGCCTCAGCAGTTTCTAACAAATTACAGGATGGAAAAAGCCTGCCAGTTTATGGCGGACCCGAAACTATCCATCGGAGATATTGCCCGTTCCGTGGGCTATGAGGATCCTCTTCTTTTTTCAAAAACTTTTCGGAAGGAAAAGAGGCTTTCACCCAGTCAATACCGGGCAAATATTTACAGGGTATGTAGTAAAAATATATAGGCAGCACATTGGGATTACCACTAAATGGTAGGAGAGTACAGGAAGTGAGGAGGAAAACTGCCTGGCCAGTACCATACAATCCGTCTTTCTGATCGGATCCCAAACAGATAGCCTAAAAGAAGCATCTTAAAAAGGATCTTCGGATCTACTGCGGGTCTACCATTATCAGAGCAGTATAGATCTTTTACAAGGGTGTCAATGAACGTGAAATCAATGTATTTACCTATCTTCCATAAAATAGGGTCCTTAGGAACCATGTTGTCTATGGCAGACGAACTCATAATTCGTTAAATCTACTTTCTTATCTATTATCTTAAGCATTGTGTCTCCCCTCTAAGCTTCTATTTTACTATACAATGCCTTGGTAATTGTATAAAAAAGGCTGTCGGCAAATTATATTTGTCAACAGCCTGAAGGTGCTTTGCCCGTTAGATCCCAATTTTTATGCAATTTCCACAAAAAGTACTCACAAAATAGAAAGCACTTTATAAATGGATATTGACAACTATATATAATGGTGATATCATCTAATTAAACGATTACGTAAACGATTAACTGAATTGTTTAATCCAGTCAGATTGAATTTTAGCGAGGTTGAGGCAAGATGTCGGTGAGTATAAAGGATGTAGCAAAAAAGGCTGGTGTTTCTACAGCTACAGTTTCTCATGTGATTAATGGTACTCGATTTGTATCAGAGGACACGAAACAAGCTGTTCTTAGAATAATGAAACAATTGGACTATCGGCCTAATTCTGTAGCACGTAGCCTGCGTAGTCAGAAGTCTAAGATTATTGGTTTGATTATTCCGGTTACTTTACCGGACACATCAAGTTTCTTTTTTTCAACTGTTTCACAAGGAATACAAAAAAAATTAAAAGAAAATGGATATAACCTGATAGTAAGCAATTCCACTGAATTGCAGGAAGATGAAATAGAGCAGATTAGGGTATTTAATTCCCAGTTGATTGATGGTTTAATTATTGCACCTACTGCTAACGATCACAGTCATCTTAATGATGTACTCAATGGGAGTTATCCGGTTGTTTTTATAGACCGTAAGCCGATAGGTTATTTGGGCGATTGTGTGCTTGTGGATGGGTTCAAAGCTACTTATGAAGCTGTGAAGCTATTGATTTCCAAAGGTCATAACCGGATCGCGTATATCGGGGGACAATTAGGGATGACTACAAGTAATGAGAGATTTGAAGGATATAGAAGGGCTCTGATTGATAGTGGTCTAAGCCCTGATGATTCCATGGTAATGCATTCCAATTTTGGTGAAGCAACTTTTCAAAACGGATACAATTATACAAAGGAATTGATGAGTAGAAGCGAATTTACAGCCCTATTTGTTGCAAATAATATTATGTCTATGGGAACAATGGCTTTCTTACAGGAAAAAGGCGTAAAAATTCCACAAGAGCTAGCAGTAATCGGATTTGATGATTACGAATGGGCGAAAATTACAATACCCCCTTTGTCAGTGATAAAGCAGCCTTCATTTGAACTTGGTGTAAAAGCAGCTGAGGTTTTACTTGATAAAATAAATAGTCCTGATGACAACTATAAGGAATACAGGCTTGATGCTCAGCTGATAATTAGAAAATCCTTCTAGGAATAAGTGTAAATTTACTTGTCTAGGGATAGGGGATAGACAAGTAAATTTACATTTTGCATCAGGATGTTGATACTTATAACATTTATGAGAGGGGATGTCTATGGGAAGCATATATTCCATAAAAAAAGCGTTCAGAGAAAATTATCAAATGTATCTTTTCTTACTGCCTACAATTTTGATTATCTTTATTTTTAAATATATTCCTATGTATGGGCTTAAAATAGGATTTATTGATTACCTGCCCGGAATGAAGTTTGAGGACTGCGATTGGAAAGGCCTGTACTGGTTTCATAAATTCCTGACTTCTCCTAAAATAGTACAACTAGTTATAAACACTTTATGGCTCAACATATACTCCTTGCTGGTTGGTTTTCCGATACCGATTATTTTGGCACTAATGCTTAATCAGCTTACCAGCGAACGCTATAAGAGATTTGTTCAAACCATTACTTATGCACCTCACTTTATCTCGACAGTTGTTCTTGTAGGAATGATGTTTGTTTCTCTTTCACCATCTACAGGAGTTTTTAATAAAATTATTGGATTAATGGGCTTTAAACCGATATTTTTTATGGGCAGCTCCAGTATGTTTTCATCGTTGTATGTGTTCTCTGGCCTGTGGCAGGAAGCAGGCTTTGGAGCCATAATATATTTGGCTGCATTAGCAGGTGTTAATCCTGAGCTGTATGAAGCAGCTACGGTTGATGGGGCCAGCAGGTTTAAAAAGATCATACATATAGACATCCCATGTATTATGCCTACGATTGTCATAATGATGATTATGGCAGTGGGGAGTCTTATGAATGTCGGCTTTGAAAAGGTGTTTTTAATGCAAACCGACCTTAACAGGCAAGCGTCTGATATTATAGCAACTTATGTATATGACGTGGGTATCAGGCAAATGCAGTACAGTTATTCAACCGCTATAAACACATTCGTCTCGTTTATTAATATGGTATTGTTGTTAATCGTTAATAAAGCTGCATCAAAGCTTTCTGATACCAGCCTATTTTAAGAAGGAGTGCTGTTATGAAAAGAATTGGTAAAAATCAAACCAGTATGAATGATAGGCTATTTGATATAGCAAATTATACAATACTTACACTTGCTGTATTGGCGGTATTATATCCTCTGTATTATGTGGTAATAGCGTCAATCAGCGATCCGAATTACATTGCAGCAGGTAAAGTAATTCTATTACCAAAAGGAATTACTTTTGAAGGGTATAAGGAGATATTCCAGTCACCTGAGATTTGGACGGGTTATAAAAATACTATTATTTATACAGTTATTGGTACGGTAATTAGTGTGTGTTTCACGATGCCTGCAGGATTTGCTTTAACAAAAAAGGACCTTCCGGGGAAAAAATTAATTTTGATATTTTTAATGTTTACCTTGTATTTTGGTGGAGGACTTATACCTACTTATGTATTGATAAATGATTTGAACATGGTAAATACAATATGGGCAATAGTCATTCCAAATGCTGTATGGGTATTTAACATAATTATAGTACGTACATTTTTACAACAAAACATTTCCGCTGAGATGGTTGAAGCTGCGACAATAGACGGGTGTTCTCTTGCCGGCATATTCTTTAAAATTGCATTACCTCTTTCTAAAGCAGTAATTGTCATATTGGTATTGTTCCATGCAATAGGATATTGGAATTCATTTTTTGATGCGATGATATATCTGGATAATAAAAAAATGCATCCGCTTCAATTGGTTTTAAGAGATATACTTATTCAAAATGAAGTTTCAAATAACTCATTGGAATCAATTGATACTTTTCTGGCAAAACAAAGGCTTGCTGACCTGCTCAAATACGGATCGATCATTGTCGCAAGCTTACCTGTGCTCATCCTATACCCTTTCTTGCAAAAATATTTTGTAAAAGGTGTTACGATCGGTTCCGTTAAAGGGTGATAGGACGAGATTACTAACACAGTGGAACTGGTTTTAATGATTTCTCATAAAATTACCGGAAAGGAAGGTGAATATAAAAAAACTTGTTGATGTACTGTAAAATTTTTTGCAAAAAAAGGAAGTTACCTTGATATTACATAACCTTTCAAAAAGGGCAGGCTCTGCAATATGCTATGATAACTCCTCCTACATCACAAATTATTATAACATGAAAATCAAGGGTTATAAAGATATAGATACTACTATTTTAAATTTCCCCATGATACATGCAGAGAACTGAACTTATAGTAAGAGTTTGGTAATATCAATGCCGCCGACTTTACTGTAATTAAGAAATAATTCTTATCGCAGCAACAAGTTTAGGTAATTAAGCAAAACATTCACCAATAGTAAAATTTAGGAGGGAAAATTAATGAAAAGAATTATTTCATTAGTAGTATGTTCAGCATTGTGCACATCGTTAGTTTTATCGGGATGCGGTAGTAAGAAGAACGAAGGCAGCGGACAAACCGGAAATGCATCAAGCGTGGAAAAGACAACCAGTGATGCTGCGGGTAATGCTTCTAAGGAAACAAAGTTTCCCCTTAGTAAAAAGGAGACCTTTAAGTTAACAGTAAAGACTCCGCGTCTTGCGACTCCATTTGGAGAAATGGAATTGTTCAAAAAAATGGAAGCCGATACCAATGTTCATATTGAATGGAACAACATAAACGAAGACCAATATGATCAGAAAAAGGCTCTTCTTCTTGCCAGTAAGGACCTTCCAGATGGATTTTTCATGTCAGGTCTTACTGACCAGGATCTGATGAATGCAGCAAAGGTAGGTACATTCATTCCTCTGAATGATTATATTGACAAAAATGCTCCAAGGCTTAAGGCAATACTTGAAAAGAGGCCGGCAGTAAAAAGTTATATTACTTCACCGGACAAGAAAATATATGCTTTACCTGCAATAAATGAAATGGCTTTTACAAACGGGAATGACCCGGTAGGAATCGGATCCGTATTACAATTCACAAACATCAATAAAGCATGGCTCGATAAATTGGGCTTGAAGGTTCCTGAGACAGCGGATGATTTGCATACTGTATTGAAGGCATTCAAGGAAAATGACCCCAATGGAAATGGTAAGAAGGACGAAGTTCCATTGACATTTATAAATGACTTCTGGTGTGCGGACATAAGCGGAGTACTGACTGCATTTGGAGCAAGTGATAACCCGGAACACAGGCAGGTAGGGAACGGAAAAGTATACTACACGGTTGCACAGCCTGAATACAAGGAAGCAATGAAAGTGTTAAGTCAATGGTATAAGGAAGGATTGATTGATCCTGAAGCCTTTACTTATAAAAACAAGGCTGATTTGTACCTGGCAAAAGGAAAGAGTCCTGATTATACTGTAGGTACATTTGCATGGTGGGAAATCGCTGAAGTAGTTGGAAAGGATAGAGCAAAGGACTATGTAACCTTGAAGCCTTTCAAGAACAGCGACGGAAAACAGATCTATAAGAGAAATCAGGTTGAGCCAACAGCTAAGATGGGATTATCAATAACAAAGGCATGCAAGAGCCCGGAAGTATTGATGGCATGGGTGGATAAGATGTATGATGAAAAACTGTCAGCAGAAATGCAGTATGGGCCTATCGGTGCCATGTATGACTTAAAAGACGGAAAGATGGTAATGAGACCTATTCCGGCAGGAACAACTGAAGGCGAATACAGGCAGAAGGTATGTCCTGGAGGAGGTGCTCCCAGTGCTATCCTTGCAGAAACATATGATACATTGGTAAATATGGATCCTAGAGCAAAAGCAAGACTGGAGGATATTAAAAACATATACTTCCCTTACTTTGACAAGGAATATTGGAAAGCTTGCGCATATACAGAGGAAGAGTTGAAGGTGATTAACGAATGCGAGCAGCCGCTTAAGGATTATGTAGCTCAGATGCGGGCTGAATTCATATCCAAGGGTGGAGTTGACGAAAAGTGGGATAAATATTTGAAGCAGCTTGAGAATCTTGGATTGAGCAAGCTCTTGAATGCATGGCAGACAGCGTATGACAGACAATATGGTGCAAAATAATTAACAAAACGTATTTTACATTCTCGTCCAAGGGCACATGAAGTGCCCTTGGATGAAATCAATTACGTACATTAAAAAATGAATTGCAACTCCAATTCGTAATTTGGGGGTACAGGGGGCGATAGCCTCCCTGTTGGCCGCTCCAGCGGCCAAATAAAGACTCCCCTTCCTCGGGAAGGGGGCAGGGGGATGGGTCAAATTACGAACCGAAGTAATTGCAATATTAAAGTTGACAGGAGATGTGGAAATCTTGAAAAAAACATTAAGAGATGACGAAAAAAATCAAAAAGGAATTACGTATACTAACGGATTTTATGACGAGGTGTATAGGCCTCAATTTCACTTTTCTCCTGAGTCTATGTGGTTGAATGATCCAAATGGCTTAGTATATTACAATGGTGAATATCATTTATTCTACCAGCATTATCCTGATGGTACGACACATGGTCCAATGTACTGGGGGCATGCAGTAAGTAAGGATTTGGTTTATTGGGAGCATTTACCTATAGCCTTATATCCTGATCCTATGGGTTTTATTTTTTCCGGGAGCGCGATTGTTGATGAAAGAAACGTCAGTGGTTTGCAGGCAGGGGATGAAAAGGTCATAGTAGCATTTTTTACGCATGCTTCGGATGAATGCCAGTCGCAAAGTATGGCATTTAGCAATGATAAAGGAAAAACGTGGACAAAATATGGTGGCAACCCTGTAGTACCCAATCCGGGGATAAAGGATTTTCGGGATCCCTTTGTTTTTTGGAATGAGTCTTATGAAAGATATAATATGGTAGTTACAATGGGAGACAGGTTAAGTATCTATTCTTCTATGGACTTAAAAGCTTGGAAATTTGAAAGTGAGTTTGGTAAAGAGGAAGGTTCCCATGGTGGGGTATGGGAATGTCCTGCTTTGATAGAACTTGATATAGATGGCAAAGAAAACGAAAAGAAATGGTTGTTGTTAGTAAGCGTATTTAGTGGTGCTCCTGCAGGGGGAAGCGGTACCCAGTATTTTATCGGGCAATTTGACGGGAAGACGTTTATTAATGAAAATAGCAAGGATACAGTTCTTTGGGTAGATTATGGCAAGGATAACTACGCGGGAATACCCTGGAATGGCATACCGAAAGAAGATGGCCGGGCTATTTGCATAGGGTGGATGAATAATTGGATTTACGCAAATAAAATTCCTACAAGCACATGGAGGGGCGCTCTGACAATCCCAAGGGAATTGAAATTGTCAGAAATCAACGGGGAAACAAGGCTTTTACAAAACCCAGTGAATGAGTTGACTATTTTGCGTCAGCGAAAGCATACATGGCTGAACCAATGTATCGATAGTCAAGGCCCCAATATATTGGCGGATATGAAAGGTGATACTTTCGAGTTCATTGCAGAATTTGATTTAGGGCATAGCAGGGCGGACAGCTTTGGTTTCAGGCTGAGAAAAGGGGAAAACGATGTCGTTGAGATAGGATATGATAAAAGGAACTTAAATGTATATATTGACAGGACTTGCTGCGGAGATACCGCATTTGATGAAAACTATCCGGGTATTCACAAGGCCCCGATGAAATCAAATAGTGATACATTGAAAATGCATATATTTTTAGATCGATCCTCCGTTGAACTGTTTGTGAATAATGGTGAAGTTACGATTTCGGATCAGATTTTCCCAAACCGGAATTCTTTCGGTATGGAGTTGTTTTCTGCTAATGGAAGTGTTACTTTGAGGCAGCTTGAGATCTATGAATTGAAAAAGATATGGGATGAAAGCAAAAACGACAGAAATAATAGCAAAATGATTGCTTACTGGCCTTTTGATGAAGGTCAGGGAAACGAAGCAGAGGATAGAGTAACGAAAATAAAAGACAAAATAAATTATATTTTTAATGAGGCCAGGTATAAACCTTCATCAGATCCAATCTGGAAGGATGGAATTAATGGGAAAGCACTGTTGTTTGACGGTTATTCCACATGGATTTCAAGAGCAGCAAAAAAGATTCAAAAACCCGGCGAATCACTTACTATTGAAGCTTGGATTACTCCCCGTTCATTTGGGCAGGGAGATGAAGGGGAATTATCTGCTATTGTCAGTCAATGCTGCAAGGGGAGTAAAGAAGGCTATATACTTGGAGTAACCAGGTATGGGAGATGGTCATTTCAGGTAGGAACCAGGGACAAGTGGATTGAATTGTGGTCAAATGAAAAGTATTTGGAAGTGAACGTTTGGTCCCATATTGCTGGTGTTTTTGATGGAAATACAGGGAAAATGGCTATTTATCTCAATGGGCAGGAACTGGTAGCCATTGAAACAGCGAAAGGGAGCAGAATAGCACCTTGTGATACGGATTTTTTAATTGGACGAAATAATGAGGACGAAAAACTGAATGATGCATTTATTATTACTATGTTTCATGGAATAATGGATGAGGTGAAAATATATAAAAGTGCAATAAGCCCGGAAGATATCAAAAAAAGCTATAACCAAAATGTGGATAAATTTAGAAATGGGACTATGCCTGCAGTAGATAGTAAACAGTTACGCAGTGAATATAAAGGGGACAGACACCGTCCGGATTATCATTTTATCGCACCGGAACACTGGATGAATGAACCTCATGGACCGCTGTTATTTAATGGCCAATACCATATTTTCTATCAGCACAATCCCAAAGGACCGTATTTTGGGAATATACATTGGGGGCATGCCGTAAGCGTGGATATGGTTCATTGGAAAGACCAACCGTTCGCTCTGGCACCTCAAAAAGGGCAGGTTGACCCTGATGGTTGTTGGTCCGGCAGTTCGGTAATCGATGATTCAGGAATACCAACATTATTTTTTACTGCAGGAGATTTCAGCAAAAATCCCAATCAGAGGATAGCAGTGGCAAAGAGTACATTTGATAAGGATAAGGATAATGATCTCAAGAAATGGGTTAAAAATACTTATCCGTCCGTTGTACAGGAAAAAGGACAGGGGTATTTTGGAGAATTCAGAGATCCGTTTGTATGGAAGGAAGACAGTACCTGGTACATGCTCGTAGGTTCAGGGATTCCGGAAAAGGGAGGTACAGCTCTGCTTTATACATCTTTGGACCTTGTTGATTGGAAATATCAAAAACCTATTTTTGCAGGAAATATGGAGAAATACCCAAAGACGGGTAAAGTGTGGGAGTTGCCGGTGCTATTCTATCTTGGGACTGACAAAAGCGGTACAAGGAAGCATATTCTTCTCATTAATCCATGCTTTATTGAAGAAAGTCCTTATACAAGCAGGTTTATTTTTTACTGGATAGGAACATGGGATGTCAATAGAATGGAATTTATCCCTGATGATGAACAACCGCAGATGTTTGATTACGGAGAACATTTTACAGGTCCAAGCGGCATGGTGGATGATAAGGAACGAAATATTCTTTTTAGTATAGCACAGGACAGACGTACCGAGAAACAGCACCATGACTCCGGATGGGCGCATAATGCCGGGCTTCCGGTTATTCTTTCCCTTCGTGAGGATGGTAGGTTGGGCGTTGATCCTATACCGGAGCTTCAATCATTGAGAAGAGAGAAATTGGTTTCCTTGGAAAATAAAACGTTGGATGAAGCGAATTACCTGCTGAAGGATAGTAAAGGAGACATGCTTGAAATACTCCTGGAAATTGAGGCAAAGGGTGCGGAAAACTACGGCATTAAGCTTCGTTGCACTCCTGACGGAACAGAAGAAACAGCCATTTGTTTTAATCAAAACTCATCTTACTTGAGTGCTGACCGTACAAAGTCGAGCCTGGATCCGGATGCGGAAAAGGATGTAAAAGGAGGCAGTTTGGATATAGACGGGGATAATACCAAGCTGCACATTTACATCGATCGGTCTATGATAGAGGTCTATGCAAACGGACTTAAAAGCCTCACGACTAGGGCTTATCCGACAAGGGATGATGCTGATGGCTTGAAAATTTGGAGCGACGGGGATATCACGGTTAAGTTTATGGAAGTATGGCAGCTGGGTTCTATATATGAGTAAGAAAGGATAAATTCTCATTTCTAATCCGGCTGAAATTATATAATACTGGGGATGAGGTGTTTATATGTTTGATGTAGTGGCTTTAGGTGAAGTGTTAATTGATTTTACACCCAATGGCAGATCTGAAAATGGAAATCTGCTTTTTGAAAGAAATCCGGGAGGGGCACCGGCGAATGTACTTGCTGCTGTTGCCAAATTAGGCTTGAAAACGGCATTTATCGGGAAGGTTGGAAACGACCAGTTCGGCTTGTTTTTGGTAAATGTATTAAAGGACATAGATATAAATACTGAAGGATTGGTATTTTCGAATGATGTGAATACTACCCTGGCTTTTGTTCATTTGAATGAACAGGGTGACCGTTCATTCAGCTTTTACAGGAATTCGGGGGCTGACATGATGCTAGAGGAAGATGAAGTAAATAAAAATATCATAAGGAATGCAAAGATATTTCATTTCGGTTCAGTTTCCATGACCCATGAGCCGGCAAGAACGGCAACCATACAAGCGGCAAGTCTTGCAAAGGAAAGTAATGTAATTGTGTCTTATGACCCGAACTTGAGGCCGGCTTTATGGAACAGCCTTCCGGAGGCAAAGGAAACCATCCTGAATTGTATGAAGTATGCGGATATTTTAAAAATATCAGAGGAGGAGCTTTTGTTTTTAACTGGTAGTAAAGATATGGATACGGGTACGCAGTATCTGTACGACAAGTACAACACAAAGCTTATCTTAGTTACACTTGGCCCGAATGGGTGTTTCTTCAGAAAGGGAGAGAGTACCGGGCATTCACAGACATATGATGTGAAAACCATAGATACGACAGGAGCGGGAGATGCCTTCCTTGGGGGCGCATTGTACCAGATACTGCAAAGAAATAAAGGGCTTGAGGATTTTACAGCAGCAGACATTTATCAGTGTATTGACTTCGCTAATGCAGTAGGGTCACTTGCTATTACTAAAAAAGGTGCTATACCCGCTATGCCGACATTAAAGGAAGTTGAAGCATGCACCGGACAGGTTAATAAGTTATCGCTGTAAGCATGACAAGGGGCAGAAATTCTCTGCCCCTTTACACTTTCAATTATTCATCCATCCCTTTGGAGGTCCTTAAAAAATAAACCAGGAACGTACTGCAAATCAAAGCAATAAATCCATACCCACCGAAGATATCCAATCTTGATGAGAAAAAGCCAAAACCTAAACCTACAAGGATCAGCGCCGCTCTCAATCCCAAAGATTGAAACGAATCAATCGTCGCTCTCATGGAGGAATCAATCCGATGATGCAAATATCCGGTTGCAATGGGTCCCATAATACCTGAAAACAGACAAATTAAGAGAATCGCGGCCAAACCGGTATATCCCCTAACAACTGATATATAGAAGAACCCGGCAGCAAAAACAGCCATCACTCCTGACAGCAAAGTCCTGTAACTGAGCCGTTTTTTCACAACATGGGCAAACAGACTCCCCGGAAGCCTCAGGAACATAAATGCAGCGGAAAACAAACCAAAATAGAGCACCGGAATCCCCATCCGATGGATATAAAGCTGCCAAAACTCATCGATGAAATTCAAGGCTGCACCTGTAACCATTCCGGAAAGAAGCACAAGACGAACCCCTGGATTTTTTCTGAAAAAGTTCACCGAAGATTTTACATATTCCTTGATGGCAATAGGCCCAGCCATTTCACTTTTTCTATCCGGTTCCACCAGCAGCAGTGATAAGCACAAGGAAATCAGCATGCTGACAAAGGATATCCAGTAATTAAATTCAAACCCGAACCGGCTCGCCAGAAGACTTCCGGACAAGGCTGCCAATATAGCTGCTGTAAAATCACATGTATTCAAGCGGCCCAGACACTTTTCAAAAAACTCGGTCTTGCCGTTTTGTATAAGGGAATCATAAAGCAGTGCATTTTCCGAGCCGCTGCCGGAAGAACGGCCGATTCCCGCCAGGAATACTACCGCGGCAAAGTGCCAAAACTCTGTTGCGAACAGCAATACGAAAAATTCACAGCAGCCGAAAAAAGCATTCAAAATCATCATTTTCTTTCGACCCCATCGATCGGCAATGATACCTGTAGGGATCTCAAGTAAAACAACGGTGATTGCATAAATAATTTCTGTATAGACTACCGTCAGGATCGTCATGCCTCTCTGTTCCCAGAACAACCTTTCAATTACATAGGCAGGAATCAGGTTGTGAAAGAATCGGATGGCATAAAGCTTCCGGACATTAGACATATCGTTCATAAGTAAGCTCCTTCCGATTTTGATTGGTATTTTCCAAGCAAAATACGGAGGTGCTCGGGAACGATTGGATAGTAACGATTAGCAGGGAGGGCGCACGTGTATCATAACAACATCTCCTCTAAAGTTTTATAGTCTAATTCTAACATATTCCATATAGAAAATAATAGTAGTAGCAAAAACAAAGGAAGATAATAAATGATCATTTATTATCTTCCTTTGTTTTATGCGATATTCGGATGACAGAGAGACGCTTATTATAGTACAATGGTTCTATTGTATAGAATTTTTTTACATAGAAGGATCAGGGGGAGAAGGATGTACAAAAACGTTATTTTCGATATAGGGAATGTGTTGCTTTATTTTAAACCGATAGAGTTTTTACACACAAAAATTGCAGATCCGAAAAAGGTGGCAGAGGTCTATGAAGAGGTTTTCCTTAGCGAAGAGTGGATCATGCTGGACAGAGGTACCATTACCGAGAAGGATACCATAGAGGTGTTATGCGGTAGAAGTAAGGAAAATGGGGAGCTGGTAAGGCTCGCCTTTGATAATTGGTACGAGATCCTTACCCCCATCACCGAAACCGTTGAAATTTTGAAATCTCTCAAAAATGCGAGAGTGAAAGTATACTATCTTTCCAATTTTCATCACCTGGCCTTTGAAAACGTGATTGGGAGATATGAATTTTTCAAGCTTTTTGATGGTGGAGTCGTGTCCTACAAGGAAAAGCTTGTAAAACCTGAAATAGAAATCTATGACAAGATCCTCCGTGAATTTGACTTAGATACTGCAGAGACGATTTTTATAGATGATACGAAGGTGAACATCGAAGGAGCTGAGAAGGCAGGAATTAAAGGAATACTTTTTACTGGTGCGGAAGATTTGAGTAAAAAACTTCATGAGTGTCAGATACAGTTTTGAGGAATTTGATGAAGGCAGTTATTAATATATCAACTAAAGTATTCGAAAAAAGAGGTGAATAACTTGAAAATTCCTCAAGTTATTCACCTCTTTTTTACATTTATTTAATAACTGAATCATTGCCAAAATGTCCATTGGTTGAGGAATGTCCTCAAATCATTAGCATGGAGCAAATCCTTTTGCTGATATAGGATATTCAGGGTGGAAGGAATTGGACGACGAGGGCAATTGTATTATAAACTATATACGGAGCGACGGATCTCAGGTATAAATAAGAGAATATCATTCGCAGGAGCCGAGTAAGTGAAAGGAATGGAGGATATAGTATGATTAATTTTGACCGGTTTAAGGATGGGAAAAGTACCATTCTAACCATGAGCTATGACGATGGTGTAGAGGCAGATAAAAGATTGATCGAGATTTTTGACAAATACGGCATTCGAGGCACATTTCATTTAAACTCAGGACTTTTCGGTCAAGGAAAAAGAATTCCGGAAAGTGAAATCGGGAGGGTATACCAAAATCACGAGATATCATGTCATAGCCTTACCCATCCTCATCTGGAAAAAAGCCCAACGGTGGCAGCCGCACAGGAAGTAATAAAGGACCGGGAGAACCTGGAGAGGATCGCCAACTATCCTGTAAGAGGCATGTCCTATCCCTTTGGTACCTATAATGATGACGTAGTCACTTCATTGAAACAATGTGGAATTGTTTACAGCAGAACTGTAGCAGCCACAAATAGTTTTCAATTGCCGGGCAATTTCCTGACCTGGCATCCAACCTGCCATCATAAGCAGTGTATAGACCTGGGCAAGCGGTATATTGACAGTTTGCAGTATATTTGGAGAGTCCCCTTGTTTTATGTTTGGGGTCACAGTTATGAGTTCGATAATGACCAGAACTGGGATATGATCGAGGAATTCTGTAAAATGCTGAGTGGTCGTGAAGAAATCTGGTATGCCACCAACATCGAAATCTATGATTATGTGATGGCACAAAGAAATCTGCATATATCCGCGGATAATACGATTGTTTGCAATCCTTCCGCTATGACGGTATGGTTCTCCTACAAAGGGGAAACTGTAGAAATTAAGGGCGGCGAAACTCTGCACTTGTAATTGAATGAATAATGCTGCAGTAATGTTTGGACGTACAGGGGATGAGTGTCCGATGGTAAAAACACCAAAGTTGACTGTGGGAGAGCTGGCGGTGCTAAGAGTCGTTGACACAACAAATATCGGAGCTTTTCTGGACTGGGGTTTGGAAAAAGACTTGTTCCTGCCTTTCAGGGAACAAATAGTCAGGGTTCAAAAAGGCGATATGTGCCTGATGGGACTATACATAGACAGCAGTAATCGGCTCAGTGCAACCATGAATATCTATAACCTGCTCAGCAGCGATTCGCCCTATAAGGAAAATGACAGGGTAAAGGGAAACGCCCCTGCTTGCCTTTGGGCCTTATGGGCTTAGATGATTTTGAGGCAAAGTGGGGCAAGAAGTACCCACTTGCCATAAAGTTCTGGCGGAACAACTGGACCAAGCTTGCAACCTTTTACAAGCCCCTCCAGAAATCAGGAAGCTGATTTACACCATCTGAACTGCTTTTCCTTGTATTTCCCAATCCCACCATATTTATTATTTCTGCTTGTTTGATTTTACTTTTTTCGTGTTTTTCTGAAAGCATAGGGTGATTCACCGGTAGCTTTTTTGAAAACGGTTGAAAAATAAGAAAAGCTCTCAAAGCCGATTTCGCATGCAATATCGCTTATACTTGAGTTACCGTGGATTAAAAGCTCTTTTGCTTTTTCAATTCTAATCTCATTGATATAATCCTTGATATAAATTCCGGTTTCGGCTTTGAATATTTTCGATAAATAGTCAGGCGTCAAAAATACATTTAATGCAATGTCCTCACGGCTGATATTCCTTGTATAGTTTTGCAAGATAAACCTTTTTGCTTTATCTACAACACTTTCCGACTTTTGAACTTCCTTCATATAATCAACGGTTCTGTTGGTAATAAAAGCAGCCCATTTCATCATGTCAAAAACAGTGTTTTCCGAGCTTTGAAACAGTCTTTGGGAAGAATCATCTGAAAAAAGTTTATGAGCCTGAATTTCACATTTATACAGTGCAGCATAGACTATTTGCATGAAATCCTGTCGGATGGAGTGCAACGTTGAAGAATCCAGCCTTTTTTCTGCTGCCAGTGTTTCCAGCTCCTTCTTTAGAGTGTTTACAATCTGAACCTTTTCACCTTCCATAAGCAATTTATTAAATAACCCGGTATCAAGCACATATTGCTCCTTTGTAATCCTTTCTAAATGATCTTTTTGGAATACTACCTTACCCCTGGACAGAATATTGTTTCTATCCTGCTCTTCAAGTTCTTCGCGTGTCCTGGCAATATTATCAATGGAAGTTTTTTCACTGAAGTAGCATGTGGCTTTGCATTGCAGATAATCATCGCATACTTGGATCAACTTCCGGCACTTTGAAATAATAACTCCCATTTCCAAATTATTGTTTACAATAATTACGTTGTAAAAGGTTTCATTTCGGATATAACTAAAAATATGGGTCAAATCCAGTTCGTCTAATATAATCTCGGACGAAAGATTACAGAATGCATATTTAAAGGTATCGTCATCCCATTGTGAGTCATCTATCTGTGATTTGCTTATGCAAGTTAGGACAATATAATAATCATGCACCATATCCTGCGGCAAATGCCTCTTTACAAGCTCCGCCTGAATATGATTCATCTTCGGAGTAATACTGTGGAATAAAATATCATGCCAAAAGCTTTTCTCCATAATCGGTTTGCTGTCAACCCAGTATTTGCCGTATTTGCTGTATTCCTTAAAATGGTTCCGTTTGGCAACTGCATCTACCGCTTTTGCAATAGCAGCTTCCGTTTTATTGCTATTGAAAGGCTTTGTAACATAAGCTACTGCATTATAGTTTATTGCTGTAGAGGCAAATTCAAAATTTTCGTGACAGGTAAGGAAAATAAACTCACAATCGTATCCCTTTTCTCTTACCCATTTGAGAAGTTCAATGCCTGACCCCTTAGGCATTTCAATGTCACAAATAATCACTCCGGGAGTATTTTCTTCAATTAAGTTTTTGGCATCGGAGATATTGTATGCCATTGCAACTGTATAGATTCCAAAGGCTTCCCAGTGAATAGAGTTACGGATTACTTCCAAAGTGGGTATATCATCATCAACTAACAGTGCTTTCATGGTTATCCTCCTTGATTATGGGTAAAAGTATTGTTACTCTGGCGCCGGAAGGGTCACAATTTGATATTTTCAACAGGCCGTCTCTTTTATAAAGCAGGTTCAAGGTTTTTTTTATGTTGGTGATTCCAATCTTTTCGCCTGTTGTGTTACTATCTTTACCTGATGCGTTTACAATCTGGATGATTTCAGGCGGAAATCCGTCGCCGTTATCTTCAATAACAATCTTTACAAAGTTTTCGCCTTCCTGTGAATGCTTTTCTGCCCTTATAAAAATAGAGAGCATGTCTCCTATGGTCAGAGCATGTTTAAAAGTATTCTCTACAAATGTCTGTATCAGAAACTGGGGAAGCAGGCAGTTACTTATATCAGGATCGATATCGGCCATGTAGAATATGTTGTTTGGAAATTTAATTTCCTGCATTCGGATGTAGTTTCTTATATGCTCGACTTCTTCATTAATTGTAACCTTGGTTAAGCCGCCTTTAAACATATATCTCAGATGCTTTGATAAGAAGTTGATAAACTCGCGTATTTCTTCGTTCCTATTCTGGTGGGTGAGACTGGAGATGGTTGTTATGGCATTTAAATAAAAATGTGGCTTTATTTGCATTTGCAAATATTTCAACTCAGCCTTCTGCCGTTCCAGTTTTTCTTCATAGGAATCGATCTTCAGCGCCTTAATTTCCTTAACCATTGATTCAAAGGAATTGTTCAAAGTAGTAAACTCCAGAGGTGTGTTTTTTTGGGGCAGCCTGTAATCCCAGTTCCCGCTTTCTATTTCCTTGGTTGCTGTCACCAGGGCTTTTACCGGTTGGATTATTCCGCGGAACAAATAGTATATGACGTAAGGAATAATGAATATAGACACAATACCAAGTACTATAATAATCCATTGAATCAGTTCGAGCCCATAGAAAATGTTTTTCCTTTCAATGACACTGGAAAGCTTGCCATGAAAGGACGAGACATCTGAAGTAATAATAAAATAGCTGTCATTAAAGTTATTAGTGACAGGTGTATTGTTAGGTATGGAAGTGTATCCTTTAATAAAGGAGGAACTACTTGAAACAGAAAGTATACTCCCATTTTTATCTGTTAAAACATATTGATCATTATTCTTTACAGATGTCTTTCTTATAAAGGACATTACTGTATCTGCTTTAATCAGAGCCCCAACAGTAATACCGGAAATATTGTATTTTTTCACAAGGTAATAGGTGCTATTTACATTGAGCGTGTTCCAACTGTTGTAAGGGCCATATTCCTTCAAAAATTTTTCTTTCTTTAAAAGGTCAGTTAGGCTCAAACTTTCATCGGAGGTTACTCGGATACTGAATTGGGAAAGGAACAAATCTTCATCGGGCTGGATTATGAACAAACCATCCAAGTTTTCATTGTTTGTTACTTTCGTTGAGAAAATGTCACGGAGCTGTGTAGCTGCCATGTATTTTTCAAGTTCACCCATGCTGGGGTAATTCATAATATTGTCAACATATTTGAGGGATACTTCATTCAAATCCTTCGTGACACTGTTTAAGCTGTTGTCGATGTCATTAATGTAAACGGCCGAAGTGTTTTGGGTAGAAATCAGCGCATTTTTAGTAACAACTCTTAAGGAGTAGACATTGCTGAGTATTAAGACAGCCAGTAAAATCGTTATAATCATAGCTATTCTTACAGATGTTTTGTAGACTAGTGATCGCCTGAAGTTGCTGCTTTTTATCACGATAATCCCTCCCCTCACAATGTTTTTACCGAATCTGATATTGAATTATACCATTCTATATGCTTGTTGTCATCAGAACAAGGCTCAATGGTTAATTTTACATGTAATTACAAACAATACGATGGATACCTTGAACGTATCCAGCGGAAAACCTGCTCTAAAATCCGGGCATTTTTCCCGCTGAAAATCATAAGGAGTAAAGCGGTTATCCGTAATGTCTGATTTTTTAAAAATAATTACTGTTTTTTAAAAGAAAGTTGTAAATCGATTTAATATAATTAAATCAGGTCCAAAAGATAAAATAAAATTTAACGGAGGTTAAAAGATGAAAAAACCGAGAAGCATTTTAGCATTACTTCTGGCAGTAGCGTTGTTTGGCAGCATTCTTTCAGGCTGCGGAGGAAGCACTTCCAACGGTGAAACCGGTACAGCCGGAGGCGCGCAAGCGCAGAAGGTTGTAATGGCGTTATTATCATTTAACAAGATACCGGATGATTACAGCCGGGTTACTAAAGCAATAAATAAATTAACGAAAGCAAAAGCAAATGTAGAGTTGGATTTACGGCTTTATGGACCGGCTGATTATACGCAAAAAATAAATCTGGCACTTGCAAGTGGCGAGCAGATGGATTTATTCATGCCCCCTGCGACCGAATCAGTCGGCTCCTTGGTAGCGAAAAGCTCAATTCTGCCTTTGGATGATTTGCTTCAGAAATATGGAAAAGAGACAATCGATATATTAAATAAGGATTTTGGTGAGGGTTTATTGAAATCAACTACAATGAATGGACATATTTATGCCGTTCCCGCCAATAAAGGTATGTCTGTGCCAATGTCCGTAGTATACAATGCAGATATGCTGAAAGAGACAGGTTTTACCGAGAATGATATCAATTCAATAAACGATATGTCAAAAATCTTTGAAGCGGTAAAAAAGAAGTTTCCTGATGTAGTTCCATTTGGACCGATAAATGCGAACCCGAGTGATACGGGACTTGTCAGACTGTTAATGGGTACCGGCGAGGTTGATATGCTTACAGATAATTCAGGAGTGGGCGTAGTGCTGGGCAACAGTGGAAAGGTTGTAAACCTGTACGATACCGATCTATTCAAAAATGGAGTTAAAATCATGAGGGATTGGTACCAGAAGGGCTATATACAGAGGGACGCTGCAACAACTACTACTACCCAGGCTCAGCTATTGGGAACGGGCCGTGGCTTTGCTTATTTGGGAGGGTATAGCGGAAAAGAAATTGGCAAGACATTGAGCATTCAATTTGGCAAGAACATTGCTTCAAAACGAATTGTGCCGTTCTACTTTGATACATTGGCTACAACCTATGTTACATGGACAATCAACAGCAATACAAAGGTTCCGGAAGCGGCAATGAAAATGCTTAATCTGACATTTACCGATGCAGATGTTTTGAATACTATTCTCTGGGGAGTTGAAGGTGAAGATTATATCAAGGTGGATGAGCACCATGCAAAATATCCGGACGGGAAAACTGCAGATACCGTTGGTTATACGGCTCAATTGACTTCGGGTATACTCGGTTCCGAATCTTTGCAGCTGCAGTTTAAAGACGTAAGTTGGGATGATATCGGAATCAAATTGGCTGAAAATAAGAGTACTAAAAGATCTCCTTACCTTGGCTTCATTTTTGATCCAAAGGATGTAAAGACAGAAATTAGTGCAGTTACCAATGTTAACAATCAGTATCTTCCCGGGCTGATTTGCGGTGCTTTGGACCCGGATGCTACAATACCTAAATATATTAAGGCGCTTAACGATGCAGGCGCACAGACAATCATTCAGAAGAAGCAGGAACAGCTTGACAAATGGCTTCATGCGCAAAAGTAACAAATCCATAAGTTAATTATATGTTATGTAAATGGAGTCTGTAGCTTTTACATTCTCCATTTCACTTTTATTAAGGGGATGCAGACTATGAAAATGAAAACAAAAAGGAAAGGCAAGGCCAGCAGTACACTGCCGCTTTTGATGCTTGCAACTCCGGGCCTGCTGTACTTGTTAATAAATAATTATATACCAATGGCCGGAGTATTTATTGCATTCAAAGAAATCAATTTTTCAAAGGGTATAATCGGCAGTAAATGGGTCGGGCTAAAGAACTTTCTGTTCCTGTTCAAAACGAATGATGCATATATTATGATAAGAAATACGCTTTTTTACAATCTGGCATTTATTATTTTAGGTATAATCTGTTCAATTTTTATAGCCATACTCATGTCCGAGGTTATGCATATGTTGTGGGCCAAAATATTCCAGGGTGGTTTGGTGTTGCCGAACCTGATATCCATGGTTATCGTTTCCTACATTGTATATGCTTTTATTAATTCAGACAGCGGATTCATTAATCTTTCTATCCTCAGACCGCTGGGACTACAGGAAATTAATTGGTACTCGGAGCCTAAATACTGGCCATTTATTTTAACCATTGTACAGATGTGGAAAACCGCCGGATATGGCTCGCTCATTTATATAGCATTTATTGCCGGAATCGATAAAAGTATTTATGAGGCTGCGAGAATTGATGGAGCAGGAAAAATGAGGCAGATTTTTCAAATTACCCTACCATTGCTGAAACCTACGGTAATTGTTTTGCTTCTTATGTCGGTCGGAAGAATATTCAATTCCGATTTTGGCTTGTTTTATCAGGTTCCTATGAATTCCGGTTCCATATACAGTACTACACAAACGATAGATACTTATGTGTACCGTGCTTTGATGCAGCTAAATGATATCGGTATGTCCTCGGCGGCCGGACTTTATCAGTCCATTGTCGGCTTTGTCCTTGTAATGACAGCAAACGCTGTTGTTAAAAAAGTTAACTCGGACAATGCACTGTTTTAGGAGGAAAGGCATATGAAAACATTACAATCGAAAGGTGAAAAATCCTTTAAAATTTTTTCGGTAATCATGATGATAATCATCACACTTTTTGCATTTTTACCATTTATACTGATCACTGTTGCTTCTTTCACAGATGAGACAATGTTGATAAGGAACGGATACAGCTTTTTTCCTCAAAAGCTCAGCTTCAGTGCTTATATCTATATGATAAGTAATTCTTCTGTAATTTTGCGGGCATATGGGGTTTCAGCTTTGGTTACCGGAATTGGCACAGCAGTGAGTCTTCTGATTACCACCATGCTGGCGTACCCGATGTCCAGAAAAGATTTTAAATATAACAATACACTGGCATTTGTAACATTTTTTACAATGCTGTTCAGCGGGGGGACAGTTCCGGCTTATATCATGTGGACTCGATTTTTCCACCTTAATAATACATTTGCCGCATTGATAATTCCTAACTATTTACTGACTGCCTTCAATGTTTTTCTGGTAAGAAACTACTTCAGCAACAATGTACCTCCGGCACTGATTGAATCGGCTCAGATTGATGGTGCAAGCGAACTCAGAACTTTCTTTAAAATTATGCTACCGCTTTCTGTTCCTGTAATAGCGACTGTTGGATTGTTTACCGGCTTAATTTACTGGAATGACTGGATTAATGCTCTTTATTATATCAACAAGCCGCAGTTTTATGGGATTCAGAACCTGTTAATCAGGCTTATGAACAATATCCAATTTTTAAATTCGTCAGAAGCAAGTAATTTGTTGGGCGGAAGAAAGGTAGAGCTTCCAAGTACCTCAATCCGTATGGCTATGGCTATTTTGGGCATATTGCCGATCGTTATTGCATTTCCGTTTTTGCAGAAATATCTTATCAAAGGCGTGGTGATGGGGGCAGTTAAAGGTTAGTGACAGAAGGTTTCATAAATAAAGTAAACGGAAAAGGGGATTTGGTATGAAAGTAAAAGAAGTAATTGATACGATTCTTACAGATTGTTGCGGTGATTTTAGACTTGAAAAAACATGTGACCTGATAATTAGCGGCAGTGGTGAAACGGAAGTTACAGGAATTGTTACAACCTTTATGGCAACTGTGGATGTCATCCGTCAAGCCATTGAAATTGGAGCAAATATGATTGTAACCCATGAACCCACTTATTTTACCGGGTTGGATGAAATAGACTGGCTAAAAAACGATCCTGTTTACATTGCCAAGAAAAAACTGATTGATGACAACAACATTACCATTTGGCGCTTCCATGACCATATGCATAGGGCTAAAACAGATAGAATTTATGACGGCCTTTTAAAGGAAATCGGCTGGGAGGATCATTTGTTAAAGGATCAACGCTTCCCTCATTGCTATGAAATAGAAGAAACTACCCTGGCTGAGCTGGCAGGATTTTTTAAAGAAAAGTTTTCTATGGATCAGGTGCAAATTATCGGCAAACCGGATATGAAATGCAAAAGGATCGGTATTCTTGTTGGAGGCGGCAGCCTGGGCCTGGGAAGGGAGCAGATGCCTATGGAGCTGATGAGGGAAAAGGAGCTTGATGTTATAGTATGCGGTGAAATCACAGAATGGACTCTTTGTGCTTACGCCAACGATGCACAGATGCTGGGCTTCAATAAAGCCATTATTGTAATCGGACATGAACGCACCGAGGAATGGGGAATGAAGCATATGGCAGAATGGCTGAGGCCTCTTTTGAAAGGAGTTCCCGTTACGTTTGTCGATGCAAAGGAGCCTTTCAAATATATATAGCCAAAGCAATAAGAAGTTGAAGCTGGAACAGGCATTTCAAACATATCTGTAAATATATTGAAATATGGAGGCTTTCCGATGGGTGAAGGTACAGTCAATAAGATGAACAGTACAAATAAGAATACTAAAGAAAACATATCACTGGAGTATCCTTGGGTTCCTGAAAGCATCCAGGATACAAGCAGTATTCCAAAGGGAGACATGCCCGGTGATAAAGTCATGATAGGCTCTGGTCATATTTCGAAAGCTGAGTCGATTTTCCCCAAATTGTTGGAGATTCTGATACCGGTACTTAACGAGCACCCGTATAATCGTGTTGCTATAGCCGTATGCGGAGGTTCAGGTGTAGGTAAATCAGGAATTGCATCTTTGTTCTCCTATTATCTAAACCGCATGGGTCTGGGCAGCTATACCTTATCCGGAGATAATTATCCTCATAGAATACCAAAATACAACGACGCAGAGAGACTGCGTGTTTTTAGACAAAGCGGTATTAAAGGACTTATCTCTCATGGACAATATGGTGAGGGAAGGCATGCGATCTTAAAAGAACTGCAGGAAAATGGAAATGATGCAAATCCTGATTATGTGAAAAACTATCCATGGCTTTCTGTTTACCAGAGGGAAGGCCGCAGCGGACTGAAAAATTATTTGGGAACGACAAATGAAATTGATTTTAAAGAACTTACCGAAATAATATCCCAATTTAAAAACGGTGCATCAAGAATATTTCTAAAAAGAATGGGAAGGGAAGAATCAGAACTCTGGTATGAGTCCGTTGATTTTAGTGACAAAAGTATAATGATTATTGAATGGACTCATGGGAACAACGATAATCTCCAAGGTATAGATATTCCTATTCTACTTAACAGTACTCCGCAAGAAACCCTTGAGCATCGTAGGGCACGAAATAGAGATAGTGGAGCCGACAGCCCGTTTACAACAATGGTGCTTGGTATAGAACAGGATTTGCTGATTTCACAAGCAGCGAAAGCAAAGCTGATAGTATCGAAAAGCGGTGAAATATTATCTTACAATGATTATATCAGAATTATGATGCAGGAACAGTTATAGGAGGGTACAGATGGCTATCGAAAATATGAAAACAGTAGGAAAGCCTATAATTAAATCCGGCCCTATGCTTAATGCCTACCCCGATAGTATTGGAGGCACATTAGGCGATATTATTAAGTTTTTGCAGACAAGTGATCTTGAAAACGTATTTCAGTCATTCTATATATTACCAAGTATTTTTAACACGGATTTGGACCGGGGATTTTCAGTTATTGATTATGAATTGAACGAAATTTATGCCTCTGGGGAAGATCTGGATACCATAAAGGCAATGGGTATAGCGCTCAAATTTGATTTTGTACTGAACCATTCTTCAGTGCTTTCCAAGCAGTTTCAAGACATCTTGAAGAATGGTGAAAGGTCAATATATAAGGATTTTTTCATTGATTGGAACAAATTTTGGGAAGGCTGCGGCCAAATGACTGAGGAAGGCTATATACAACCAGACCATGACGTAATTAAAGATATGTTTTTCAGAAAACCAGGACTTCCAATACTTAACGTTCGTATGCCAGATGGAAAAGAGGTTCCTTATTGGAATACATTTTACCAGGAAGTTAAATATGAAAAAATAGATGCGCAGGATCTTATGAGAGTTGTGGATATCCAGTATCTCACTGCTGAAAAGCTGGCTCAGATAGTAAACAAAGCTCTAGGTGAAGGGAAGAAACCAAAAGAGATTGATTTTGGCAGATTTACACGATACAGTAAAAATGTTATTGAGATGCTCGAGTCCAGGCGCAAATATTTGGGGCAAATGGACCTGAATATCAAATCTCCATTGGTATGGGAGTTTTATGAGGATACATTGAAAAAACTTGCACAGTACGGTGCTGAAATTGTTAGGCTTGATGCATTTGCGTATGCTCCTAAAGAGCCTGGAGCAAAAAACTTTCTTAATGACCCCGGAACATGGGATTTGCTAGGGCGTATAAAGCTGTTAGCCGAAAAGTATGGTTTAACTCTTTTGCCTGAGATCCATTCAAAATATGAAGAGAGAATTCATGAAAGACTTGCGGAAAATGGCTATATGACCTATGACTTCTTCCTTCCAGGCTTAATTATTGATGCAATAGAAAGACATACCAATGAGTTTTTGATCAAGTGGATTACAGATTTGCAGGAGAAAAGCATTAAAGCTGTAAATATGCTTGGCTGTCATGACGGAATCCCACTGCTTGATTTAAAAGGATTGATACCGGATGAACAAATTGACAAATTAATCGAAACAGTGGTAAGCAGAGGAGGTCATGTAAAAGATCTGCATGGTAAGAAGAATATGTATTACCAGGTAAATGCCACATATTATAGCGCTTTGGGAGAAGACGACAGAAAACTGCTTCTGGCAAGGGCCATCCAGATATTTATGCCGGGAAAGCCACAGGTTTGGTATCTCGATCTTCTTGCGGGAAAGAATGATTATGAGGCAGTTAAAAAAGCAGGACCAGGAGGACACAAGGAAGTTAACCGGACAAACTTGTCTTTGGAAAATGTTCAGCAGGCGCTTGCGAAGGAAGTAGTGAGACAGCAGCTTTCTCTGCTGAGGTTCAGAAATGTATTTCCTGCTTTTGGTTTTGACGCAAAGCTAGAGATTTTAGAATCCGAACAGCAAATTATTAAGTTGTGCTGGGAGAATAATGGGTATAGTACGACACTGGAAGCAGATTTGAAGAATTATAACTTTACTATTACTGCAACTGATTTGCAGGGAGAAGCTACATCGTATAAATTTTAATGGATACTTTGGTAAATTGAAGGAATTTGTTCTAAAAACAAATTTCAATATAGTATATTTATGGAAAGAGGGGGGAATGTAAAATGGCTTTATTACAAGTTAATTTTTATGCAAAATCCTTGAAAAAGCTAGTAAATTTTAATGCTCTTATACCCATTGATACCTTTGAGATACCGGGTCAACAAAAGTTTGAGGGAGGACCGATGAAAGCCCTCTACCTTTTACATGGCTATTCGGGAAATCACATGGATTGGGTTTGCGGGACTAAAATTCAGGAGCTGTCACTAAAACATAATATTGCAGTTTTTATGCCGTCCGGTGATAATTATTTTTATCTGGATGATACGGATATGGGAGCATTGTACGGGGAATTCATCGGGAATGAGTTGGTTGAATTTACCCGCAAGATGTTTCACTTATCCGATAAAAGAGAAGATACCTTTATAGGCGGATTATCTATGGGGGGATATGGAGCAATTAGAAACGGATTAAAATATTCCCATAACTTCAGCCGTATCATAGCACTGTCTTCTGCTCTTATTACAAAAAACATTGCCGGGATTCCTGCTGATTTTAAGGATCCTATAGCTGACTATAAATATTATACAAGAGTTTTCGGTGATTTAAATCAGCTTTTAGGGAGTGATAAAGACCCAGAGGCACTTATTATTGATCTGAAGAAGGAAAATGCTTACATCCCTGAAATATATATGGCTTGCGGGACAGAAGATTTTCTAATAAATGAAAATCGAAACTATCATAATTTCCTGAATTCAGAGGGTATTGTCCATACTTATATTGAAAGTCCCGGTGTTCATGATTGGAATTTCTGGAATGATTATATTGAAAAAGCAATTATGTGGGCTTTGAATAATTAAATTTGATTGATGGGTTAAGATGAAACGGGGAATAAAAATTGTTGGCAAAAACAAATATGGATTATAGTAAAAATCGTGATGTTCTTACTAAAGTAATTGATGAAGGGAAAATAATCAGACCTATTGCTATACACCGGAAAGAAGACGGAACATTTGAATTGAAAATAAATTTGAGGTGAGATCAGAAATGCCAATCTTTGATATGCAATTGCAACAATTAAGAGAGTATGAGGGAATAAATCCATGTCCATCAGATTTTAACGACTATTGGGATCATGCACTGATGGAAATGAGAGCTATTGATCCCCAAATTGAATTAGTTAAGGCAGAATTCCAGACACCGTTTGCGGAATGCTATGATTTATATTTTACAGGGGTTAAAGGCGCTAGAATTCATGCTAAATATCTCAAGCCCAAAAATTTTGAAGTAAAACATCCTGCAATTTTAATGTTTCATGGATATACATGTAATGCTGGAGATTGGAATGATAAACTTAGCTATGCAGCCTTGGGATTTTCGGTTTTTGCAATGGATTGCCGCGGTCAGGGGGGCTTATCCGAGGATGTAGGTGGTGTAAAGGGAAATACTTATCATGGACAAATAATAAGAGGCTTGGATGATAAACCTGAAAATCTTCTTTTTAGACAGATTTTTTTGGATACTGCAGAGCTTGCTTCTATTGCCATGAATATGCCGGAGGTTGATGAAAATAAGGTGTGTGTCGCAGGTGGATCTCAGGGGGGTGCACTTTCACTTGTGTGTGCTTCACTGGAACCACGGATTAAGCGTGTAGCGGCTGTTTATCCATTCCTTTGTGATTTTAAGCGTGTATGGGAAATGGATTTGGCAAAAGATGCATACCAGGATATCAGAGATTATTTCCGCTTATTTGACCCTACGCATAAAAGAGAAAATGAGATATTTACAAAGCTTGGATATATAGATGTACAGAATCTGGTTAAGAGAATCCGCGGAGATGTGCTTTTTATAACAGGCCTGATGGACACCATATGCCCCCCGTCAACTCAATTTGCTGCATATAATAAGATTAATTCGAATAAGAGAATGATAATTTATCCGGATTATGGACATGAGATAATTCCAGGGGTTAATGATGAAATATATTCCTTCATGATGGGAGTATAGAAATAATTTTGATTAAAATGACATTAAAGTTGCAGATTATTTAGCAACAAAATAGGAAGAATTATAATGAGTTTTAGAAAGGATTTTTTATGGGGAGCAGCATCGGCTGCCTGTCAAATCAAAGGCGCTTATTTGGAAGATGGAAAAGGCATTGGTATTAGGGATACATAAGGGTTGAAATATGAGGAGATGTTATCCCAAATAAAGCAAAAGGATAAACTTATAAAAGATATGCGGGAAGGTTCCTCACTCACATTGAAACAGTTAGGAAGCCTTTTCAGGGGAATAAAAGAGTCAAGGGTAAGTAGAATTTTGAATAAACGGTAACACAAGTCAAGAACCGCCCCTGCTTGCCTTCATTAGGGAAAGAGCCGTCATGTGACGGCTCCCAACCACCGCTTGATCTATCTTCCAGCAATCAGGACAGCATTGCTTCCAGCAGGCTTAATGTCTTCATAAAACACTGAAACTTCACTAAAACCGGCGCTTAAAAGCAGTTCCTTCTGCAATTCTATGGAAAAAGGAATGTCAATATGATAGTAGCCGCTGTATTTTTGCTCGGCTAACTCCTGCGTAATGCGCCTGTACCTGGCCTGATACTGTTTCATCATCATGCTGTCGACGATAAAGTCCGATTCGATGTACATTCCTCCCGGTTTAAGAGTCTCTTGTATTTTTTTATAGATTCTGATTTTCTCCTCTTCCATAAAATGATGTAGGGTAAAGCTTGAGATTACGTAGTCAAAAGCACCTTCGGGTACTCCCAATCAATGTAGGAGCCACAGATGGTTTTTATCTGCCGGGCTTTTGATGCATACTTCCTTTTCAGTATTTCCAGCATTTTTTCTGATAAATCAATGCATGTTACTCTGGCATTGGGCACACGTTCAAACATAGGTCCCAGTTCCAGGCCGGTACCACAGCCAAGATCAAGAACACTTATTTCGCTATTGCTTTCTGGAATAGGAAAAGTCGCACGTTTATAGCTTTCCATGTCCGTCACATACTTAAGCATATGCGATTCATAGCCCTCCGCACGATTGTCAAAAAATCCCGCCATTTCTTCTGTATTGCAGGTAAAATTCCACTCCGAATCCGGTATATGCTCAATATGGTATAAACGGTAATACTCAAACACAGTCATCGTACCATCATAAGGCAGCTTGCGTGTATCACCGTATATAAATCCCAACTTTTCAATAACTTTTCGTGACCCATGGTTTTCGGGTTTAATAATAGCCGATAACACCCCCAGACCTACCTTCTCGAAAGCATACCAAACAAGTGCCTTTGCTGCTTCAGTGGCATACCCGCAGCCCTGATAAGCGTCTGCAACCGCATAAAGGATTTCTACCTCGTGATTAATCTTTTCTTTCGGCGCATAGCCTATGAGGCCGATGCATGCTCTATCTCCCCTTCGTTCAATGGCAAAAACCCGGAAACTTTCGGATGCCAGGCACTTTTCGTTAATCCAGTCAATCCAGGAAGCTGCAGCGGCCTCATCTTTCAACACCATATCCGACATCCAATAAGCCACGTTGGGCTGCTGGCTGTTTACTGCTGTTGCCCTGGCATCCCTCTGTGTAAAGGGGCGAAGCGTCAACCGGGTAGTTTCAATGGTTATACTATCCATTATCTTTTCCTCCCTCAACAGTGTATAAATCCGCAAATTCCCTATATCCTAGACTTTCGGCGAGCTTAACGGATGCCTTATTATCATGCCTGCATGTCCATATAGGAACTTTCCCACTATCTATTGCATTCTTAATGAACGCAGCACACACCTTCTTCGCATACCCTTTGCCCCTATATTCCTCTAATGTATTAATTCCGGGCTCCGTAATAGCCTCAGGAATGTAAGGAATAAATGGTGAATCAGTAACACTAACAAGCTTGTCATCTTTAAAAATACCAAAGCAAAGATGATTCTCAGCCAGATATCTATAATACTCCTCTAGCCAGCCATCCGGTGAGAGGTGCGGGTTTTGAGTAATGAAAAAATCGTGATAATACCTGTAATCCTCTTTTTTCAGCATTATGACCTCCCGGAAATCAATATCTTCACGGAAAGTATCGTGATAAAAAACCTTTCTACGATGAACTCTATTCGGAAATATCCTATTCAGTTTTAAAAGCGCCTCTTCTGAATATTTAATGTTGGTGAATTCATCATAAAAGTTATATGTTATATCGAGATTCTGATTATATGAAATAAAGAGCTTATCGCCGATTGCAAGACAATAGACCTCAAAATTTGCCGGGTATCCGACTTGGCGTATTTTCCTTTTTTCTGATTTTACCAGTGTTATTCCCGGATTATCAAAAGTTTCCATACCCATATCTATCCAATATGAATAATATAACTTTGTGTATTCATAGTTGTTCATATTTGACAGCCTCCTATCGAATCTGTTACAAAAGCTAATTTCACTTATTTCTTTCTTTTTGGGCATATAAGATGCTTCATCGGGATAACCCACCGGAAGCAGGAACAAGCATGTCAGGTTGGATGGCAGATTTAAGACTGTATTTGCCTCTTTCACATCCGGATACCCGACAAAACATCCGCCCAATCCGTGGGCTGCAGCCGTAAGAAAGATATGCTCCGCCGGAATAAGGGGTGCTGCATTCTGAAAAAGAGTGCAGACCGCCTTTCTATCCTCATAAGCATTCAAATAGTTGATCAATTCATTACCAAATCGCAGCTTGTTAACCGCAAGCCCGAAATCATCCTCAGGAACATCCGCCATGTCCCAACTAATATCTGCACAGCAGGCAAATACCACAGGAGCAGTTGCTATCCACATCTGATGACCCGCCGCCGCTGCAAGCTTCACTTTCAGATCTTCATCCGTTATGACACCAAAACAATGCGTCTGGGCATTCCCGCCGGAAGGTGCATGTCTTGCTGCTTCCAGCATCTCCGTAATAATGCTTTCCGGTACAGGATCCGGCTTAAAACTCCTTATAGAATGCCTTGTTTTTATTACATCCAACAAATCCATACATCATCCTCTTTTCTTTCCATAGTTTTTATGTCTTCTCTCCGCCTCAAATACAAAATATCCGGCTATCTCCTGAATCCTAACGCCTCCAAAGATGGAGGTTAGCTTGTTTTTGTACCACTCTTTCCGTTTTGTCACCATCATCATCTTTCCGCCAACTTTCAAGCGGTTGAAGCCCTTTTCGATAAATCTCTTCGCTACTGAAAAGTCAGCATGGTACGGCGGATTGCATAAAATAAGGTCAAATTCACATTCAGTCAGCGTATCCAATCCATCGCTTAGGATACTATGTACAGCCTCTACCTGATTTTGTTGAGCATTTCTTATTGAATAAAAGATAGCCTCCCGGTCCGTATCAACCATAAAAACATTGGCTGCGTCAGTGAACTTCGCCGCAGTTATCCCTACCACACCATACCCGCATCCCAGGTCAAGCACTTTCTGACCCTTGGTAAATTCTACACAGGAAAGCATGGCGAGTGTTCCCGCATCAATTTTTCCCGGGGAAAAACACTTTTGTGAAGTTTCAAACTCCAGTTCAAAACCCTTTATATTCACTTTTATCATCATGAACAGCTCCTTCCGAGCTGCATATTCTACGCAAAATAAAACACCATGCCAATTGCCTTGAAAATTAAGACAATGAGCATGGTGATATACTTACACTGAAATAAACGCTTTTTAAAAGGTACTTCTTCAATCAGGATGACCCTCTACAGTGGAAGAGTGCCGCCTTTTCTTGATAACCCATAGCGTATCCCACACAATATACAACTCTCACTTAATTTTCTTTTGCACAACAAACTAAAGCCCTGGTAACATAAGGCTAAAAATGTGCATATTCTTTTTAGAAAATTAAGCGATTGATGGCATGGGACTACCTCACTTTATTTAGATTTGAGAATATTTTACTATGTATCCTTATAAATGTAAAGCTTTTACAGTAAATTTGTTCAAGGGCTGCCAGCGATCAAAAGTGAAGCCTTAAAAATTCACTTTTTTATAGCAACCAGTCCCATAAAACTATGAACCCTATTGACAAAAATGTATGCGTATAGTATTGTGATTATAAACTCAATGAGTAGGCGGTCATTATGAATAAGCGTGAAGAATCGAAAATAAAGACAAGGGAATTAATTCTCGTAAAGACAAAGGAGCTCATTGCTAAAATAGGAGTTCTTAACCTCACAACTTCTGTAATTGCTAAGGAGTGTGGGATCGCACATGGAAGTGTTTTTCAGCACTTCGGAAGCAGGGAAGGCCTTATTAATACTGTTTTGGGGGATGAGATCAAGCGATTGACAGTACAAATTGAAAGCTGCTGCGATCCCGTTCTGGATTTGGACAAGCTGCTTGAAAACTACCTTGAAGTTCTATCCCAGGAGGAAGATTTTCTAAGTATGCTTTATAGGGAATTGCCTTTCCTACCGGAGGGAATTCAAAAGAATATGGTATGTTTGGAAGTAATCCTTCGAAATTCGTTCTTCTTATTACTTCATGAGGAAATGAAGGGGAAAATTGATGAAAAAGGTATAACGATTCGGGTGGAAGCTTTCTTTTCGACGGTTATACGTTATTTATCCCTCCGAGAGCTCTATTCTCCGGATCAAAATGTAATAAAAGCAAAAAGTGCCGATATTAAAAAACTTTTTGAAATTTTATTTGAAAGAGAGTGTATAAAATGAAGGAAAAGATTTGTGAAAGCTGCAGTATGCCTATGAGGGAAATCTCTGATTTTGGAGGGGGGAACGTGGAAAACAACTATTGCAGGTTTTGTACAAATGAAAAGGGAGAATTGAAGGATTTTCATACAAAACTGAATGAATCAATAAATTTCATAGTTTCGAGAATGAGTATCGATAGAGGAGTAGCAGAAAAGATCGCCAGGGAGAATATGGCAAAAATGCCTGCCTGGAAGAATTACTTTTAGGAATGAATAAGGGAGGTTAATGGAATGGAACGCTATGATGTTATTGAAAAAATTATCCCTTTATTTGAGTTCCCGGAAAGGTTCAAGGAAATTGAAGAGTACCTGACTGCGAATTCCAACCTGCCTGGCCCAAGAGGGAATCTGACGCTGGCCTTTAAATTTGCGGAGAGCTTTGAAAAGGAATCCGTCAGCAGGGAACTGGTGGATTTATTGGTGCAGTGGGTAAACATTCCCCCAGAGGAAGCACCAACCAATCATCCAAGGGAGTATCTGCCTTTCTGTGGTATCTTGTCCCTAGGAGCGTATTACTGCTATGCCGGTGAGTATACGAAAAACCTCATCATGGATCAGTTCAAGATCGCTATGAATGACAAAAGGTGGCGCGTAAAGGAAGGGGCCGCCATGGGATTCCAGAAAATTGCCGAAAGGGATTTTGAGCCTATAAAAAAATACTTTTCGATGTGGTACGGCAGCTCCAGCTACGCTGAAAAACGGGCCTTCATAGCAGCGCTGGCACACCCGCCCATTCTTAAGGATAAGGAAATCGCCAGGTTCAGTCTCAAAATGAGTGAGAATATCCTGGATGAGATTATTTCCGTAGATAAGGCGAGCCGAAAATCCGAAGAGTTCACGGTTCTGTCTAAGGGACTTCAATATGCCTTAAGTGTTTTCGTTGCGGATCTGCCGGAGGAGGGCTTTGATTTATTGAAAAAGTATGCCGAAATAGACGATCCGGAGTTGAAGAAAATTATTAAGTCAAATCTGGGCAAATCAAGGCTGACGAAAAAACATGCTTCGGAGGTAGATGCGGTTCTCGCACTCCTGGCTTAGAAACGGAATGTGTAAGAAGATCCTTGAACTGAGTCAAATAGCAGCATCTACTGGATGAAAAAGTTTATTGAAAAACAAAAAGGAAAGGATGAACCATATGGATAACCAGACTGTGAGTAATGCATTTCAAACATTTGCAAAGGAAGCATCGGAGCACGCAGAAATCTGGATGGAAGCAGTGAAGAAATTAGGGACTGCAAGTAAGCTTGACAGGAAGACGGAGGAGCTTGCCTATATCGCGGTTCTTGCTGCAGTCAGATTGGAAAGCGGAATCCCTTTTCATGTCAAACAGGCCAAAAGCTATGGGGCCAGCCGGGATGAAGTAATAAGTACAATACTCGTGGGATTGCCGGCAGTTGGAAACATGGTCACTTCATCATTACCTATAGCAATCAAAGCTTATGATGAAGATTGATTCAGATATACATACAATTGTTCCAAACGAATAAGGAAACGGGTCAAGTACCTGATACCGCGTTAAAAAGCCCTTTCGGTAAAAGAAAGGGCTTTTTTGCTGTGTTATTGTTCGTATTTCCTTGCTTATGTTGGAATCAAGCTGTCAAAACAATTGAAATAGAATCCAATCGCTGAAGGACGGCCCTTGTTCTATGTATGGGCGAAGGAAAAGTGATTTGTAACTGACAGGAGAATAGCGTATAATTGTGATATAATGGTATGTCCAATGCAGAGCAAGATTTTTGCGGGCGAGCTATTAAGCTGTGTGTCATTTCTCATATTTTTGGGGGTGTTATGTTGATAAGACGAAGGATAAAACAGATTTTTATATACGCAGGGGTACTTTTATTTCTTATGGCTTCTATCGTTTTGTACATAGATTACCATGTAGGGAGCGAGGGATTGAAAAAGCTTTATACGCCGGCAGACATACCTGAAGCCGATGCTATTATCGTATTCGGTGCCTATGTTTTTCCCGATGGCCGGGTATCCGATATGCTTGCGGACCGATTGAACTATGGCTATGAACTTTATAAGGCAGGAAAAGCCCCAAAAATTGTTGTGAGCGGAGACCATGGAACAACTACGTATGATGAAGTGAACGGTATGCGGAAGTATCTCCAATCGAAAGGGGTTCCGAGAGCGGATATATTTATGGACCATGCGGGTTTTGATACCTACAACAGTCTGTATAGGGCAAGAGATGTGTTTCTTATTAAGAAAGCAATCCTGGTCTCGCAGGAATTTCACGTTGTGAGGGCTTTGTACATTGCAAACAAGCTGGGTATTGAAGCCTTTGGTGTAGCATCGGATTCATATGTTTACCCAGGCATGAAGTATTACAGGAGCAGAGAGGTCGGGGCCAGATTCAAGGCATTTGTTCAGGCATCAATTCTTAAACCGAAGCCGGTGTTTCTTGGGGAGACGATTCCGGTCTGGAAAAGTGGAGAACTGACGGATGATGGGAAATAAAGACCCGCTTACAGACGAAGCGGCCAGAGATGAGATAAGCAAAGTTATAAAGGGATGAAGTTGTTGCCAAAGTAAAGGGCATTGAGGGGGATCAAAGGTAAATGTCACGGATACTGGGAATTTCATTGAGTTCAATCAGTAGAGCTTAGTGGAATGACAGAACCGTCCTTGTTCCGTTGTCATATAGAAAAACGCTATAGAAAAACATATGTAAAGTGATAAACTAAAAACATACATAACGCACTACGTTCCGACCTGTCCAATTTGAACCGGAACAGGTGCCCACTTTCACTGAAATACGCAGTTGATGTATAGATATAAATTTTAAGGGGATGATAATTTGTTGCAGGCAGAACTAGATATTGATTTTGAAGCGCTAGTAATACAGTATCAAAAAATTTTTAATACTCAATTAATTGATACTTTTGGTAGTCCGGATGAAATAGATAAGCATTATAGCATGTTTTTTAAAGATTCAATCTTTTCAGTAAGTAAAGATGAATATGATAAATTTGTTGAGACGAACCTTTTATATATTAAACTGAATTGCTTTGAACAGTATCAAAGGAAAGTTGCTGAAATTGTTTCTAATTTCTGCTTTGTTAACCCAAGACTAATAGACTACAATGAGAAGAAAATAGTGCTAGATTCCATTGTGAGTAGCCTATACCAGCAGCTTAAATCTGCTATCTCATATTATAAAAAGTACGACATTATAATTGCGTTCTATACCTTGGCATCTTATATATCTGAATTATCACAAAGGATATATTCTCTATACGATTTTAAAGATACAACAATAGAAAAACACCAACTCAAGGAAAATGAAGATAAATTACTTTTTACTGTCAAGCAATACTATAGTGAGTCAGCACCCAAGATTAGTTCCATTATTGGTACTGACAAAAGGATTATGGAGTTGCTTCTAAATGCTGTGTTATTCGAGAATATTCCATTTGGCTCACGCGATATTTCCAACATGGATTTTACTAATATATATATTATTGCATATTCCTTGTCCAATATTTTATTTATGAAAAATGCTATTTTAAGTAATCTATCAGAAGATAACTGGATTGAATTTAATCACTCAAGTTTCACAATAAGTGAAGATATTATGCGAAAAATGGATCAGATAGTTAAGAATTCATACTTAATAGATGGACAGAAGGTTGATGTTTACAGTGAAAGATTAAATAAAATTTATAACCGTGTAAAGAGGAAATTAAAGTTTGCGCCTGCTGATTTAGAAGAGTACCTACATAGTAGGAGCAAACTAATTAAAGACAATAATTTATCAATATGCGTTGATAGAAAAGTTTTTGAAGAAGATGTAAAACAAATCACAGGGATACCTGCGGAGGGAGCTAAAAACATGGTAGATTACATGCTCCTTAAGGATGTTTTAAAGGAAGAAGTTCTAGACACGATATTTAGTGATAATAAGAGAGTTTTTAGAGCTCCTATAGTGCAAATTGAAGGCTTTTTGCTTATTTCATTTCCATTAATGGTAGAGGCCTCAAAAATCTTTCGTTATAGGATTCTTAAGAGGGAAATAACTAATGACAATAAGACAAATGATCTCATTAAGAAACTATTTGACGAATTTGATTTATCCAGAATTAGCCTCTTATGCGAGTCTATGGGTATTAAATTCAAACAAAACTGGGAGCTTGCGAAAGAACTCAAGGATATTGAGTTTATAAAAGGTATTTCTAAAGAGATTGATTTTGCGTTTGTAATTAATAAAATCTTATATCTGGTTCAACTTAAGGATAAGAAGATGAGAATAGACACAAAAGGTGTTTTAAATGAGAAGAGAGATGCGTTAAAGGATATCCAAAAATATAAGTGCACATGTGAATTCATCATGATGAATTCAGCAGCAGTACAACAGTTACTAAAGGAGGAATTCGTATCTCTGAGTCCCTATTTCTTATTTACTAGATATAATCCAATAATAGATTTAGACATAAGCAAAGGGGATATTAATGTTATGGTAGTTGAAGATTTCATGAAGGAATTTACTGATATTATCAATCCGTTAAAATAGAAATATATGGGACAAGGGGACAGGCCGAGACTGATGAAAAAGTCGCTTTTTTCTGAAATTTGATGCCTGAAGCCCGCATAACTCCGTTGGTGTTTTTTCAGAAATGGTACTTTTTCAGTGGTTTCGGACAGGCCCCTTGTCCCATTTGGGAAATTGAAAGTAGACTTGTTCCATTTACATGGATTCGTGAGAGCCGAGAACAAGGGGGCGGTTCGTGACTGCTGAAAAAGTACCAATTTATTAAAATCCACCCCCTGAAACCCGCATGGCTTCGATATGATTTTTCTAAAAAAGCAATTTTTTCAGTGCTCTCGGACGGTTCTCTTGTTTCTTTTCCTAAGATCGATACAAGAGCGAAAATATAGAGAAGGATGAGTAATTGCTAGCTGAGGTCAGGTACATTCACCAGAAGCCAGTGAAAACAAGAATAGGTCTGATGCTTGGAGATAGAGCAGTTGCCAGGCGGATCACGGGAATGACTGTTACCTGCTTTGGACTGTTAGGCAGTGACTCAGATGCAAATCACCCGACTTGTACTTCTACAGGTATGAGTAGAGCGGTTGTTTGCTTCGTGGGAAATTATTTTAGTGAAATTTCCGCTAAAAGTTAATAATGAATAATTAAATGAATTATAATTACCCTGAGGTGATTTTCATGTATTGAAGAATAAGAAATTAACGCGAAGATAAGGACCTGATGCAAAATGCAAGCTACGGATTTGCACAAGAGCTTCACAGAAACAGCGCTATACAATAAGAGATTAAAGATAATCTGGAAGAATAGAAAGGGGGCAAAATATGAAAACCATTTTGGAAGAACTTTATAGCGGCAACATATACCCTGCTGAACGGATTGTTTCAAAGGATCCTGAATACCGGTCGGTAAGCAAAAAGATATCCGACATAATGGCAGCGTGGGAAAAGAAGCTTTCAGAAGAGGATTACAAACAGTTGGAAGCGCTGCTGGATTTGCGTTGTGAATCCAGCGGAATGGAAGCTTCAGCATCATTTACATATGGTTTTAAGCTTGGCGCGGTTCTCATGATTGAGGTGTTGACCGAAAAGGGAGAACTCGTCCGAGGCGGGGTTTAAATCCTGTAAATACAATTATGATAATCAAACCGCTGACGAATAAGTGGTGGACTTTAATTGAGGAGCATGCTTAGTCTGGGAAATTTTACACAGTTAAGCTAAAAAGGCTGGAAGCCGGTTTGGACCGGCTTCCAGCCTTTTTGCCCGGCATTACCTGCCGGACATGCCCTCCTTAACCATGATCACCCTTGAAAACCTTAACCTTTGAGAAATCCGCTTTGTTGAATTGGCTGACACATAGGGTAAAAAAGGCAATCCCAATTATTACAATCATTAACAGTCCCAGATAGGGTACGATTACGAACCCATTGATATCGAAGGCGACTCCTGCTTTAACCAGTGCAGCCGTTGGCAAGCTCTCCATCGCAAGGGTGAGGTATCTGAAAATCGCTGTAGTATAGGTTAATGGATTGAGATAAACGATGGGGCGAAGAAAATCGGGCATAACCGTAGTTGGGATATAGGCACCGGAAAGGAACGTCAGGGGAAGCGTAACCAGGGAGATCAGCAACTGGAAGGTTGTTGAATTCTTTGCCAGTGTTGCCAGGTATAATCCCATGGAGCTAAAGGTGATTCCCACCGCGACCATTACACCCAGCATCTCCAGAAAATGAACAAGGTCTACTTTTAACCCCATAAATAGTCCCATGATGATGACGATAAATCCCTGGAGTATAGCCAGGACTGCGGAGGAGAGGATCTGGCCGATGGAGATCTGCCACCTTGTAATGGGTGCAACCAGTATCTCCTTCATAAATCCGCTGGAGATATCCTCCAAAGTGTTCATTGAGTTGTTCAATGCCGCCTGGAATACCGTCATGATGATTATACCTGAAATAAGGTAATTCATGGGCTGGTCCAAACCGGTAGCCGTTGATTTCATTACAAAGGAAAATATGAAAAGAAAGAATACCGACATGAATATGGTAAAGAAGAATCTCATTTTATCCCTTGTAAAATTGGTCAAATTTCTGATTAATATCGCTTTTATCGCACGCATTAGCCTCTGATCTCCTTTCCGGTAATCGCCAAAAATACATCATTCAGTGTTCCTTTATTTACTTCAAAATCCGATATGGAGTTTCTGAAGCGGGATATGATCTCAAAGGCATCCTCTAATTCGGAGGAGTATACGGTGATAAGCCCATCCTCCAGTTCATATTTAATGGAGTGATCCTTTAAATAGTTTACAAGTGCGTCCCTTTCAGTGGTTTTGATTCTCATTTTCGACGAGGTGTATTTTTTCTTCAGGTTATAAGGAGTATCAAAAGCCACAATTTTTCCGTGGTCCATGACGGCGACCTTGCTGCATATTTCTGCCTCATCCATATAGTGCGTTGTTAGAAAAATTGTTATGTTTTTCTGCTTTTGGAGCTTGTATATATAGTCCCAGATGTTGGCTCTGGTTTGCGGGTCCAAGCCTGCGGTGGGTTCGTCCAAAAACAGGACTTTGGGGAAATGCACCAGACCCCGGGCGATTTCCACTCTTCTTTTCATACCTCCTGAAAGGCCGTTTACAGTAGCTTTGCGCCACTCCTTCAGTTCTACGAGGCCAAGAACAAAGTCGATTCTTTCCTTTATTTCGTTTTTAGGTACATGGTAGAAGTCACAGTGAAGCTTCAAATTTTCTTCCACTGTTAATTTACCGTCAAGGGTAGATTCCTGAAATACAATCCCTATGTCATTCCTGACTTTGGCTTTCTGCTCTGTCACATCATTCCCGTTAATGATCAGAGTACCCTCCGTTTTGTCGAGAATCGTGCAGAGTGTATTGATGGTAGTACTTTTTCCGGCTCCATTGGGACCCAGGAAGGCAAAGATGGTTCCTTCCTCCACACCGAAGGAAATGTCATCTACAGCCGTAAAATTACCGTATTGCTTCGTGTAGTTTCTTACTTCTATAATATTAGCTGCCATTGTAAAACCTCCAAGTTTATTGATTCAAGCACATTCTAAGCCGTGAATTTAAACTTGTCATAAACTGATTTTAAAAACTTTATAAAATATGTTTAAATTTTTATAAAGTCTGGATTTTATGGAAATGCTGTTTCTTGTTCCTATTCCTATGAAAAAGTGATCCATTGTAAATTTTAAAAAATTTTTAAAATTTGTTATAGAATTTTTAAAAATGCTTTATTATAATTTAAAAATCCGGTTTTATACTGGATTCATTAAAGGAAAACGAAGAGAAATGCTCTAAATTAACTTGTTGTGCTAGTTGCAAGGAAAGCTTCATGGAAGGTGGCTTCACTGACCCGTAAGGAATACCACTAAGGGAAGCGACTTTATGCTCGCGCCCTAGAGACATTTCCATCAAAGTCGTCTGAGCGTTGCTATTGAAGCCAGCCTGGAATGACGCTTTCCTTAGCAAAACTAGCACAACAAGTTAATTTGAAATGGAAGTGAAATGTAAAAAATGATATAATTGAGAACCGTATATTCTATGATGAAATTTAGCTGATTTGGAATATTAAGTGAGTATTAGGAACGGATGTGGCTGGAATGGGAAAGTATCAGGATTTTCTGGAAAAAATCCGAAGGCATCGGGAAGAAGAACGTAAAAGGCATGAGGAAATGAATCAGCTTCATGAGGAGTATGACAGGCAGCATCGAGAGTTGCAAAGACAACAGAGGGAGCTGGAAAGGAATTTTAGAGAATCCTATAGACATAGTAGGGAGTCTCATCGGTTACAGAAGGAATATGCTGAGCTGCATGCTGATTTTCACAAGCAGCAGTACGAGCTCCAGGAGCGTTTCAGAGAGCTGCACAAAAGCAAGGTTGAATTTCACAGACTCCATAGACATGTCAGATTCTCTCCTCCCATTATCCTGGTGCTAAACCTTCTCATATGGTATCTGATTTTCAGATATGCAGGAATAAAGACCGTGAGCATATTTTTTGCCCTATTGATCAGTATGGGCGGCTTCATTGAACTTTTCTTTCTGCGAAAAATAGAAAGCAGAATATTGACCCCCATCGACAAGCTTAAAAACGGGGTGGAAGAAGTCGCAAAAGGCAATTATAATGTAAAAATTGAAAGCGATGTGCATAGTGAGGTCAGTGTGCTGATCGAATCCTTTAATGAGATGGCAAAAAAGCTCCAGGAAAGTGAAAAGATCAAGACGGAGTATGAAGAAAACAGGAGAACGCTTATCGCCAATATATCCCATGATCTGAAGACTCCCATTACATCCATTCAAGGATATATAGAGGCGATCACGGAAGGAAATACAGTATCTCCGGAGAATATAAATAAATATCTTAAAATAATATACAATAACACTGCCTATATGAATAAATTGATCGATGACCTCTTCCTGTTTTCCAAGCTGGATATGCAAAAGCTGGAGTTTCAATTTGTAACGGTTGCAGTACGGCCTTTCGTAAGCGATCTTATGGAAGAGTTCAAGTTTGAATTTGAGGAGAGGGGCATTGCCTTCGATTATTGCGACCGTTTGGAAAGAGACTGCAGCTGTAGTATCGACCGGAAAAGATTGCACCAGGTGTTCAGAAATATTTTGGGGAATGCAATAAAATACGGGCCTGAAGAAAACCTGTTGATAAAAACTGAATTATATGGGTTGGATGACTTTGTTTATATCGACATAAAGGATAATGGGCCAGGGATACCGGAGGATAAGCTGCCGCACATCTTTGACAGGTTCTATCGTATCGATGCCGAACGTACGAAGGATTTTATGAGTACGGGTCTTGGACTTGCTATTGCAAAGGAGCTTGTGGAAGCCCACGGAGGCAGGATTACTGTTTCCAGTGTAGAAAATGAGGGGACCTGTTTTACGGTTATGCTTCCGGTCGCCCAGTTCATTTAGAAAAGAGGAACATGAATGAAAAATATTCTGATTATCGAAGATGATGTGAATATAGCGGAGTTGGAACGGGATTACCTGAAGCTGAACGGGTATAAGGCCGATGTGGTCCATGATGGAGCCCAGGGCATGCAAAAGGCTGTCTCAGGTGCTTATGACGTCATAATCGTGGATTTGATGCTTCCCAATAAAAATGGCTATGAGATCATAAAGGAAGTAAGAAAAAAGCTTGAAATTCCAGTTATCGTGGTTTCAGCCAAGAGTGAGGATATCGATAAGATACGGGGGCTGGATTACGGGGCGGACGACTACCTGACAAAACCTTTCAGTCCCGCAGAGCTGACAGCAAGGATTAAATCTCATATCAAAAGGTATGAGAGGCTAAAAGGAAATACCGTCTCTGCTGAGATCATAACCCATGGCGGGCTGGAAATCAATACCGCAGCGCACAAGGTTTTTGTGAATGGCAAGGAAATACAGCTGACTACGAAGGAATATGACCTGCTGATTTTCCTCGCGTCAAATCCCAACATCGTTTTTACCAAGGAACATTTATTTGACTCCATTTGGGGTGATGAATTTTACGGCGATACTGCAACGGTACCTGTTCATATTCAGAAGATCCGGAAGAAAATCGAGAAGGACCCGTCAAATCCTGAGATGATTGAAACCTTATGGGGGACGGGCTACCGATTTAATTCCTTTTAAGCCGTTACAAGCCATAGGAAGCTGGACCCAGCTTTCTATGGCTTGTAGTATAATTTTATTTTGCAGCTCCGAGGGATTTCCTTCTTACCCATTCACCGATTGTTTTTCCAGGTTCAGCAGTTGTTCCTTGATATCCAATCCCCCTGCGTAGCCAACCAGCTTGCCGTTGGAACCGACGACCCGGTGGCAGGGGATGACAATGGCAATGGGATTTTTATTGTTTGCCATCCCGACTGCGCGGGAAGCTTTTTCCTGGCCGATGTTCCGCGCAATGTCCCCGTAGCTGCGCGTTTCGCCATAGGGGATTTCCAGCAGGGCCTTCCAAACTTTTTGCTGGAAGGGCGTACCCTCCGGTGCAAGAGGTAAATCAAAGGATTTTCGTTTGCCTGCAAAATATTCCTGTAGCTGCGTCCCAGCCCTTTTGAGCAGCTCCGTTTCATTTAGGACAGCAGTCAGCAGTGCATCCTCTCTGCTGAAATACAACTTTGTAATGGCGGCTCCATTTTCTTCGATGCCAATTCCTCCCATATCTGTCGGGTAGAAAAATACATTTTTCATCACGGGTACCTCCTGTAATCTTACTGATGCTTTCCTATTTTTATTTTACAATAAAAGTACCTGCTTGTCTTTTGTATTATCATTTTATCACAGCCCTGCAACGAAAATATTTCATCCGAAGATAAGCAAGGGGCTTCGTTATATATTTGACAGAGCGAGCTGATCTTGTGGCATTGCTTTCGGTTTGCCGTCCTCATGAAGAACATTGCGCCAGGAATACTGGGGGGTGTAGCCAAGTACATTGCGAGCTTTATTGATTGCCATACATGTCTCGTACCCTTGAAGGGGGCGTTTTAGTGATAATCCGGGGAAAAAGCGCCGTATCAGGTCTTCACTGGGTTCGTTCATGATAGTGTCTGCCGCTGTGATGTGAAATACCGATGAGTTCAAGTTATTCTTCTGCAGGGCAAGTAGACAAGCTTGAGCTGCATCGCGAACATCACAGTAGGCCCAGAGGTTTTTCTTCTGATGATCCTTCTCCTGCTCGCTCCAGTGTGAAGGTATTTTCGTATATTCATCCGGCTCATAGATATTGGCAAACCGTAATGCAACGATTTGGTTACGCACCAGGCTGTGGTACATACCGGCAAGATGCTCTGAGAGAAGTTTCACCATTGCATAGGATGACTTTGCTACAACAGGATGATCTTCATCAATGGGTGCGTAGCGAAGCTGTTCCATAGTAAATGGATACCCAAGGACTGTTTCACTGGATGCCCAGACAATTTTGGGAATATTCCAGTCTTTACAGGCCTCAAATACATTGAAATTTACCAGCATATTGTTTTCGAAAATTTTCTGTGATGTATTTCGGACATCCGTGGGGAAGGCTGCAAGGTGTACTACTGCATCTGCTCCCATAATGAGCTGACATGCCTGACCATAATCCCGTAAATCTGCTTGTATAAAATTTTGTGATGCAGATTCTTCCCGTAGCTTTTTATCCGAAGCAATTACTTCATTCCCGGCATCAAGAAGTACTCTGACAACCCATCGACCGATTTTACCTGCTGCACCTGTAACTACAATTTTCATGGATATCCTCCTTATATTTTGTAATTCAAATATAATATTCCCAAACGGTTGAAAAATACTTAGGATTGGCGAAAATATAACTTCCGCTATACCTTAGAAAAGGAGATGCTGTTTATTTTTACAGAGGATAATGATCGTAAATTCTATAAAGATGTCATACAGAGAAATAACCCTTGATAATGGGGAGATAATCTATTTATCGCCAGTTAGGTTTGAGCCGTTCGGCCAGAGGGCTCCACTAAATATGCGATAAAAAAGCAAACAGTAAGTAATCAAATAAAGAATGTGCAACTTTAAGTAAAAAACAGAGGTGAAGGCACCCTAAATATGAGGGTGCCTTCACTTATGTCTATCCCCCTTTAGTTTTGCGAAACGAGGGGACAATTCTAGCGTTTCTTTTTCCAGGGTCGATACTAGAGTGAAAATATAAAGAACGATGAGTACTTACTGGCTGTAGTGAGGATTACAAACAACTTGAAGTGCTGCTGGATTTGCGCTGTGAATCCGGTGTAATGGAAGCTTCGGTATCATTTACATACGGTTTTAAGCTTGGCGCGGCTATCATGCTTGAGGTGTTGACGGGAAAGAGGGAACTCGTCCGTGGCGGAGATTAATTCCTATAAGTACAATATTCAGAAAATCAGAAGGACCTGTGAAATCCTGAGAGGATCGAAACCTTATGGGGGACAGGCTATCATTAAGCAGCTAAAAGAATTTTCATGCCTTATAAACTATAGGAAGCGGTTCCCCGGCTTCCTATAGTTTGTATTTAATCGGCGGCCCCGAGAGATTCTCCTCTCACCCATTTGCCGATTGTTTTTCCAGATTCAGCAGTTGTTCTTTGATATCCAGTCCCCCCGCGTAGCCAACCAGCTTGCCATTGGAACCGACGACCCGGTGGCAGGGGATGACAATGGCAATGGGATTTTTATTGATTGCCATCCCAACTGCACGGGAAGCCTTTTCCTGGCCGATGTTCCGCGCAATGTCCCCGTAGCTTCGCGTTTCTCCATAAGGGATTTCCAGCAGGGCCTTCCAAACTTTTTGCTGGAAGGGCGTACCCTCCGGTGCAAGAGGTAAATCAAAGGATTTTCGTTTGCCTGCAAAATATTCCTGTAGCTGCGTCCCAGCCCTTTTGAGCAGCTCCGTTTCATTTGGGACAGCGGCCTGTAGAGCATCCTCTCTGCTGAAATACAACTTTGTAATAGCGGCTCCATTTTCTTCGATGCCGATTCTTCCGATGTCTGTCGAATAGAAAAATACATTTTTCATCACGGGTATCTCCTGCAATCTTACTTCTGCTTTCCTATTTTTATTTTACAATAAAAGTACCTGCTTGTCTTTCGTATTATCATTTTATCACAGCCCTGCAACGGAAATGATAAAAGGTGGAGAAATAGGAAGGTTAATAATTTCGCGCGCTCCACCGGTCTTATATTTCGGTAGTTCGCCCGACCCAAAGAAGGATAGTCGTGCGGATGGATATTAAAGGCAAATCGGCTATGTTATGCTAATAAATACATGGGAATGTAAATATACCGGAAAACGAGGAGATGATATACGTGTATAATAGCAGAACAAAGAGGTGGATTGCAGTCGTACTGCTCCATGCCCTTATATTGACCTTTATTATGCTTCCAATGAAAGTGACGGCAGCGATACCGGGTGTGACGGTACAAAAGTACATTATGGTGGATCAATTCGGCTACAGGCCGGGAGATGACAAGGTTGCCGTATTGGTAGACCCCCAGACAGGCTCTAATGCCGGTGATGCCTATACGCCGGGAAGTGTACTTCAGGTGCGGCGTGTCAGCGATGACACGATCCTATACACGGGAGCTCCTGTTGCCTGGAACCGTGGAGCTGCCCAGTCTACTTCCGGGGACCGGGGCTGGTGGTTTGATTTTTCATCGGTAACCGTCGAGGGAGAGTACTACATCTATGATGTGCAAAAAAATTTTAAATCCTATAATTTCAAGATCGTTGAAAACGTGTATAAAGACGTTTTAAAGGCGGCAATCAAGACATTCTATTACCAGAGGCTAGGAACCCCACATCTGGCAGAGCATGCCGGGGCGGCCTTTGCGGATGCTGCGGCCTTCATCGGACCAAACCAGGATACGGAAGCAAGGAATGTTTTCGATCGCGAAAACCTTGCTACAGCGAGAGATTTATCCGGTGGCTGGATGGATGCAGGGGACTATAACAAGTACGTAACCTATACGGCCCAGCCCATCAATGAACTTTTGTCTGCCTACACCATGAAGCCGGATATTTTTACCGACGATTACAACATCCCGGAGTCTGGAAACGGAATCCCGGATATTTTGGATGAAGTAAAATGGGAACTGGATTGGCTTAAAAAGATGCAGGAAAGCGACGGTGGCGTCCTGTTAAAGGTTGGAGTTCCAAGCAGCGGCGGTGGAGGAGAGTTTGCAAACCCGCCCAGCCAAATAACCCGATGGCGGTATTATCTACCCAAGTGCTCGTCATCAACCATTATAACAGCGCTTAATTTTGCACATGCCGCTTTGGTGTTTGAAAAATTCCCTTCTCTGCAAAGCTATGCCGGGGATTTGAAGGACCGTGCCATAAAGGCATGGAACTGGTATCACGCCAATCCAAAATCGGATAACGCGGACCAGGGTGAAATCGAGGCGGGAGATGCCGATATGAGCCTGGAAGGACAGGCGCAGACAGCAACCATTACAGCCGCTTATCTATATGCACTGACAGGGAATGAAAACTATCATACCTATTTTAAGAACAACTATATGACGACATGGCCCTTGATGGATGCCTATTGGGGGTTATACTACGGAGAACAGGCCGACGGTGTGATGTTTTACACTACGCTGCCTAACGCAGACCCGGTAGTAAAGGCGAATATACTCAGCAGGCGTGATATTCATGACTTTGACCATGCTTTTAACGACAACGACGATTTATACAGGTCCTATGTACCTGACTGGGCATATCATTGGGGAAGCCTGCAGGTTCGAGCACGTTTGGGCGCTTCTGCCTATGACTTTGTTCAATATGACGTCAATTCGGCAAAGCGTGATAACTTTTTTAAAAGGGCACAAAATGTATTGCATTACTTTCATGGGGTCAATCCCTTCAGTGCCGTATACCTCACCAATATGGGGGAATATGGGGCGGAAAACTCCATTACCCAGATATACCACAGCTGGTTCAGTGACGGGTCTCCATGGGATTATGCACCGCCGGGCTTTCTCCCGGGTGGACCCAGTACCCAATACAGCGGCACATCAACTCCTCCCAGGGGCCAGCCCATGCAGAAGATGTACAGGGACTGGAATGGAATTGCCTGGGATTGGCCCAATAACGTAGACGCTTCCTGGGAAATAACCGAGAATGCCATATACTATCAGGCTGGATACGTAAAGCTTCTAACTAAGTTTGTTACAGCTCCACCGACTCCCACACAGCCTCCTGCAACCCCTACAGGTTTGGTTGCGAATGCCGGGGGCACCACATCCATAACAATAAGCTGGAACAAATCGGAGGGGGCTTCGGGTTATGATATTGAAGTAGACGGTACCGCGGTCGATAATGGCCCAGGCATGTCATACACGCATACGGCTTTGAACCCCGGGTCAACCCATAGTTACCGGGTGCGGGCGAAGAATGCCATTGGAACCAGCGGTTGGAGCAGTCTGGTAACGGCTTCCGCACAAGTACCACCGCCTGTTCCGGCAGCACCGGCAAATGTGAAGGCTGACGTGGTTAACAGCTTCAGCACAGTGGTAAGCTGGAGCGCATCCGCGGGAGCAGCAGGCTATGATATAGAAGTTGACGGGACAGTCATCGATAATGGATCCAGCACTGTCTATAACCATACAGGTTTGGCCGCAGGATCAACCCATAACTATAGGGTAAGAGCCAAGAATAGTGGGGGCACCAGTGCGTGGAGCAGCAGGGTATCGGCTACCACACCGCAGGCACCGCCGATCAGTATAATTGATATTTCTCATAATGGGACTGCGGGGTTCACTTTCGGGGAGATCAGGGATCAGATTAAAAGGTGGCAGACATTTACAGCCAATACAAATAAGAAATTAGCAAGAGTTGAGGTGAAAGTAAGGAAGTTTAACTCGGCCAGCAATATGACAGTCAGCTTGTACGCTACCAGCAAAAACAAACCGACAGGAAAACCCCTGGCAACGGTTACAGTGCCGGCAATCGCCATTGGCGGAGATTTTACTGTTGTAAGTGCGCCGCTGACTTATACAGGATTGGTAGATGGGAAAAAATATGCCATCGTCCTGGGACAGACAAAAAACTCGGACTATGCAAACTATGAATGGTGCACGGCGGAAGTAAGCAGCATTCTGAATTACGGTAAGTATAGCGGAGGGACCTGGGTGGATGAGTCCTCCATAGGAGATGGCTGGCTTAAGGTATATGTAGAACCGTAAGGACGGCGCTGGGTTTCCTTTGAGAAAACCGGGTAAACTTCAATTTTTTGTCGCTGATAGAAACCCCTATGAAAAGCTATCGTAGAAAGTACTTTTCTAGGGGTTTTTTGAGTTCAAATATCAGGGGCTTTCCTTACCGTCTGCACCCCGCACATGTATATCATAAAGAAGGTACGATACTGATTTCTCAGGACTTTCAAGCGGTTTTGGCAAAGAAAACAGTAGAAATTCCGGCATACAGCGGTTATTAATCGATAAAGGGATGGACGGCATGAGTGGCAAATAGTATTATCAATAAGCTAACTTGTCCAGCATAACACAAGCAGAGGGCAAAGATAAGAAATATATTTCTTATCTTTGCAGCAACACTGCAAACTCAGAATTTATGGCATCAATGTCTTTGAGAGATAAATCTTTGTCTAAAATTTGCTTATATAGTTTGTTAACTTCTTCGTGTCTGCCGATTTTACTATAGATTTTTGCAAGGCTAACAGCGTACTTTAAAAGTGGTTCAATGGTGTAAGCCTTCTGCAAACATTTTATTGAGAGTTCATACTTTCCTTTTTGGGCTAAGGATCGAGCTGCGTCATTTGCAGCCCGGCTTGTTGTTAACTTTTCAACAAATTCCTTTTCATTTTCATATTTTTCAATCTCAATCAAATTATTTCTTGCGCCCTGATTATTAGGATTGATTTCTAATGCTTTAGAGTACATGTTTTTTGCTTCTGGCCAATTATTATGGAGTTTAAAATATTTTGCCAGCCTTGTACAAGCAGCGGAGTTCGTGCTATCCATTTCCAGGATCATCATGTTTATTTTGAATGCGTTTTCTCCCCACTTGTTAGCTAAGGCCATTTCACTAGCTTTACTTACTAATTTTTCAAGAAGATTTTTATTCATTATTAACGCTCCCTCTTTTTTAGTTGTTCCAAGGTTATCCAACATACCCAGTCTTTACGTATAGATCGGGTGCTGTAAACTTAGTGATTTCCGGCCAGGCAACGAGGCAAGGGCAAGCCGACTTGCCTAGCCGGATAAAATCACTTTTACAGTACCCGAACTATACCATTCGGGATATAAAAATGTGGTTATATGCATCCTGCTTGAAGTAGTTTTAAATTTTCCCTGCTTCTGTTGTCTAAAGCCAGGTTCTTACCAAAAGTTTTTACAAACTTAAAATTTTTTAACAGGTTTACATGTCCGCAACATTCACATCTAAAGTTTAAACCATTTAATTTTGCAACTTCCTTTTTCGGAAGGTTAAGCATTACTGAATTGCAATTGTAGCATATCAGTGTTTGAAAATTATACATAATATAGCCTCCTTTCATTTCGCGATACACAAAGTAAACAAATAAAAAGGAAGAGTCAAGACTCTTCCATATCTTCTATTTACAATATAAACAGGATATTACAGCACAAGTATCACTAAATGAATGGGCTATATGTAAGGTATATGCCTTATATTATAGATAACAAATATAAGCCTAAATAATAGTGGTTAAAACATAATTTTACATAATTCATAACGTAACATTGGCTAAAAGCCTACTTCAGCATTTGTTTTTCAGTGTACGGATTTATAAATGCTAATAAGTAATATTATCACGGGAGGAATCCTTTGTCAAGGTGCAGATTGTGCATAATTCCATAAAATACAGTATTTTACATAGGATAATGTTTTTAAGGAACATCTTTTTCGCTGAAATATAACGAGGCATAAGATGTCCCCCACCTCTATAGGTGGCGGGTACCGATTAACTT
>ENA-OFCE01000150-OFCE01000150.1-metagenomes-genome-assembly--contig:-NODE-150-length-51384-cov-3.262074_pt1 | contig 51384 bp, 48 predicted proteins | sample MGYA00153388_OFCE01 | MGnify analysis MGYA00153388 | reverse complement strand
CCACGCCAGCACGATGGAGATAGGCAGAGGTTATTATTTCTTTTTCCGGGGCAATCGCAGCAACCTTAACGCCACTGCTCCGGGCAAGATAAACGTACCCTTTTCGGTTCCAGAGGATTGGACGGCCACCTACATCGGCAACATCAACTTTGGCCCTAAACCTATAATTGTTACAAAAACCAACAATAATAATGATGGCTATGAAGGTTACAACCTCTTGGGGAACCCCTACCCGGCAACCCTGGATTTTGATCTGTTTCAAGCTGGAAACAGCGGCGTGTTAAGTAATACGTTAAGCATTATCAGAAGAGACAGGCAAGGCTACCTGACCCGTAGTAATGGCATAGTTAATTATGCACCAACTCTTATTGGAACCCCTAGCGGAACCCCACCCGATAGCATACGTTACATACAGCCCGGTCAGGGGTTCTTCGTGAAAGCAATTATTAATAATGGCACCGTAACCTTCAGGGAAGCGCACAAGGCCTCATCCGCCAATCAGGCAAAAACCGCAAGGGTTTTGAGCGTTCCGAACAGAAACGGCGTCCGCATCATGGAAGCAAGGTCCAAAACAATATTATCTACTCCAGTAGTTAGGCAGTTGATACGCCTGAGCGTATCAGACGAGAGCAATGTTGACGCAGCAACGGTGGTTCTGGAGGCGGGCAACGAGGCCACCTACGGCGGAGAGGATGCAGCCTATTTTGGCGGTAATACGGTGAGCTGCTCCACGCTATCATCAGACGGGTTTGGCACGGCCATCAATTTCATGCCGGCGGTGGATGAGGTGGACAGCATAAGGATAGTGGCCAATTCGGTGGCTTCCAACCCCGACCTGAAACTCAACTTCTTCGAAACAACGGCAATCGCTGGCAGGTACGCGGTACTGGAGGACAAATACCTGAACACGTTCACGCCGATAGACGGAACGAACAGTTCCTACAGTTTCGGCATCGACAAGAACATCGGGGAAACATTCGGCAAGGACAGGTTCGTGCTCTTGTTGAAGGAAAAGGGCACGCTTCCCATCAGGCTCACCGACTTCAGCGCCAAAAGACAGAACCTGGGAAACTTCCTGAGCTGGAGAACCAGCTCCGAGAGGAACGCAGGCCGCTTCGACATAGAACGCGGTTCCGATGACAGGAACTTCAGCAAGATAGGAGAAGTTGCCGCCGTGGGAGAAAGCGGGATTGCCGCGAACTATGCCTTCCTCGACGAGAATCCCATAAAGGGGATGAACTACTACAGGTTGAAAATGATCGATAAAGATGGTTCAACGGACTATTCGGCGGTAAGGGCGGTAGATTTCGACATGGTGAACAGTGGTGAACTGAACATATACCCCAATCCCGTATTGGACGTGCTGAACGTTGGATGGAAAAGTAAGACCACAGTGGCGAATAAAATCACAATCTATGATATGAACGGCAGGGAGGTTGAGGTCTACGGCGCTGGTCCGGGTCAGGCTTTCAGACAGGACGTGAGCGGACTGGCCAACGGAGCCTACGTTCTGAAGGTCAGGGAAACAAAGTCCGGCAAGCTGATAGGCACCGGCAAATTTGTAAAGGGTGATCGATAAAAGTAAAATAAAACACAGGGTGAGCGGGAATAGGTTGGTCAGTTCAAGGGCGTTGTTGTTGACGGTTGCGCAGGTACTGGCCGGCACCTGGGCTTTGGCACAAGCTAACTGTGACCCCGTTAACGATTTCGGCTGTGACGAAGATCTTCCCCTCGACAGCCACGTCTGGGTGCTGATACTGATTGTTTCCATCATAGCCCTGTACGCTTTGTACAACAGAAGGAAGGCAATGCGATAATAATTTGGTAAAGCGATAAGAAAAGGCCTTGAGAAATCAGGGCCTTTTCTGTTGGGATCGATTGTCGTTCAAAACCAGCATTTGTCACTATGAACGATTGAAGAGTCTGGTAACAACCAAAACTCTTTCCGTAGACATCCCGAGTTTAATCTTATGAGATTCTTCGCTGCACTCAGAATGACAGGTACGCTTGGCACTCAGAACCAGCATTTGTCACTCTGAACGCTTGAAGAGTCTAACATCAGACCGTTCGAAGAGCGTTCTGTAAACAACCTGAGTTTAATCATATGAGATTCTTCGCTGCACTCGGAATGACAGGTACGTGCTACACTCGGAATGACAGGTTTTGGTACTCAGAAGGCGTGAAAAAATAAAAGTGTAATCAGGGTTTGATTATTCTCCATAATACTAGATAAAAAAGTTTTGCTGTACATATTAAGCTTAACCATTGCTTTGGTTTTTTAATTTTGTTCAAAGCGGTGGTTGAGGGTTTAAATTCCCCCCTCCCTTGAAGGGTTCATAACGGGCGGGGTGGTTCTCCTAAAAGCATTAAATAAGTAAGTAATAAGCTTAAAAAAAATGTCAAAAATTAGTATCGATTTATTTTAAAAATTACCTGAAAATCTTAGAAACACGCAGAATTTGGGACCACATTTTAAAAAACTATTTGTGTTGCACAAAAAATCATCGGTAACGTTCCCGTAAAAATTGCAAATTTTGTAATGTGTAACTTGTACACTAAGATATAAAATTAAACTGTTTAAATATTTTAAAATCAGTATATTACTATTGAAATATATCTGTTTATATATTTTTAAAATACACACCAAAATTTAGGTTTTAAAACGTAAATTTTTTTTTGTGAATATATTTGGAAAATTAATAAAGCAAACTACCTTTAACACAAGCCTTTTGGCACAGAATTGAACCATTTTTTTATCATCCAAAAACCAATTAAAAATGAGACCATATTACATTAGAAAGTTCAGCGCTATGCTATTACTTTTTGTATTGAGCACTTTTGTTGCAAAAGCACAAAGTGGCAGTATAAACGGTAAAGTTTTAGACGAAACCAATCAACCATTGCCGGGTGCAGTTATCACTATTGAAGGCACCACATTGGCAACCCAAACAGACCTTAACGGTAATTTTAAAATTTTTAAGGTTAATGTCGGGAACGTTACCGTGAGTGCTCGGTTTATCGGGTACGATGTTCAAAAAAAGTCGGTTACTGTTACCGATCAACCCGTAGAAATTAATTTTACGATGGCACCAGATAGCAAAGCTTTAGAGGAAGTAGTCGTTATCGGTTATGGTACAGTAAAGAAGAAAGATCTGACCGGCGCCGTTACAGTAGTTACGGCAAAAGATTTCCAAGGTGGGAACATAGTTTCGCCCGAGCAATTGATTGCCGGTAAGGTAGCTGGGGTTCAAATCACCTCAAACGGTGGTGCACCAGGAAGTGGAAGTACCATTCGTATTCGTGGTGGTGCATCGCTTAATGCATCTAATGATCCATTAATAGTTATTGATGGTGTTCCCATTACTGATGGTACCAAAAATGATGGTAAAGCCGGTTTGGCCGGTGCTGGTAATCCTTTAAGTTTAATCAATCCAAATGATATCGAAACTTTTACGGTTTTGAAAGACGCTTCGGCAACAGCCATATATGGTTCAAGAGCATCCAACGGGGTAATCATCATTACTACTAAAAAAGGATCTACTGGTGCGCCCACCATTAATTTTAGTTCTCAGGTGGCCAACTCTAACCTTAACAAGCAAATTAATGTTTTAAGTGCTGATGAGTTGAGAAATTATGTAAATACAAATCCCAATTCCACACCTGAGCAAAAAGCATTTTTAGGCAAGGCAAATACAAATTGGCAAGATGAGATTTATCGTTCTGCTACCAGTTTCGATAATAATTTAAGTATCGCCGGAACTATGGATAAAGTTCCTTACCGTGTTTCGGTGGGTTATTTAAACCAACAGGGTGTTTTAATGAATGATAAGTTGAGCAGAACCTCTGGCGCTATTAGTTTAAGTCCAAGATTATTGAACAACAATCTTAAAATTGATTTGAACTTGAAAGGATCTTTATCCAGATCAGCTTTTGGAAACACAGGCGCAGTGGGTGCGGCCTTGGCATTTGATCCTACCCAACCAGTACGTACAGGCGTACCAGCTTTTGGTGGTTTTTTTGAATTTGTAGATGGCGGGGGAGCAATTAATGCTAATGCTCCTCGTAATCCTGTTGCTTTAATTCAACAAAAAGAAGATAACAGTAAGGCCAACAGAAGTTTTGGTAATTTACAATTAGATTATACCTTACCTTTTTTGCCTGAATTGCGGGCTAACCTTAATTTGGGTTATGACATTGCAACAGGTAGGGGTTCAACCTTCGTGGATGCTTTTGCAGCTCAAAGTTTTGGTACACAAGGCTCACGCACTCAATATTTGCAAGAGGTAAATAATAAGATTGGCGAATTTTATTTGAATTATACCAAAGATTTAAAATCCATAAAAAGCAATATCAACTTAACAACGGGTTATGGCTACTATGACAACCGCACCAAAAATACCAACTTCCCTGGTTTAAGGGCAGATAATAGTGTTTTACCAGCATCCATACCAAAATTCCCGTTCGATATTCCGCGTAACAATCTACAATCTTATTATGGTAGGATGATTTATACTTACGATAACAAATACATTTTATCTGCATCCATACGTGCGGATGGTACATCAAGGGTTAATCCCGAAGATAGATGGGGCGTTTTTCCATCAGCATCATTAACTTGGCGTGTACAGCAAGAATCTTTTTTAAGAGATGTGCAAGCTATTTCTGATTTAAAATTAAGGTTAAGTTATGGTATAACAGGCCAACAAGATGGTATACCAAACTATAATTATATACCAAGATACGCCATAAGTAGTAATGAGGCACAATACCAAATTGGTGACACATTTTATAACATGGCGGCTCCGCAACCTTATGACAAAGATTTTAAATGGGAAGAAACAGCCACCACGAACATTGGTTTGGATTATGGCTTTTTAAATAACCGAATTACGGGTAGCGTAGATGCATACATTAAAAAAACCAAAGATTTAATGGCCACTGTACCAGTTGCCGTTGGAAGTAATTTTAGTAATTTGTTATTAACTAATGTGGGTAATATACAAAACCGCGGGGTAGAGTTTAGCTTAAATGCCGAACCTTTTAAAACCACAGATTACAGCTGGAGTGTAGGTTTTAATGCTACGTTCAACGATATTGTTATTGAGAATCTATCAGCATCACCCGATCCAAACTTTAGTGTGCCAGTTGGAGGTATTACAGGCGGCACAAGTCAAAACATACAAACGCATTCTGTGGGTTATAATCCCTTCGCATTTTATGTGTACAAACAGGTTTACAATACAGAAGGTAAACCATTGGAAGGTGTTTACGAAGATTTGAATGGGGACGGAAAAATTACCCCAGAAGGCGATTTGTTCCGTTACAAATCTCCGGTTCCTACCACCATCTTAGGTTTTAATACCCAATTTGATTATAAAAAGTGGGTATTGAGTACCGTATTGCGAGCAAATTTGGGTAACTACATGTACAACAACGTATCATCAAATTTTGGTGTGGAACGTAATGTTTTAAACCCTGCTGGATTTATTGGCAATGCTACCCAAGAAATTTTTACAAGTGGTTTTACCAATAACCAATACTTATCAGACTATTATATTGAAAATGCATCCTTCTTAAGGATGGATAATTTGAGCCTAGGATACAAAGTAGGCAATATCATAAAAGGCAGCAAATCAAATTTAAGATTATCGGCCAACGTGCAAAATGTATTTGTAGTAACTAAATATAAGGGTTTAGACCCTGAAGTAAGTGGCGGTATAGATTATACTTTATACCCCCGTCCAAGAACGTACACTTTGGGCTTAAACCTAAATTTTTAATCAAATCTTAAATAAATAGAGATGAAAAATATCATATTCATAAAACTGAGCTTGGCAACATTTGCCTTGACTTTTATAACGTCTTGTACAAAAGACTTAAATCAAAAGCCATTAAATGATATAACTGCCGATGTAGCTTATAATTCCTTGGCAGGATACAAACAAGTTTTGGCCAAAGTTTACGGCAGTTTTGGCTTAACTGGTAATACAGGAGCCGGAAGTAGTGATTTGGGCGGCATAGACCCAGGTTTCTCCGACTTTTTACGCTTGTATTGGAATTTGCAAGAATTAACAAGCGACGAAGCAGGCTGTGCTTGGAACGATCCCGGAATACCGGAATTAAATTTCCAAACTTGGACATCAGAAAACTTGTTGAACAGGGGTTTGTATACCCGTAGTTTATTTCAGATAACCATAGCAAATGAGTTTCTAAGAGAATCTACTGACGAAAAACTAGCTAGTAGAGGCATAACAGGGAACGATGCGGCCGAGATCAAAAAATTTAGGGCCGAAAGCAGATTCTTGCGAGCTTACCAATACTGGGTGTTAATGGATATGTATGGCAATCCAGCCTTTATAACCGAAAACGATGAAGTAGGTAAAGTGTTTCCAAAACAGATACAGAGAGCTGAATTATTCAAGTATGTGGAATCTGAATTATTGGCTATAGATGCAGATTTAGCAGCACCCAAAACCAATGAATACGGTAGAGCAGATAAAGCTGCTGCTTGGGCTTTGCTAGCGAGACTTTACTTGAACGCCGAAATTTATCTGGGAACTGGTAATGCAAAATATACACAAGCCATTACCTATGCCAATAAGGTATTAACTTCTTCTTACTCATTGATGCCTAAATATCAAAATCTGTTTTTAGCCGACAATAATGTTAACAATCCTGAAGTGATACTATCTATCAATTATGATGGTATAAGATCTCAAAATTATGGAGGTACAACTTTCATTATCAATTCATCTACAAATCCCGGTGCAATAAATAAATCAAGTTTAGGAATTCCCAATGGTGGTTGGGTTGGCAACAGAATGAAGCAAAACATTCCATTATTGTTTGAAGATAGAAGCGGCGCTACAGATACCAGAGCTATTTTTTATGGTGATAAGTTGGCGATGGACAACATAGGCTCGTTTACAGACGGTTTGGCTACCTCAAAATTTAAAAACGTTATCTCTTCGGGCGCTGCCGGTGGATCCAATGATGGAACTCTGGTATCTACCGACTTTCCATTAATGCGATTAGCCGAAATGAATTTAACTTATGCCGAAGCGGTAAAACGCGGTGGAAGTGGTGGAAGCGAAGGTCAGGCAATAACCTATTTTAATGCATTGCGTACCAGAGCTTACGGTAATGTGAGTAAAAATGTAACCAGTATTTCTTTACAGGATATTTTGGACGAATACGGTCGTGAGTTTTATTGGGAAGCCAGAAGAAGAACGGATTTGATTCGTTTTGATAAATATACTTCTGACACCTATTTGTGGCCTTTTAAAGGTGGTGTTAAAGCAGGAAAAGGTACCGAATCGTTCCGTAAATTGTTCCCTATCCCGTCTGCCGATATTATTTCTAATCCAAATCTGAAACAAAATCCAGGTTATTAATTTTTTTGCATCGGCTTTGTGCCGATGCTTTTGACTATTTATCAAAATGCTTGAAACACAAAAAAAAGTCATTTACACCCATTATTTGAAAACCTCAAAAAATAGCCCTTAATTTATGAATTATTTTAAAAGATTCAATCACTAAATCATTAAAAAATGAAAAAGCTATTCACACAAATCACGCTTCTGAGCGGTATTTTTTTGCTCATCCTATCATCTTGCAAAAAAGATGAAACACAAGCTGTTGCCGATATGAAATCGGGTGCACAATTAAAAGCGAGTTCAAATACACTGGTTTTGAAAAAAGATGATGCTACCAAAATGGCCGTATCCTTTGAATTTACCGAACCAGATTTTGGATACAAAGCGGCCATTACCAATGTATTGCAATTGGATAAGCAAGGTTCAAACTTTGCAGCGCCAAAAGAAATGATTTTGGACGCGAAAGCCTTCACCAAATCATTCACGGTAATAGATTTGAATGCCATCTTGTTGAGCATGGGCTTGCCCACTTCCGTGGATTCTAAAATAGAAGCCAGAATAAAATCTTCTATTTCTGCAACCAGTGCACCAACCTATTCCAATGTAATTCCCTTAACTGTAAATGTTTATCCGCTGATATCCTTTGTTTATGTACCAGGAGCTTATCAAGGCTGGAATCCTGCCACAGCAGAAACCTTGATATCTCCGACAAGTAACAATATTTACGAAGGTATTATCAACTTTACACCTGATAATCTCAATTTCAAGATCTTGACCAAAAGAAGCTGGGGTCCACCAGAATATGGTAAAGGTGCAAGTGATGGATTGATAGCGATTGGCGGTGGAGACATTGCTGCACCGGGTGTTGGGTTTTATAAACTAACAGCAGATTTAACAGCCAATACGTTACTCTTTACACCTTATTCTTTCGGAGTAATTGGTGATGCTACACCAACAGGTTGGGATGGCGACACCGATATGGTTTATGATAATGCTACCCAAACTTGGAGTGTAACAATTGCTTTGAAAGTCGGAGCAATTAAATTTAGGTTAAACAATGCTTGGGAAATAAATTATGGGGGTTCTAACGGAACTTTAAACCAAGTTAACGATAATAATATACCTATAACCGCAGCCGGTACATACAAAGTTTCTTTTAGCATACCTGAAAAAACTTACACACTAACAAAACAATAAATTTAGAGGTTGATAAATGGCTTGGACAAATGAATTTTGTCCAAGCGTTTATTTGTATTAATTCCTATATGAAAAATTCAATCCGATTAATTACTCTCTTATCAATTATCTGCTTAATAACCCCCCATTTTACAATGGCACAAGTATTAAATGTAGGAAACGTAAAATCTGTTTCCATAGTAGGGCAAAAAATTAGCTTGTTGTCTGAAAATGCCCAAACAGAAATAACCGTTTATTCACCTAATATCATCCGAGTACGCACCGACAAAATCTTAAAACGAGATTTTTCTTATGCGGTAATTGCGCAGCCCACTCAAACAAAGGTTGATATTTCACAGTCCGATTCCCAGGTAATTATTTTAACAGACTCCATTAAGGCGGTAATCAGTAAAACACCTTTTTCGGTTGCTTTTTATACCCTTGATGGGAAAGTCATTAACCAAGACGAAGAAGGTTTGACCACTTCATGGGTGAACGAGGAAGTTACCACCTATAAAAAAATGCAGCAAGCAGAACGTTTTATAGGTTTAGGTGAAAAAAATGGCGACCTCGACCGTAAGGGAAACGCTTATACCCATTGGAATTCTGATGTTTCTGGATACAGCACTGGTCATGATCCATTGTATTCAACCATACCTTTTTACATCGGCATTCACCATAACATCAACTATGGTATTTTTATGGATAATACCTACCAAAGCGATTTCAATTTCGGGGCAAGCAACAACCGTTTTTCCTCTTTTGGCGCTCATGGCGGAGAGATGAACTATTATTTCATCTACCACCAAAAATTGGCGGATATCATTACTTCCTATACAGCTTTAACCGGACGGATGAAAATGCCGCCCTTGTGGAGCTTGGGCTATCAACAAAATCGTTACAGTTATTACCCCGAAACTGAGGTTTATCGCATTGCGCAAACCTTACGGGAAAAGAAAATCCCAGCCGATGGTATTACTTTGGATATTCATTATATGGATGCCTACAAACTGTTTACTTGGGACAAAACTCGTTTTCCCAACCCATTGGCAATGACGAAAAAATTAGAAACGATGGGTTTCAAAACTACGGTAATCGTAGATCCGGGCATTAAGGTTGAGGCAAATTATCCAGCTTATGAAAGAGGTATCAAAAGCGACATATTTATTAAATATCCAGACAATACCAATTATACCGGACAAGTGTGGCCGGGCTGGTGTCACTTTCCAGACTTTACCAGCGAAAAAGGCAGAAATTGGTGGAAAAAGGAAGCCAGTTTTTTTGCCGAGACAGGCATTTCGGGTATCTGGAACGATATGAACGAAATTGCCACATGGGGTCAAAAAATGCCATCCAATGTTTTATTTGATTATGATGGATTGAAGGCTACCAACCAGCAAGGACACAATGTTTATGGTATGCAAATGGCCCGTGCAAGTTTTGAGGGAGCGGTAGAAACCATGAAAAAACGTCCTTTCATTTTAACGCGTGCGGCTTACGCTGGCGTGCAGCGTTATTCTGCTATGTGGACAGGCGATAACCGATCCGAAGAAAACCACATGATTGCCGGAGTGCGAATGATGAACAGTATGGGTTTGGGTGGCATAGCTTTTACGGGAATGGATATCGGCGGTTTTACAGGAAACCCAGGCATAAGTTTATATGCTAGGTGGATACAGATTGGGGCATTTAATCCTTATTTCAGAAACCACACGGCCATTAACAGCAAATCATCCGAGCCTTGGAGTTTTGGAGAAGAAGTGTTGGAGATTTCAAGAAACTACATCAATCTGCGTTATAAATTGATGCCTTATTTATATTCTGCATTTTACGAGGCTTCGCAAAACGGTCAGCCTATTATGCGCACTTTAGCCATAGATCATACTTTTGATGCCAAGGTGTACGATACTCAGTTTCAGAATCAGTTTTTTTATGGCAGCTCTTTTATGGTAGCTCCGTTTGAAAGCACAGAAAAGTTTGGTAAGATTTATTTCCCGAAAGGGTTGTGGTATAATTTATACAACGCCGAAACCGAAACCGGTAACCAAGAAAAAATTGTACAGTTAAGTTTGCAAAAACTGCCCGTATATGTAAAGGGTGGAAGTATTATTCCGATGCAATCTTTGGTGCAATCTACTTCGGAAAAGCCAACCGATACATTAACTATCCATATTTTTAAAGGAGATACAAAAAATTCTTTTGTTTACTATGAAGATGATGGAGAGAGTTACCAATACGAAAAAGGAGAATTTTATAAGCGTACCATCACTTTTGATCCAATGAATAAAACCATCATATTTGGTAAAGTTGAAGGTAACTCCAAATCCAAGTTTAACAATCTTAAAATTGTGCTGACTGGTTTTGGCAACACCGCCTCTTTAAAAATGGGTTCGAACGCAAATGCCGTTACAGATGAATTTGTCTCATTTTTGAAACCGATATCCAAATTTGATCCACAAGGCAATAGCAATAACAGGGAAGGGTACAAGGGTAAAACTTTAATGCTCAAAAACGAAAGTTCAGAATTTGTGTTGGGGTATGAATAGATAATTTCACATCCTCAAATTTAAAGACCATTTAGAATTACAACTTATATGAAACGATTATTGTTCATTCTTTCCGCTTTCATTTTTTGCCAAATGGCGATAGCACAGCCTAAAAATTTGGAGCGTGTAGAACCAACCTTTTGGTGGGTGGGGATGAAAAATACTAAGCTTCAATTGGTTGTTTATGGTAATCGGATAAGTGATAAAAAAGTATCATTCAATTATCCCGGAATATCGTTGACAAAGGTAAACAAAGTTGAAAACCCGAACTATTTGTTCTTGGATCTGCAGATTGCCGCATCCGCCAAAGCGGGAAAATTTACCATCAACTTTTCATCCCCGCAAGGGAAACCATTGCAATATGTGTATGAATTAAAAAACAGGGATAAATCTGCAAATCGCAATCAGGGAGTAACTAATAAAGATTTGATTTACCAATTAATGCCCGATCGTTTTGCCAATGGCGATAAAAGTAACGATGTGGTTAAGGGTATGCAAGAAACAGCGCTGAATCGCGATTCTATGTTTTATCGCCACGGAGGCGATATTCAAGGTATTATCAACCATTTAGATTATATAAAAGACTTGGGTGCAACCGCTATATGGTTAACTCCCGAAGTTGAAAACGATATGCCCTTGGCATCATACCACGGTTATGCCGTTACGGATCATTATAAGATAGATCGGCGATTTGGCAGCAATGAATTGTACAAATCATTTGTTGACCAAGCGCATCAAGAAGGCTTAAAAGTAATTAAGGATGTGGTGCACAACCATTCCGGAATTGCGCATTGGTTCATCAAAGATATGCCGATGAAAAACTGGGTTCACCAGTGGCCAACTTACACGCAAACCACTTACAAAGACCAAACCCTAATGGATCCGTACGCTTCGGCGGAGGATAAAAAACAAATGGTAAATGGTTGGTTTGTACCCACTATGCCCGATATGGATCAAGATAATCCCTATGTTCAAAATTATATCAATCAAAACATAATTTGGTGGGTAGAGTATGCCGGGATAGATGGTTTGCGTTTGGATACTTATGGTTACAACGATTTGAAATATATGGGCAATTGGGCAAGGCAGATAAAAGCCGAATTCCCCAACCTCAGCATTTTTGGAGAGACTTTGGTGAATACGGTGGTTAGTCAGGCGTATTTTACCGAAGGAAATACCATTAGCCAAGGATTTGATACCAGTTTACCAGGAATTACAGATGTGCAGATAAAAGATGCCATTTACGATGTTTTAAATGGAAAATATGATTGGACAACTGGCGTAAACCGTTTGTACACCGTGTTATCTAATGATTTTATTTACAAGGATGCATCTCGTAACGTAACCTTTTTAGATAACCATGATATGAGTCGTTTTTTATCGGTTGTAGGCGAGGACATCAAAAAATTTAAGTCTGGTTTGGCAATGTTGTTGACCATTCGTGGAATACCTCAAATTTATTACGGAACAGAAATTTTGATGAAAAATTTCTCTAATCCAGACGGTTTGGTTCGTGCCGATTTCCCTGGCGGTTGGACTAATGATAAGGTCAATAAATTTACCGCAGCTGGAAGAGATGCTAAAGAGAACGACGCTTTTAATTATTTGAAAACATTGGCTAATTATCGCAAACAAACCACCGCATTGCAAACCGGTAAATTAATGCAATATGTACCACAAGAAGGTGTTTATGTGTATTTTAGATATGATAAAACCAAAACGGTTATGATCATAGTAAACAGTAACGATAAGGTATCGGCCATAAAAACTAATCGTTTCAACGAAAGATTGAACGGCTTTAACAAGGCAAAAAATATTTTTGATGGTAGCGAGGTTAGTTTAAAAGAGACTTTGGAAATACCAGCAACCACTACCTTAATTTTAGAATTGAGATAGGTAAGGTACAAATCAAACAAACATGGAAAGACCCAATCTAAGTGTATCGCAAATCTTTAACATGAGTGTCGGCTTTTTCGGTATTCAGTTTGGCTTTGCCTTGCAAAACGGTAATGCTTCGCGTATCCTTCAAACTTTTGGTGCCGATGTGGAACATCTTTCTCTCTTTTGGTTGGCAGCACCCATTACGGGGATGATTGTGCAACCCATTATTGGATATTATAGCGATAGAACTTGGAACAGGTTTGGTCGGCGGCGCCCGTATTTTTTAATTGGAGCCGTGTTAACCGCTTTGGCGCTGATTATTATGCCCAACTCTGGTAATATGTCTGCATTTTTGCCACCCATAATTATTGGCGCAGGTATGTTGATGATTATGGATGCATCCATTAATGTGGCAATGGAACCTTTTAGAGCCTTGGTTGGCGATAAATTGCCCGATTCTCAACGTAGTCTGGGTTTTTCTGTTCAAACATTTTTAATTGGCGTGGGGGCGGTAAGTGGTTCTTTTCTCCCTTATATATTGTCCGAATATGTCGGCATTTCTAAGGTTGCCGAAGCAGGAAATATTCCCAATAATATAATTTATTCTTTCTATGCAGGTGCAATAGTTTTGTTGTCCACCATTCTTTATACGGTTTTAACCACCAAGGAATATCCGCCAGAAATGATGGCTAAATTCAATAAAGAAAATCAAATCACAGAGCAGCCCAAAGGCTTGGCCTCCATATTAACCGATTTTTCCAATATGCCTTTGACCATGCGCCAATTGGGATTGGTACAGTTTTTTTCTTGGTTCGCCTTATTTTCTATGTGGGTATTTAGCAGCCCAGCCATTGCACAGCACATTTATAAAGTGGCGCCGGGCGATACTTCTTCGGTGGCTTTCGCCGATGCAGGCAACTGGGTAGGAATACTTTTCGGAATATATAACGCCGTATCGGCAATTTACGCTTTGGTTTTGCCAGCAATTGCCCGTGCAACTAGTCGCAAATTGGCACACGCTTTTTCGTTAACCGCAGGTGGAGTGGGGCTGATTTCTATATTTTTTATCAGCAATCCAAATACTTTAATTTTTTCTATGGTAGGTATAGGATTGGCTTGGGGAAGCATTTTGGCTATGCCTTATGCGATTCTAGCTGGCTCAATTCCTGCCCAAAAAATGGGCGTTTATATGGGAATATTCAACTTCTTTATCACGATGCCACAAATAGTTAACGGCTTTTTTGGCGGACTGATAGTTAAGGAACTGTACAATGGTAAAGCAATTTACGCATTGGTTTTGGCCGGTATTTTTATGTTGATGGGCGCTGTGTCTGTACTATATATTCACGATAAGAAATTGGAGTAGAAGTTTCCCTCTAACCCCCGAAGGGGGAACACTGGCCGATTTACTTTAGGGTTAGGGGATGTAATGGCGATAAGATTTTGTTAATGTAAATTTTTAAGTCCACAGCGTAAAATTATAAAGCATATCCCTAACTCACAAAGAGGAAGAGACGCTAAATTGCCCCCTTCGGGGGTTAGGGGGAATTAATCAACAACACTATGAAAACAACATTTTATTATTTCATTCTCTTTGTCCTTGTCATCGCATCTTGCAAGAAAAAAGATGTAAACGAGGATCCTCAACCAACGCAACCACCCATTGAAATTCCTACGGAAATGGGTTTGATAACCTATGATCCGGCTTTTCCCACCGAAGATCAACCTGTGACTTTTACCTTCGACGCATCAAAAGGAAATGCAGGTTTAAGAGATTTGGGTGGCGATGTATATGTACATACAGGCGTTATTACCGATAAAAGTACCAAACCATCCGATTGGAAATACGTAAAAAGTGGGGAGTTTAATAAACCCGTTGAAGTTACCAAGCTGACCAGTTTAGGAAACAACAAATACAAATTTACCTTAACTCCCAGACAGTTTTATGGTTTGCCGGCTGGCGAAACCATTTTAAAATTGGCAATGGTATTGCGCAATGCGGATGGTAGTAAAGTAGGTAGAAACTTCGATAACAGTGATATTTATATCCCTCTTTACGAGAAAGATAAATTGCACGTCCGTTTCACTACACCAGAATCTCAGCCCTTATTTGTTGCTACGCCATCTGTAAAAATACAAATGGTTGGCGAGGAATTAACTGTAGTAGCAATAGCTTCCAAATCAGCTAACCTTACTTTACAACTGAACGGAACTTCCATTGCAACTGTTAGCAATGCAACCCAAATATCGGCGAAAGCCAAAATTATAGCAACCGGCAAGCAAACCATTATGGTAACGGCGAGTGCTGGCGGAGAAACTAAATCATCCTCTTTTGATTTTGTAATCAACGGAACTGTAGTTACAGAGGCATTGCCAAGTGGTGCGAAAGATGGAGTTACATTTATCAATGGCGGTAAATCAGCGATATTTAATCTTTACGCTCCAGAAAAACAATTTGCTTACGTAATTGGCGATTTCAACAATTGGCAGGCAGAACCCAGTAGCTTTATGAAGAAAACACCAGATGGCAAGCGTTGGTGGGTGCAGATAGATAATTTGGAGGCTGGTAAAGAATATGCTTATCAATATCGAGTAGATGCAGAAATTACCATTGCAGATCCTTATTGCGAAAAAGTTTTAGATCCTTGGAATGATAGCTTTATTCCGTTTGATACTTATCCTAACCTAAAAGCATACCCAACTGGTAAAACTACGGGTATTGTTAGCACGATGCAGTTTGATACCTCCGTTTATCCTTGGAGAATCAACAACTTTGTTAGGCCCGATAAAAACAAATTGGTTATTTATGAGTTGCACTTGCGAGATTTTATTGCGAAGGCAAATTACTCGACCCTAAAAGATACACTGGATTATTTGAGCAATTTGGGTGTTAATGCCATAGAATTAATGCCATTCAACGAGTTTGAGGGCAATAACAGTTGGGGTTATAATCCTTCGTTTTATTTTGCTCCCGATAAGTATTATGGTACCAAAAATGGATTGAAATCTATAATTGACGAATGCCACAGCCGTGGGATAGCCGTTATTATGGATATGGTGCTCAATCATTCTTTCGGGCAATCGCCTATGGTACAATTATATTTCGATGCAGCATCGGGCAAACCCAAAACCAATAACCCTTGGTTTAATCCGGTTGCAACCCACCCTTACAGCGTAGGATACGATTTTAACCACGAAAGCGAGGCCACCAAATTTTTTACTAAGAACGTTCTCAAATTTTGGATGCAAGAATATAAGGTGGATGGTTACCGATTTGATTTATCCAAAGGTTTTACGCAGAAAAATTCTGGTTTAGATGATGCTGCCGTAGGGCCTTGGGGAGCTTATGATGCTAGCCGTATTGCTATATGGAAAACCTATAATGATTACATGAAAACCGTAGATGCCAATAATTTTTACGTGATATTGGAGCATTTTGCTGCTGATGCCGAAGAAAGAGAACTGGCCGCACAGGGGATGATGTTGTGGAACAACGTAAACCATAATTTTACTGAAGGTACGATGGGTTTTACAGCAGGTTCCGATTTATCGCGAAGTGTTTACACCACTCACGGTTTTGCCAATGCCAACGGTTTAATTACTTACATGGAAAGCCACGATGAAGAACGAATGATGTTTAAAAACCTGAAATTCGGTAATTCTGCTGGCACTTATTCCGTCAAAGATTTAGCTACGGCTTTAAAACGTCAAGAATTGGCCGCCGCATTTTTATTTACCGTACCCGGCCCAAAAATGATTTGGCAATTTGGCGAATTGGGATACGATATTTCGATAAACCAAAATGGCCGTACAGGCGAGAAACCTATTCTGTGGAATTACAAATCGGTTCCCCAGCGCAAAAACCTGTACAACATGTTTGCAAAGTTTATCAAACTGAAAACCAAGAACGATGTGTTTAATACATCAAATATCCAATACATTTTAAATGGTGCCGTAAAAACCATTGTCTTAAAAAGCGCTGATAATAATGTGGTGGTTGTGGGTAATTTTGACGTGGTGGATAGACCTTTAAGTGTTGAATTCCCGGCAAACGGAAATTGGATAGATTTTAATTCCGGCAATGCTATTACAGTATCGGGTACTTTCTCTAAAACTTTAGCACCCGGGGAATATCATATTTATAGTTCAAAGGCTTTTAATTAGGGGTAAGATTCTTCGCTTTGCTCAGAGTTACAGGGACTTGTCACTCTGAACGAAGTGAAGAGTCTGTACTTTATGAACTTAGAGTTTTGTGAGATTCTTCACTGCGTTCAGAATGACAGGTAAACCCTTAGTCTCCTGAAAAAATTACTTGATATAATAATCCACACTTACTACCACACGCACTTTTTTATTGATGTCGTTGAGGTTTTGGTATCCACCACCATCACCTTGTGCGCTAGAAAATTCATCTCTATCAATGATGGTAAATAAACCTTGGTTGGCTTTTCTGAGATTATCTAGTGTAACATCGCTTTCATTGCTGAATTGCAAAGCAGCTTTTTTAGCGTTTTTGGTAGCCTCGGTTAACATCGCCGGTTTAATATCGTTTAGTTTGGTAAACAGATATTGTACTTTGCCCATGTAAGCTTGGTCATTGGATATTACAACGCCGGTTTTTAAAAGCTCATCGTCCATACGGCTCACTTTCTGAACGTTCTCTACGTTTTCCGAACGCACTTGCAAAGAATTTTCAATAATGTATCGGTATGCGCCGATATCATTGCTTCCATAATCCCTGGCCACTTTATCAACAACGTTTAAATCCATTTGGATAATTTCGTCTCTGTTAATTCCTTTTTGCAAAAGAAATTGAACGAGTTTATTTTTCCCACTTTCAATCTCGGCGCTGCCTTCCTGCAAATTATTGGTGGTGATTTTTGTTTTGATATTCCATACCGCTAAATTGGCTTTTACTTCCTTTTCTGCAAAGCCTTTAACAGAAATATAACGTACTTCTTTCTGAAATCGCTGCAAGGCACTTCCAATTAAATAGGCGTGCAGAAATAAGGCTAGAAAAATGCCGATGGCAATAATAAGGTAGTTTCTGTCTTTCATAATAAATTAAATTTTATATGGATGGAGTTCAAAGATATATATTAATTAGGCTAAGCCAATTGCCCTCAATAACACCGCGGCATTAAAGGTTTTACACTCGCCTTGCTTAATTTTATAGTCGAAGAACATTTTATCGCCTTCTATCTTCACATCAAAATGGAAGTTGCGCACTTGCGTGGGATGTGTTTTCTCCAGTTCGGCAATTTGTAAATCGTGGGTGGCAAAAAGGGTAGGTGTTTGTTGTAAAATCAACTTTTCTATCAAAGCTTTAGAGCCTTCATATTTATCTTTGCTATTAGTTCCCCTCAACATTTCATCAATCAAAACCAAAGTGTTTTTATTTGTTTGAGTCAGGGTAAGTATCATTTTAAGGCGGTCTATTTCTGCCTTAAAAGTTGAGGTTTCTGCGGTAAGCGAATCGATTATCCGCATATAACTTACCACATTAAATACCGAAGTATGGAAACTACGGGCGCAAACATTTGCTCCGGCGAAAGCCAAAACCATATTGATGCCTACGGTTCTCAAAAAAGTGCTTTTCCCCGCCATATTAGAGCCCGTAATAATATCCGTAGTTGGATTTTCTGCCAGCCAAAAATTGTTGCTCACTTTTTTATCATCGGCAATAAGCGGATGCGCCATATCTAGGGTATTTAAACAAAAATCCATAGATATTTCTGGCTGCGCCCAGTGCGGGTGATTGTAATTTAAGGTGGCCAAACTCAACAATGCCTCGATATGATAAACCACATCAAAACTGTTAAGTACGGTTGGCAGGCATGCTGCATTCCATTTATAAAGTGCTTTAATTACACGCAAATCCCAACAGAAAAATATATTCAATACAGTGCCCACCAGTACATTGTTTCGGTAGTCCAAATTGGTGGCAATTTTTGCAAGTTGGTTGATTTGCAAATGAGTTTGCTCCCCTTTAGGGTTTTCTAAAACCTTTATAATTTTTTGTAAATAAGGTGTTTGCCACGATTTCAGTTCTAAGTTTTTAATCAACTTCGCCAAGGTTTGTAAAGTATGGCCAGTTTTCGCCAAAGATTGATGTGCCGTGTTAATATGTTTGATATAAAAATTATAGGCCACAAAATTAAGCACGAGTTGCAAGGAGAAAACGCTCCATAAAATTCCATTGAAAATTAGTGCCGCCGCCAAAATAGCAAAGGTTAATAGGGGTAAAAACCAGATGATGAAATTCGCCTTTTTAGACCTTACGAACTGAATGGCATTGGGTATGTGGTTCTGCAGGTTGTTTTTCAGGTTTTGCAAATCATCCGCTTTAAGCGAAAAAAGGGAAGCCCTAAAATTTAGGTTTTCATCTTGGCTTGTGTTCAATTCTTTCAATGCTTTTGCCCTTTCGGGGATAGTTGCGGCCTCTTCTGGATACTGCAACCATTTGGCTAAGTGATTAATGCCGCCTAATGTGCTTGTTCTGTTGATGTAAGCGAACAAGGATTTTTCGCCAAAAATATCCAAATCGGATGTGTAGGGATGTTGCCCATCTGTGAAAGTTTTACCGTTACCATAAATATTGATTTCGCCGTTCAGGATATCAATTTCGTTTTGCAATAAAGTAGCACAATGTTGTTGATGGCTTAATTTTATGGCTAATTTGACTTGTTTAGAAACTAGTATCAAGAAAACTAAAAGAAGCAATAACATAAATCCCATAATTACCCAACCCGAATAATTGATGATAAAAAACAAGGATGCTAAAGCACCAATAAATACCAGTAATCGCGATAACGAGTAAGCGTTTATTCTTCTTTTTAGCGTGTTGATATTTTTTTTGAAAACATCTATTTCTTGTTGATAACTGTATTTTACGGTTTCTTGTTCGGTAATCATCATGCTGCGAAATTAAACTAAATAAGGTTTTGGTTTTTGATGATTTTTCGTAAATTTTGTTACCAGTTGAATAAATTAAAATATGAAGATAACGCTGTTGAGTTTGGGTAAAACCGAAGAAAAATATTTAAAAGAAGGAATAGAAGTTTACCTGAAACGCTTAAAGCATTATATTAAATTAGAGGTAAACGATTTGCCCGAATTGAAGAACACCAAGCATTTAAGCGCCGAGCAACAAAAGAAAAAAGAAGCGGAGACGATAATTAAATGCATATCCAGCACAGATTACGTTGTTTTGTTGGATGAGCGTGGAACGGAGCTAAGTTCTTTGTCTTTTGCTGATTACATTAACAAACGAATGCTAGCCAGCACCCAAAATTTGGTATTCGTTATCGGTGGCCCTTATGGTTTTGATGAAACCATTTACGAACGAGCTAATGATAAAATATCATTATCCAAAATGACTTTTTCCCACCAAATGGTGAGGTTGTTTTTTGTGGAACAGGTATATCGGGCATTTACCATTTTAAAAGGCGAACCTTATCATCATGAGTGAGTATTAGGGTATCATAATATTAAACCAGCTGTTTGTTGTTAACAAACGGCTGGTTTATACTCCCTTTATTTGGAGGATTTCTTTTCCAATTTTTTGTTGTCGCAACATTTTGAACAATTACTACACTCATCGCTCTTCATATCTTTACAAGTTGGACATACGCACTTTGCACTGCCATTATTTTGAGCTTTGTTGCTGCATTTAGGACATTTTTTGCATGCAGCATCTTTACATGTAGAGCAAGCGCACGCTGCGGCAGCTTTCTTCTCTAGCTTCATACCACATTTCGGACATTTGTCGCTTTTTTTACCTATAACATCTTTATGCATAGGACAGGTATAATGGTCTGTTGCAGACTGAGTTTTATTGTTACCAGATTTAGTTTGTTGATTAGATGCAAATAAGGTGGCGACACTTAACATAAGCGCTACAGCCATAATGGTTACTTTTTTCATAATTTTTGATTAAAAAGATAATTTATTTATTGTTTGAAATAATGTATTTGTTGTTGGATTGTTTACCGCAAAAGGTGGTTAGCGTAGTCGAAACCGTTTTTTTTGCTCTACTGTCGTAACGATAATTGATCAGCCGAAAGGCTAAAGGAAAATTATGTCACACAGAGATGTGGACTTTAAAAAAGAAAATCAGATGCGATAATTGCAATAAAGACTGTAAATGCTATTGCCCGATAGATTGGGCGGAGCGTGGTATAAAATTGTGGAGCTTTCTTTAATAGATAGAGATTGCACCACAACTAATGAAGTATAATTTTTTTGAAGACTAACAAAAGGAGCGGAGTTTATTACAACTGTCGCCGAAGCTACGTGCTGATCTTTTACTTTAAAAGTTTGTGACGTATGATTACAACATGGGTTTTTTTGTGCGGACGAAATTTTGTTTGCCACATTTGTTGCTGTAGCTGATAAACTAACAGTTTTTAATTTTCCACAACAATAAAACTTGTTAACCGCAATCCCCACGCAGGATACCAGATAAACTAGTAGTAATAATATGATTGCGGTACGTTTCACAATTTTAAGCTAATGACTAGTTGCGGGAAAATCCCCTGCTCTAATATGATGCTAATGTAAGCACAATCTATTAACGCATTTTACATAATTCTGTTTTTAGTTTGTAGTTTAATGTATTTATAAAACCCCCCGCTATGTTGGTATCCCGCTAAGGGCATAACTACGCTAATTTTAAATATCATTTACTTTGTTTTTGTTTTATAAGTAAAAAAGGTAAATAAAGGCGAACTATGTTTTCTCATTAAAAAAAAGGCAGATTACATATTTCACTGCTCCACAGGTTGTAGAAGATCTTAAATTACTCTTACCATAAACAAATATTGCCAAAACGAGAATTAATCGGACGACACGAACTAAAAAGCAATCACGTAAATACGTGTAAAAACAAACAAAATATCTAACGTTGGTGCCATTATATTTGGGTTTAGGGAGAAACAAACATAGCGGATAGTTATACCCTCAAAAATAAAATTTTAATTATTAAGTTTGATTAAGTACCTTTTAAAAATGAAAAATTATCTGATCCTTTTTTGTCTTTACTTACTATCCGGATGCCAAAATACCATTCAGCAAAATCAACCTGTTGACCATACCATTAACGCTAGCTTAGAAACCTATTTTGATAAACGCTGGGCTCAAAATGCGATATGGGACGACGGGAAGGCCGAAGTGGCTCAATATAACGCAACTCGCACCATCTACAAAAAGGAAAGAAAATTCACGTACACGTACATTACAGTTTCCGAAGATTTTAATAAAGAGTTCAACGTTAAAACGGATAATTACCAGCGTAAAGATCTTTTTAAAATAATGAAAGTAAATGCCTTTTCGGCGATAGAAACTGATAATTATCCCTACCATTTTCTTACATCGATGTTTTTTCTGAGAGACAATCCAGTGCTTTTACACAAATTAACAAGTTCATCACAAGAGTGGTGCGGCAATACATTTAAAGAGTATTTAAACAAGGGTAAAAATTTTAAATACAATTACCATTCTTATTGGGATGGCGAAGGGGATGGGAGCTCACAAATCAAGGCTGATGTATTATTTGAAGACCAATTGAATTATACGCTTCGTTCTCTAAGGTTTAAAGATGGACTAACTTTTAAGGCTAAAGTGGTTGAAAGTCAAATTAGTTCAAAAGCGAAACCACTGAATGTGTATTCAGCAAAATTCTTGATTTCTAATGAAACAAAAAATTTGGACAACCTAAATACTTGGAAAATAACAGTGAACTTGGGCAAGGGAAAAACAAATTTATATTATTTCGATAAATCATATCCCAATATTATGTTGAAGGCAATTAGTTGGGACGGTAGGAATTTTGAGCTAAAAAAAGTTTCTCGATACGCTTATTGGAAACACTGATCTTAAAAAGCTAGGAAGGAATTAATTTTTCTACAAAAAAGTTGAAGCTTTATTCTACAGTTCTAATTTTAGGTTTATTGTATTTTGCTTCATAAAATATATATCCCAATAGTAACGTATATTCTATAATAACCAAAGTAGTACTTTCCTGATAAGGGACAATCCTGTAAGTGTAGTAACTCAAGCCTATCAATGCAGACCAAACAACCGCAAATCTCCACTTAACAAAAGGTGTAAATGCTACCAAAGGTAAAATGTACCAAGGGTGAACAATGGCACCAAAAATACAGTAGACAAACAGCAACAAAAAAATGCCTTCGAAGATATTTTTTGATTTAATGTAAATAATTATAAAGCCTGCAATGCTTAGAAGAATCAATATTTTACTAGTGTAAAAAATGGGATTATACCCCAAATATTTCCAACCCATATACTTGAACAATTGATAAAAGCTACCGTTGAATTCAAAAGTGCCATAATATAGTTTTAAACTCGTAAACAGGTTTTCTAAGAGTTGTAAGTTGTTTATAAAAGGGTAAAACAACGCTATCGTAACAATACATGCCACAAAACCATATTTTAAGGTTTTTAGCCAGCCCATTTGCCTTATTAGTAACGGTATAAAAACTAGTGGTATCAACTTACTGCAAATGGCCAAACCGAAAGATGCTGCCGACCAATTATTTTTGTTTTTTAAAAGCAGCCAAACAGATAACAGCGTAAAAAAAATCATTGCAGCTTCAAAATGAAGGTTCCAAGCAAATTCAATAATCACCAATGGATTGAATGCGTAAATGTAAAGCAGATTAGGATTTAGGTTTTGATGCCACAATATTTTTTTAATAAGAAATAGGTTTCCAATATCGAAGGCCACTATGCACAACCTCAAAATTATTACAGAATAAAGCAGATTGCCTTTTCCCGCCAAGGCAGATAACCAAAAAACAAATTGGTTAACAGGTGGATAAACAGAGTAATAAAGCGGGGAATTCATTTTATGGTACACATTCGAATCTGTCCACACGTAGCCACCTTCCAAAATATCACTGGGCAGATGGGCAAACGGATTTAAATTATGCACCAATAATTGTCCATCCCATACAAAGCGGTAAAAATCATCACTCAACAAGGGAATGCTCAATAGAGGAAGAAATCGTAAAGCAATCCCAAACTTTAAAAGGATAGGATTCGTATCTGAATGACTTAATTGTTTGCGCATTAAAAAAAAATACCCGGCAAACAAAAGGAATAAAATAAAGAAAATACTAATTATGCTTTCCCGATTAGGTATGATATAATACAAAACCCAATAACATATCAAGGTACTGGCCATAATTAGATACCTGTAACTCGAGTATTTTTTTTGTTGGTGCATTAAAAAATTTCAGTTCTTATTATAATAACCTTCACAAATTAACTCAAAAACATCATTTTAAAACTTATTTATAATTTATTGAAAAATTTCTGAATAAGTGTTTGATTATTAATAAGTGATTCCTATCTTTGCCATCCCCTTTTAGGGGATATATCCACCTTGAACGAAGCCCTACTGCTTCGATGGGTGTTAACAAAAGAAAGTAAAATGTCAGGAATTATTGGAAAAAAAGTAGGAATGACCAGCATTTTCGACGCAGACGGTAAAAACATACCTTGTACTGTAATCGAAGCTGGACCATGTGTTGTAACACAGGTAAAAACGATTGAAACAGACGGCTACGAATCTGTTCAATTGGCATTCGACGAGAAAAAAGAAAAAAACACCACATCTTCTTTAAAAGGTCATTTTGCGAAAGCAAACACTTCACCTAAACGTAAATTGGTAGAATTCAAATATTTTACCGAAGCTAAAACATTAGGCCAGGTGGTTGATGCTAATCTTTTTGTAGAAGGAGATTTTGTGGATGTGGTTGGAACGTCAAAAGGCAAGGGCTTTCAGGGTGTTGTTAAACGTCACGGCTTTGCCGGGGTAGGTATGCAAACCCACGGTCAGCATAACCGTTTGAGAGCGCCAGGTTCATTAGGTGCATCATCTTATCCTTCAAGAGTATTTAAAGGTATGAGGATGGCTGGCAGAACTGGAGGTTCAAGAATTAAAGTTCAGAATCTGCAAGTTGTTAAGGTTTTTGCTGAACAAAATTTGGTTGTTGTAAGTGGTTCTATACCAGGCGCAAAGGGTTCGTACGTATTAATAGAGAAATAAGATGGAAGTTAATGTATTAAACATCTCAGGAAAAGCAACAGGTGTCAAGGTGCAACTGTCTGAGGAAATATTTGGTATCGAGCCTAACGACCACGCAATTTATTTGGACGTTAAATTGTATTTAGCCAACCAACGTCAAGGAACACATAAATCAAAACAACGTAACGAAATAGCTGGGTCAACCAGAAAGTTATATAAACAAAAAGGTACAGGTGGTGCAAGGGCAGGTAGTATAAAATCTCCATTGTTTAATGGTGGGGGTAGAATATTTGGACCTCAACCGCGTAACTATACATTTAAGTTAAACAAAAAATTAAAATCTTTGGCTCGTAATTCTGCCCTAGCTTACAAAGCGCAAGACAGTAGCGTAGTAATATTAGAAGATTTTAGTTTCGATGCAGTAAAAACCAAAAACTTCATTAAGTTGATTTCTGCTTTGGAGTTTACCAATCAAAAAACATTAATCGTAGTTCCTGCCGGAAACGAAAACGTTTATCTGTCTAGTAGAAACGTACAAAAAACCAAAGTAATAACTCCCGACCAAATAACTACTTACGATGTTTTAAACGCATCCAAGTTAGTGTTTACCACAAGTTCGGTTAAAACACTGGAGGGGGCATTAGCCGAGTAATATGGATATTTTAAGAAAACCTGTTTTGTCTGAGAAAGCAAATTTGCTTACAGAAAAACTAAACCGTTACACATTTGAATGTGATCCACGTGCCAATAAACTGCAAATCAAAACTGCAATTGAAGCAATGTACAGTGTAACTATAGAGTCGGTTAATACAATGGTTGTTATGGGTAAAACCAAAACGCGTTCTACAAAAGCTGGCCAATCACAAGGAAGAGCTGCTAAACACAAGAAAGCGGTAATTACCTTAAAACAAGGAGAAATTATTGACTTTTACAGCAATATTTAATTAGACTATGGGCTTAAGAAAATTTAAACCGGTAACACCGGGCACCCGTTTTAGAGTAGGTGCTGATTTTAACGAAATCACAACTTCTACTCCAGAAAAATCTCTTATCGTAAAGACCAAGAGATCTGGTGGTCGTAACAATACTGGTAAAATGACTATGCGTTATCTCGGTGGGGGTCACAAGAAATTGTACCGATTGATAGATTTTAAACGCGATAAAAAAGATATCCCCGCAACAGTTGCAACTATAGAGTATGATCCAAATCGTACCGCCCGTATTGCTCTGTTACATTATGCTGATGGAGAGAAGAGATATATCATTGCTCCCCAAGGTTTGCAGGTTGGTGCCAAATTAATTTCTGGCGATACAGCAACTCCAGAAATTGGCAATACTATGACATTATCTAGAATTCCTTTGGGTTCTATCATTCACAATATCGAAATCAACCCGGGCAGAGGTGCACAAATCGCAAGAAGTGCTGGTACTTACGCTCAGTTAGCGGCAAGAGATGGTAGATACGCAACCGTGAAAATGCCATCAAGCGAAACCAGAATGATTTTGGTTACTTGTACAGCCACCATCGGTTCTGTTTCAAACGCTGATCATGCCAACGAAGTTTTGGGTAAAGCCGGAAGAAATCGTTGGTTAGGTCGTCGTCCAAGAGTGAGAGGTGTAGCTATGAACCCAGTAGATCACCCTATGGGAGGTGGCGAAGGAAGATCATCAGGTGGGCATCCACGTTCAAGAAAAGGCTTGTTATCCAAAGGTTACAAAACTCGTGATAAGAAGAAATACTCAAATCGTTTCATCATAGAAAGAAGGAAGAAATAATGGCACGTTCGATAAAAAAAGGACCGTATATAGATCATAACGTAGAAAGAAAAGTTTCTACGATGAATGATGCCGGCAAAAAAACTGTGATTAAAACATGGTCTAGAAGATCAATGATTTCTCCTGACTTTGTAGGACATACTTTTGCAGTGCATAATGGAAATAAATTTATTCCTGTGTATGTAACAGAAAATATGGTAGGACACAAATTGGGAGAATTTGCACCAACCAGAACATTTAGAGGTCACGCTGAAAAGAAAAGATAATAAGCAATGGAAGCAATAGCAAAATTAAATAATTGCCCTACATCACCTCGTAAAATGAGACTGGTTGTTGATTTGATCAGAGGTGAACGCGTAGAGAAGGCACTATACATATTAAAATACACAAATAAAGAAGCCGCAATAAGGGTAGAGAAGTTATTACTTTCTGCCATCAAAAATTGGGAAGCTAAAAATGAGGGTCAACGTACCGAAGATTCTATATTGTTTGTAAAAACTATTATGGTTGATGGTGGTCGTCAATTAAAAAGACTAAGACCAGCACCCCAAGGTCGTGGATATAGAATACGCAAGCGTTCTAATCACGTAACTTTAATTGTTGATAGTAAAAACATTGAACCTCAAACTAATTAAGCAAAATGGGACAAAAAGCTAATCCAATAGGAAACAGGTTAGGTATCATCAGAGGATGGGATTCTAACTGGTATGGTGGAAACAAATACGCTGATAAGTTAGTTGAGGACGAAAAAATCCGTAAATATCTTTCTGTACGTATCGCAAAAGGTGGAGTTTCTAAAGTTGTTATCGAAAGAACTTTAAAACGCATCACGGTTACTATTCACACTGCTCGTCCGGGTATCGTGATTGGTAAAGGCGGTATGGAAGTGGATAAAATTAAGGAAGAATTAAAAAAACTTACTAAAAAAGATGTTCAGATTAACATATTTGAGATTAAACGCCCTGAGCTTGATGCACAATTAGTTGCTGATGGGGTTGCAAAACAATTAGAAGCCAGAATTTCTTTCAGACGAGCAATGAAAACTTCAATTGCATCTACCATGAGAATGGGCGCAGAAGGTATCAAGATTATGTGTTCTGGTAGATTGGGTGGTGCAGAGATGGCTCGTAGTGAGCAATATAAAGATGGAAGAACTCCATTGCACACACTTAGAGCAGACATTGATTACGCTTTAGGCGAGGCATTAACTACTTATGGTAAAATAGGTGTTAAGGTTTGGATCTGCAAAGGCGAAGTTTATGGTAAGAGAGATCTTTCTCCAAACATTGGCGCAAATACAGGCAAAGGTGATAAACCGGGTGGCGCACCAACTAATTTTGCACCTAGAGAACGTGGCGACAGAAAACCGGGAAGCGAACGTGGTGGGAATGATAGAAAGCCGGGCAACAATAGCCGAGGTGGTGGAAATAACCGTGGCGGAACGGCAGGCGGCGCAGCTTCAAAAGCAAAAAGATAAATTTTAATTTGTATTCATCGGTTAACGATAAAAGATTATAATAATGTTACAGCCAAAAAGAACGAAGTTCAGAAAAATGCAAAAAGGTAGAATGAAGGGCCTTGCCTCTCGTGGCGCCGAGCTTTCTTTCGGATCTTTCGGAATTAAATCATTAGAAGAAAGCTGGATTACCAGCAGACAAATAGAAGCAGCCCGTATTGCAGTAACTCGTTTTATGAAGCGTGAAGGTCAAGTTTGGATTCGTATTTTTCCGGACAAGCCAGTAACCAAAAAACCAGCAGAGGTACGTATGGGTAAAGGTAAGGGTGCCCCCGAGTATTGGGTTGCGGTTGTAAGACCAGGCAGAATTCTTTTCGAAGCAGAAGGCGTTCCTTTTGAAGTTGCTAAAGAAGCCATGCGTTTGGCAGCACAAAAATTACCCGTACAAACAAAATTTGTTGTACGTAGAGATTACGTTGAAGCATAAACAATTTGTTGACACAGAGGTACATAACCCTTAGCCGTTACAAATTTAAATAACACAAAAAATGAAGTATTCAGAAATAAAAGAGCTGTCTAACGAAGAAATCGTAGCCAGGATCCAGGAAGAAAAAACCCTTACAATCAAAGTAAAATTTGCGCATGCGGTTTCTGCTATCGAAAATCCATCACGGATCTACAAATCTAGAAAAGATATCGCTCGTTTAAATACAGAACTAACCAAGCGCAAAGCACAGGCAGCTTCTGTTAATAACGCATAATTTTTTTAGAGCAGACAATGGAAAGAAAATTAAGAAAAACAAGAAGCGGTTTAGTGGTGAGCAACAAAATGGAAAAATCTATTGTTGTTGCCGTTGAGCGTAAAGTGAAGCATCCAATATATGGCAAGTTCGTTAAGAAAACTACCAAGTTTATGGCACATGATGAAAAAAATGATTGCGGTATCGGTGATACTGTAATGATTATGGAAACCCGTCCATTAAGCAAAAACAAAAATTGGAGATTAGTGGAAATTTTAGAAAGGGCTAAATAATGGTACAACAGGAATCAAGATTAAATGTTGCCGATAACTCAGGAGCTAAAGAAGTTTTGGTAATTAGAGTATTGGGCGGTACAGGCAAAAGGTATGCTTCTATCGGAGATAAAGTTGTAGTCACAGTTAAAAGTGCTATTCCTTCTGGTAATATTAAAAAAGGATCTATTTCTAAAGCTGTAGTGGTTAGAACTAAGAAGGAAATTAGAAGAAAAGATGGTTCTTATATTCGTTTCGATGATAACGCTGCGGTGTTGTTAAATGCACAAGACGAACCACGAGGAACTCGTATTTTTGGACCAGTTGCCAGGGAGTTACGCGAGAAACAATTTATGAAAATTGTATCATTAGCACCAGAGGTATTGTAAAAATGGAAAAGAAAAAAACAGCACAAATCAAATTGAAGATCCGCAAGGGAGATTTGGTAAAGGTAATCGCCGGTGACTCTAAAGGACAACAAGGCAAAATTTCACAGGTTATTTTAAAGAATAACAGAGCTTTGGTAGAAGGTGTTAATTTGGTCTCTAAACATACCAAACCTAATGCGGCTAACCCAAACGGTGGAATTATAAAAATGGAAGCAACACTTCATATATCCAACTTAATGTTGATAGATCCTAAATCTGGACAAGCAACACGTGTTGGTAAAATGAAAAATGCTGAAGGAAAATCAGTTAGAATGGCTAAAAAGACTGGGGAGGAAATTAAATAATGACTTACGTACCACGTTTAAAGAAACAATATAAAGAGGAAATAGTATCTGCTCTAAAGGAAAAATTCCAATACAAGAGCGTTATGCAAGTTCCAAAATTGCAAAAGATTGCACTAAACCAAGGTGTTGGTTCAGGTGTAACCGATAAAAAAATTGTAGAAGCTGCAATCGTTGATTTATCAACCATTGCTGGCCAACAAGCAGTTTCGGCTAAATCTAAGAAAGATATTTCGAACTTTAAATTACGTAAAGGTATGCCGGTTGGTGTACGTGTAACTTTACGTGATAACCAGATGTACGAATTCTTGGATAGATTAATAGCTGTTGCGTTACCTCGTATCCGTGATTTCAAAGGTATAAATGATAAAGGTTTTGATGGTAGGGGTAATTATACCTTAGGTGTAACCGAGCAGATTATTTTCCCTGAAATCAATATCGATAAAATTACGAAAATACAAGGTATGGATATAACGTTTGTAACCAGTGCACAAACAGATCTTGAAGCTTTGGAATTACTGAAACAATTTGGACTACCATTTAAAAATCATAACATAGTTAACAATGGCTAAAGAAGGTGTAAAAGCTCGCGAAATAAAACGCGGTAAATTGGTTGCTAAATATGCAGCTAAGAGAGCAGATTTAAAAGCAAAAGGTGATTTTGAAGGATTAGACAAATTGCCTAAAAATTCATCGCCGGTAAGGTTGCATAACAGATGCAAATTAACAGGAAGACCTAGAGGCTATATGCGCCAATTTGGTATCTCTCGTGTTACTTTTAGAGAAATGGCTTTGGCAGGAAAAATTCCTGGGATAAGAAAAGCCAGTTGGTAATCAAAAAATAACAAATCATCGTACTATCGCAGTGCGAACTTATTAAATCAATAAACAATAATGTACACAGATCCAATTGCAGATTATCTGACAAGAGTAAGGAATGCCATAAAGGCCAACCACAGGGTTGTTGAAATTCCTGCATCTAACCTTAAAAAAGAAATTACAAAAGTTCTTTTTGATAAAGGTTATATCACAAATTATAAATTTGAGGATAAAGATGTACAAGGCACTATTAAGGTGGCGTTAAAATATAATCCTATAACCAAAATCTCGGCCATAAAATCTATAGCTAGAGCAAGTAAGCCAGGTTTAAGGAAATACGCAGGTGTTGTTACAATGCCTAGGGTATTAAATGGTTTGGGTATAGCCATCTTATCTACTTCCAAAGGTGTAATGACCGATAAAGAGGCTAAGAAAATGAATATCGGTGGTGAAGTTTTGTGTTACGTTTACTAATTAGGAGGAGCAAGAGATGTCAAGAATAGGAAAAGCCCCGATTGTTATACCTACAGGTGTTACAATAAGTATATCAGCAGATAACTTGGTTACTGTTAAAGGTCCCAAAGGTCAGTTGCAACAAAACGTTGATAGTGAAATTTCTATTTCACAAGAAGATGGAAATTTGACGGTTACGAGGCCGTCAGATCAAAAGCGTCATAAAGCATTACACGGTTTATACAGATCATTAATCAACAATATGGTTGTGGGTGTAACTGATGGATATAAACTAGAACAGGAATTGGTTGGTGTTGGTTACAGGGCAACAAATCAAGGAAATACATTGGATTTGGTTTTGGGATACTCCCACCATATCGTTTTTGCACTGCCCGAAGAAATCAAAGTTACAACCACAGCTGAGAAAGGGAAAAACCCAACTATTATATTGGAATCTATTGATAAGCAATTATTAGGTCAAGTTGCAGCTAAGATTCGTTCGTTAAGAACTCCTGAACCTTACAAAGGTAAAGGTATCAAGTTTGTAGGTGAGCAGTTAAGAAGAAAAGCAGGTAAATCAGCATCTAAAAAATAATTAGAAATGGCAGGAAGAGTTAAGTTATCTCGTAGAGATAGAATTAAAAAAGGTATAAGAAAACGTATTTCTGGTTCACCAGATCGTCCACGTTTATCTGTTTTCAGAAGTAATAAAGGTATATATGCTCAAATTATTGATGATAATGCTGGTACTACTTTGGTGGCCGCATCATCTCAAGAAAAAGATTTTACTGCATCAGGAAACAAGATTGACCAATCTAAGGAAGTAGGAAAAAAGGTTGCCGAAAAAGCAATTGCAGCGGGTATTACACAAGTTGTATTTGATAGAAATGGTTACTTATACCATGGTCGTATCAAATCATTGGCCGAAGGGGCACGTGAAGGTGGTTTAATATTTTAATAAAGAGATATGTCAACTATAAATATAAAAAGAGTAAAAACAAACGAGATTGAATTGAAGGATCGTTTGGTAAGTATTCAACGAGTTGCTAAAGTAACCAAGGGTGGTCGTACTTTCAGTTTCTCCGCTATCGTAGTGGTAGGAGATGAAAACGGAGTAGTGGGATATGGATTGGGTAAAGCAAAAGAGGTTACCGAGGCAATTGCCAAGGGTATTGATGATGCAAAAAAGAATTTGGTGAAAGTTCCGATTATCAACGGAACTATTCCTCACGAGCAAATCGGTAAATTTTCCGGTGGTTTTATCTTTATTAAACCAGCCTCAAATGGTACGGGTGTTATTGCCGGTGGTGCAATGCGTGCGGTGTTAGAATCTGCCGGAGTACATAACGTACTGGCAAAATCTAAAGGTTCATCCAACCCACACAACGTGGTTAAGGCTACAGTATCTGCTCTTGCTCAATTAAGAGATGCTTATACAGTTGCCCAACAAAGAGGCGTGAAATTAGATAAAGTTTTTAACGGATAAGGTAATGGCTAAGATAAAAATCACACAGATTAAAAGCGTCATTGATAGAAGTGAACGCCAAAAAAGAACCATACAAGCATTGGGTTTAAGCAAAATTAGCCAAAGCGTAGAGGTTGAAGCTACTCCGTCTATCATCGGGATGGTTAAAAGAGTAAATCATTTGGTTGCAATCGAAAAAGTTTAAACACCATGAATTTAAGTAATTTACAACCTGCAGAAGGTTCAACAAAAAATAGAAAAAGAATTGGCCGTGGTACCGGCTCTGGTCGTGGCGGAACGTCAACACGTGGTCATAAAGGTGCGGGTTCTCGCTCTGGATATAAATCTAAAGTAGGTTTTGAAGGTGGTCAAATGCCATTACAACGCCGCGTGCCTAAAGTAGGCTTTAAAAATCCAAATAGAATCGAATATGTTGGTGTTAACTTAGACGTTATACAAGGCTTGGCAGAAAGATTTAACTTACAGTCGCTTGATTTTGAATTTATGATAAATCATGGTTTAGTTTCTAAAAATGATTTGGTAAAGGTACTGGGTCGTGGAGAATTGACCAGTAAATTAGAAATTACAGCGCATGCTTTTACAGCTACCGCACAAAAAGCGATTGAAAGTTTGGGTGGATCTGTTGTTAAATTATAAACAATGAAGAAGCTGTTTTCAACACTATCAAACATCTGGAAAATAGAAGAGTTAAGAGTGCGTATTTTGTACACACTCTTAATTCTTTTAGTATATAGAATAGGGTCATTTATCGTACTTCCAGGTGTAGATCCCAACTCATTGCAAACCGAAACCAAAGAAGGCCTATTGGGTCTACTAAATATGTTTGCCGGTGGTTCATTCTCTAGAGCTTCTATTTTTGCACTCGGTGTAATGCCTTATATCTCGGCATCTATAGTAGTACAACTGCTAGGAATTGCAGTTCCATACTTTCAAAAAATGCAAAAGGAAGGGGAAAGTGGGAGAAAAAAAATAAACCAAATCACCCGATACCTAACTATAGGCATTACTGCACTACAGGCTATTGGTTACGTAAAATCTCAGGTTGCTCCAGACGCAAGGCTTATTTCTGAACCATTGTTTACAATCTCCTGTGTATTTGTATTAACAGCCGGTACTATGTTTGTAATGTGGATGGGCGAGAAAATAACAGATAAAGGTATTGGAAACGGAATATCATTGATAATTATGACAGGTATTATTGCGCAGTTGCCTTCTGGATTATTTTCCGAATTTATTAGTCGTCAATCTGGACAGGGCGGAATAATAGCTTTTATTATTGAAATTGTAGCATTGTTCGCAGTTGTTATGTTTACTGTGTTGATTATACAGGGTACCAGAAAAGTACCAGTTCAATATGCAAAGAAAATCGTCGGCAACAAACAATATGGTGGCGTTCGTCAGTATATTCCACTAAAATTGAACGCAGCGGGTGTAATGCCTATTATATTTGCTCAAGCTATAATGTTCATCCCTTCAACGGTAGGTCAATTTTTCCCGGGAATGCAATCTCCATTATTGTCATCCTTTAGTGATTACACCTCTTTGGCCTACAACTTAACTTTTGCACTACTCATTATTCTATTTACTTTTTTCTATACCGCAATCACTATTAATCCAAATCAAATGGCTGATGACATGAAGAAAAATGGTGGATTTGTACCAGGCGTAAAACCTGGTAAAACAACGGCAGATTATATTGACGCCATCATATCTTACATAACTCTTCCCGGCGCATTATCATTGGCATTAATAGCCATTCTGCCTTCCATTGCAATTATTTTAGGGGTTAATAGCCAGTTTGCCCACTTTTTTGGGGGTACTTCATTACTGATTTTAGTTGCTGTGGTTTTAGATACTTTACAACAAGTAGAGAGTCATTTATTAATGCGTCATTATGATGGCTTAATGAAGACAGGAAGAATTAAGGGTCGCAACCCAATAAATGCTGTTTCTGGTAATGCTCTCTAAAAAGCATGTCGAAGTTTATTTTCAAAACTAACGAAGAGATAGAGTTAATTAGAGCAAGTTGTGGCATTTTAGCCAAGGCTCACGGTGAGGTTGCAAAAATTATTAAAGAAGGGGCAGTTACAAAAGATTTAAATAAAGTTGCTGAAGAATATATTAAAGACAACGGTGGAATACCATCATTTTTAAATTTCAATGGTTTCCCTTGGACATTGTGTATTTCTTTAAATGACCAAGTAGTTCACGGTTTTCCATCGGGATATGCTTTAAGGGAAGGAGATATTGTTTCGATAGATTGTGGCGTAATTTATGGAGGTTATTTTTCTGATTCAGCTTATACCTATTCCATTGGTAACATTAAACCGGAGACAGAAAGACTGTTGCAAATAACCAAAGAGTGTTTGGAGTTAGCAATTAAAAAAGCAGTTGTAGGCAACCGAATCGGTGATATTGGTTTTGCAGTACAAAATCACGCTGAGAATGCCGGATTTGGCGTTGTAAGAGAATTAGTTGGACACGGAGTTGGAACTAAGGTGCACGAAAAGCCAGAAGTTCCAAATTACGGTAAAAGGGGGAGTGGGATAAGATTGGAGGAGGGAATGGTACTGGCTATAGAACCTATGATAAATGGGGGCAAGGCAGGTGTTAAATTTTGGGACGATGGATGGACAGTCTCAACAAGAGACAAATCTCCCTCAGCACATTTTGAGCATACTGTTGCAATACGAAAAGGGAGAGCGGATATTTTATCCAGCTTCGCCGATATTGAAGAAGTTTTAAATAAAAAGAGTTTTTAAATTTATTTTTGTTAATTTCGCATCCCGCTCAAAGCGGATAAAAAAGAGAATAATCAAATATGGCTAAACAGTCTTCAATAGAACAAGACGGCATCATTAAAGAAGCATTGTCAAACGCAATGTTTCGGGTTGAATTGGAAAATGGACATGAAATAATAGCTCATATATCAGGTAAAATGAGAATGCATTACATTAAAATTTTGCCTGGTGATCGTGTAAAACTAGAAATGTCGCCTTATGATTTATCTAAGGGAAGAATAACTTATAGATATAAATAAAATGAAAGTTAGATCATCAATCAAAAAGCGTAGTGTTGATTGCAAGATTATCCGCAGAAAGGGTAAACTTTATGTCATCAACAAAAAGAATCCAAAATACAAACAACGTCAGGGTTAATCGCAAATTAGAAACTATCAACAAAAAATAAATGGCAAGGATAGCAGGTATTGATTTACCAAAAAACAAAAGAGGAGAAATAGGCCTTACTTATATTTTCGGTATCGGAAAAAGTACTGCACAGTCTATTTTAGGACAAGCAGCGATAAGCGTAGACAAGAAAGTTCAAGATTGGACCGATGAAGAATTGACATCAATTCGTAATATCATTAATGACGCAATCAAGGTAGAAGGTCAACTTCGATCTGAAGTACAGTTAAACATTAAACGTTTGATGGACATTGGTTGTTACCGTGGATTACGTCACAGGAAAGGATTGCCATTGCGTGGGCAGAGAACTAAAAATAATTCTCGTACACGTAAAGGAAAAAGAAAAACTGTTGCTAACAAGAAAAAGGCTACTAAATAATAATTGATAGTAAAAGATGGCTAAAACTAAAAAAGTTACCAAGAAGAGAATTGTTGTTATTGAGCCTATTGGCCAAGCGCATATCAATGCTTCTTTCAACAATATAATCATTACACTTACGAATAACCAAGGGCAAACAATTTCTTGGTCTTCGGCAGGTAAACAAGGATTTAAGGGTTCTAAGAAAAACACTCCGTACGCAGCGTCACAAGCTGCTATTGATTGTGGTAAAGTTGCCCACGATTTGGGTTTGAGAAAAGTAGAAGTTTTTGTTAAAGGTCCTGGATCTGGTCGCGAGTCGGCCATACGTACCTTACAAAACTCTGGTTTAGAAGTTACCACCATTCGTGACATAACCCCATTGCCACACAATGGTTGTCGCCCTCCCAAGAAAAGAAGAGTTTAATAATTAATTTTTTAAAGCTAAGATTCAAAGACGCTAGGTTTTTGATACTTTAAAATAAACATAAAATGGCAAGATATACAGGTCCAAAATCAAAGATTGCCCGTAAATTCAGAGAACCAATTTTTGGTCCTGATAAGGCACTAGACAGAAAAAATTATCCTCCTGGCCAGCATGGTCAATCTAGAAAAAGAGGAAAGCAGTCTGAATATTCTGTTCAGTTGATGGAAAAGCAGAAAGTTAAATACACCTATGGCGTTTTAGAGAAACAATTCTCTAACTTGTTTAAAAAAGCTTCAGCTAGAGAAGGTATTACAGGTACCAACTTATTGCAATTATTAGAAGCAAGGTTAGACAATGCAGTTTTCCGTTTTGGTATAGCACCAACTCGCTCAGGCGCCCGTCAATTGGTATCTCACAGACACATTACGGTTAATGGTGAAGTTGTAAACATTCCATCTTACACGCTAAAGGCGGGTGATACGGTAGAAGTTCGCGAAAAATCAAAATCCGTTGAAGCCATTACACATTCAGTTGCTGGTCGTATGATTAATAAATACAATTGGTTAGAGTGGGATGGTAAAAACTTAACCGGTAAATTTCTTCAATATCCAGATCGCGAAAGCATACCTGAGAACATCAAAGAAAATCTAATCGTAGAGCTTTACTCTAAATAACGATGCTAATAATGTTGATTGTCACTTATTGTGGCAATCAATTCTTAATTACAGAATAACGATAAATAAAAAGGCAAATAAATGGCAATTTTAGCATTTCAAAAACCCGATAAAGTAATCATGCAGAAATCTAACGATTTCGATGGAACGTTTGAATTTCGTCCGTTGGAACCTGGTTTCGGTGTAACAATTGGAAATTCTTTAAGAAGGATTTTATTATCATCTTTAGAAGGTTACGCAATAACTTCAGTGCGTTTTTCTGATGTATCCCACGAATTTTCTACCATTAAAGGTGTCGCCGAAGATGTTGTAGATATCATATTAAACCTGAAGCAAGTACGTTTTAAAAAAACAGGCGACTCTGGCGACAACGAAAAAATATTCGTGATCATAAATGGTCAGCAAACTTTTAATGCAGGTGATATTACCAAATTCTCTAATAATTTTGAGGTTTTGAATCCAGATTTTGTCATTTGTAACATGGCAGATTCTGTAACTTTAGAATTAGAATTAACCATAAACAAAGGTAGAGGTTACGTTGCTGCAGAGGAAAATAAAAATCCTGATGCTTTATTGGGAGTTATTGCGATAGATTCTATCTACACCCCCATAAAAAACGTAAAATATACGATTGAGAATTTTAGGGTTGAACAAAAAACAGATTACGAGAAATTAATATTGGATATCACCACTGACGGTTCCATCCATCCGGAAGAGGCTTTGAAAGAAGCTTCCAAAATATTGATTCAGCATTTTATGTTATTCTCTGATGAGAATTTGGTTTTAGAATCTCAAGCTAAGGAAGAAACCAAAGAAGTTGACGAAGAGGTTTTGCACATGCGTAAAATCTTGAAAATGGAGTTGGTAGATTTAGATCTTTCAGTTAGAGCATTAAATTGCTTAAAAGCTGCCGACATTCGTTCTTTGGCAGAATTGGTTTCTTACGATGTGGCTGATATGTTAAAATTCAGAAACTTTGGTAAAAAGTCCTTAACTGAAATACAGGAGTTGGTAAAATCTAAAGGATTATCATTTGGAATGAATCTTTCTAAATTCAAATTAGACGAAGAGTAATTAGTTTTCACTTTTATTAATGAATGCTAATAGATAATTATTAATCTCGCATAATTCCCAGTTTGCCATTTTGGTTTTGAACTGACGGTATGCGGAAACAAACAAACAATGAGACACGGAAAAAAATTTAATCACCTCGGGCGTACTACTAGTCACCGTAAAGCTATGCTTGCGAATATGGCGTCGTCACTTATTTTGCACAAACGTATTACCACTACGGTGGCAAAGGCAAAAGCTTTACGTATGTATGCTGAACCTATCTTAACAAAATCTAAAAACGATACTACACACTCTCGTCGTTTGGTTTTTAAATTACTTCAAAACAAAGAGGTTTTAACCATTTTGTTTAGAGAAGTTGCCGAAAAAATCGCAACTCGTCCAGGCGGTTACACGCGTATTGTAAAATTAGGAAATCGTTTGGGAGATAACGCTTCAATGGCAATTATAGAATTGGTAGATTTTAATGAAGTTTACAGCAAGGAAGCTAAAGTAGAGAAAAAATCAACTCGCCGTCGTGGTGGTTCTGGTGCAAGCAAAACCGCAAAACCAGTTGAAACCACTGCAGTTGCCGCAGACGCTCCGGTAATAGTTGATGATTTTGAAGGAATGGAATTGGAAGCAGAAGATGACGTGGATCAAAATGATGATTCTAAGAAAACAAATGATACAACTTCAAAGGATGAGCCAAAGGCATAGTCCGTAATTCATTTATAAATTTAAGCCCCAATTAATTTGGGGCTTTTTTATTTTATTGAATTCTGGATTTTTGTATCATAAAGCGCAAGCCTCAGGTAAATAAACCCGATTGCAACGTAAAGCCCGAAGTGCGTGCGGTAATGATTTGGGCGGACTTGTAGTGTAAAGCGGGGCTAGCATAACCTAATTTGCATTGTATTTGCTTTTCTAAAAACATATATGTCCTCAGATTTTATTCCAACTAAGGAGCACCTCCTGCACTAATTGTGGGGAATTTACTCTGCCATCCTGTCATTATTGGAATCAAATATTTTTATTAAAACATTTATAATTCTGTCATAAATTGGTTTTTTGCTGACAATCATCTCTTGGCATTAGCCTTGTTATAGGCACGCTAACGAATATAATATTAATTAAATATATACACTATGTCAAAGATTATTGGTATCGATTTAGGAACAACCAACTCGTGTGTTTCTGTGATGGAAGGCAACGAGCCTGTGGTTATTGCCAACAGCGAAGGGAAACGCACAACTCCTTCTATAGTTGCATTTGTTGAAGGTGGCGAGCGTAAAGTTGGCGACCCGGCAAAAAGACAAGCAATTACAAACCCAACAAAAACGATTTATTCTATTAAACGTTTTATGGGAAACAATTTTAACGAGGTTTCTAAAGAAATTAGCCGCGTACCTTACAAAGTTGTTAAGGGTGATAACAATACACCAAGGGTAGAAATTGACGACAGAAAATATACTCCCCAAGAAATTTCAGCAATGATTCTTCAAAAAATGAAGAAAACTGCGGAAGACTTTTTGGGACACGAAGTTACTGAAGCTGTTATAACCGTACCTGCTTATTTTAACGATGCACAACGCCAAGCTACCAAGGAAGCGGGAGAAATTGCTGGTTTAAAAGTACGCAGGATTATTAATGAGCCAACTGCAGCCGCATTGGCCTATGGGCTAGACAAAACATCAAAAGACATGAAAATTGTTGTTTTTGATTGTGGTGGTGGTACACATGACGTTTCTGTTTTAGAATTGGGTGATGGTGTTTTTGAAGTTAAGGCTACTGATGGCGATACTCACTTGGGTGGAGATGATTTTGACCAAGTAATTATAGATTGGTTGGCAACTGAATTTAAAACCGAATACGGTATGGATTTGGTTAAAGACCCAATGGCTTTACAACGTTTAAAAGAAGCGGCAGAAAAAGCCAAAATTGAGCTTTCAAATGCAACCTCTACCGAAATAAACTTACCTTATATTACTGCTGACGCTAGTGGTCCTAAACATTTGGTGCGTAACTTGTCTAAAGCAAAATTTGAAGCTTTAGCAGCGGATTTGATTAATCGTACAATTGCACCATGTAAATCAGCGTTGAAGAACGCGGGTTTATCTACCTCCGATATTGATGAGATTATTTTGGTAGGCGGAAGTACCCGTATTCCAGCCATACAAGAAGCGGTGGAGAAATTCTTTGGTAAGGCTCCTTCAAAAGGAGTTAACCCTGATGAAGTAGTTGCCATTGGCGCTGCCATACAAGGTGGTGTTTTAACCGGCGAAGTTAAGGATGTATTGTTGTTAGATGTTACTCCACTTTCCTTAGGTATTGAAACCATGGGCGGAGTGATGACTAAATTGATTGAAAGCAATACAACTATTCCAACCAAAAAATCAGAAACTTTCTCAACCGCATCTGATAGTCAGCCTTCAGTTGAAATTCATATTTTGCAGGGCGAACGTCCAATGGCAAAAGACAACCGTACAATTGGACGTTTCCACTTAGATGGTTTGCCACCTGCGCCACGTGGAGTACCTCAAATTGAAGTTACTTTTGATATTGATGCCAATGGTATTTTACACGTAGGTGCTAAAGATAAAGCAACTGGAAAGGAGCAAAAAATCAGGATTGAAGCTTCATCTGGTTTGTCTGATGCAGATATCAAAAACATGAAAGAAGAAGCCGAAAAAAATGCTGAATCCGATAAAATCGCTAAAGAAGAAGCTGATAAAATCAACTCTGCAGATGCTCTAATTTTCTCTACCGAAAAACAATTGAAAGAGTACGGTGACAAAATACCAGCTGATAAAAAAGCACCTATCGAAGAAGCATTGACGAAATTGAGAGATGCTTACGCAGCCAGAAATTTTGCTGATATTGATGCTGCTTCCGAAACCTTGAATGCTGCTTGGGCTGTTGCTTCAGAAGAAATGTATAAAGCTACAGGCGGAGATGCGCAAGGCGGAAATCCAGAAGCTACTAACGCTGGTCAGGGTGCAGAAAACGCTGATCATGTTACTGATGTTGAATTTGAAGAAGTGAAAGACGAAGAGAAAAAGTAATTTTTCTAACAAAAAAACTTAATTGTTAAGTCCGGCTATTTAGTCGGACTTTTTTTTGCTTTTTAAAGCACAACCCTATTGCATTTCAACTTAATTTCTTCCAGCTTTACGCTAAATCCACACTCGGGAAAGCCGAAGTGTGGGATACCGCTGCAATCTGGGCTAAAGTTAAGGGTAGTGAGTTTGGCTAGATTTTGTATCAGAAACCTAATTGTTTAATCCTGAATTATCGGATAGCGTATATGCGGCTGCATTTATTATTTAAATCCAAGACTAATTAAATTTATACACCAATTATTGCCAAATACTTATCTGTGATTGTCTTAGTGATAAATTACGGCATAAAAATGATAATTAATACCAATAAATTCTGCGTTTTCTTTATTTCCACTTTTTAAAAAGCCACAAAAAAAAGCCGTTTTGCTTTAGCAAAACGACTTTACATAGATATTAATAGGGTCTCCGAGTGTTACTTTTAATATAGCGTAAATTCTACCCTACGGTTCATTTGTCTGCCTTCGGCAGTTTTATTGGTTTTTATAGGTTGAGACTCGCCATAACCTGTTGCTTCAACTCTTGATGGGTTAACATCTTTTGAAACCAAATAAGATTTGATAGATTCTGCCCTGTCTTTTGATAATTTTAGATTGGCAGCATCGCTACCCACATTATCTGTATGACCAGCTAATTTTAGACTGAAGTTTTTGTTGATTAATAAATCAGCAACTCGGTCTAAGCTTTCATTTGAAGATGAACGTATAGTTGATTTCCCTAAATCAAATTCCAAGTTTCTGATTGCATCTTTAACTACTTTTTTATCTTCTTCTGTAATGTAAACTTTTACGTCTGCAGGTTTGTTCACAGTAAAAGAAGGAAGATTACAGCCGGAACCATCTACTTTAGTTCCAGATGGTGTGTTGGCACACTTATCAAAATAATCTGAAACTCCATCGCCATCTGCATCGGTCAAGAATTTTGCTTGTTGTTCCATCATTTTAGCTTTTTCGTTGGCCATATTAGTTTTCTCAATTTCTAACTGGTTTTTCAAATCATCATATCTTGCTACATAGTCTTTCTGCATATCAAGGATAGGATTGTGTGTAGCTAGTTGCGGCTTGTTTGGGTTTCCTAATGCAAATTCTAAACCTAAGTAACCATAAGAAAATTTATCATTAGTACTTCCGGTGGATGAACCATCAAGAGCATCGGTATTAACAAAAGCCATTTTGTAACCCAAGTCTAGGTTAACAGAACGACCCAAGGTAAATTTGGTGCCCAAAGCCACAGGGATAAAAAACTCTCTTATGTCCTTATCGCCACTAGTAACATCAACATTACCTGCTGTATTGGTAACATTTCTAAATCCGATAATACCACCACCAATGTTAGTGTAAGGTTGTATAAAACTTCTTTCATGTAACCAGCTAATATTGCCGAGAATAATATTAGCGCTCAAACTTGCAGACCAGTTAATATCGGTTTGGTACGAGCGGTTTAGATTTGTATTGTTGTTGTTGTTGTTAGCTCCGCTGCTGCCTTTTAATATACCTCTTAAAAAATCAGCTTGCAAGCCAAACGTATGGCCAAATTGTTTTTTTATGTAAGCGCCATATCCAATTTTATATTCATAAGCAGAATAATCAGAGGTGAAATTGGTCACTGTAATAGGCATTAAAGCCCCGCCGTTTATACCAAAAGAAAATGTATTGTAGCTTTGAGATGTTGAAAATGGCTTAACCGTATTAGTTTCCATCATGGGCATTTTTACTTTAACACTGTCTTGAGCCATAATGCCCAGAGAACTGCTTAAAAGTAAAGCCATTAAAATTAATTTCTTGTTTAATGAGGTTTTCATAATTGTTTGTTTTTTTAAATTTTTAATTTTATATCAATAATTTTATAGATATGCCCAGCTTATAGCATCAACATTGCCAAAACTTCAATATTTGGAGATTATTTTTAAAAAATTAGGTAACCCGCTTTTAATCAATAATATAAAAATGATGTTTTCTATTGTTGAATTAGGTTTTAAAGTATTATGGACGCTATTTTCACTCTTTATGTTTAAATTAATAAGCAACGATTATGTGTTCATGTACGAAAAATGAAGGCACAAAAAAGCCGCCTTGTAATTTACAAGGCGGCTTTAACAAATACATAAATTCTAGTAAAGTGTAAACTCTACTCTACGGTTCATTTGTCTACCTTGAGGAGTTTTATTAGTTTTTATAGGTTGAGACTCGCCATAGCCCGTTGCTTCTACTCTAGATGAATTAACACCTTTAGAAACTAAGTAAGCTTTAACAGATTCTGCTCTGTCTTTAGATAACATAAGGTTAGCAGAGTTGCTTCCTACATTATCTGTATGACCGGCTAGTTTTAAACTGAAGTTTTTAGTAACTATTAAATCTGCAACTTTATCTAAACTTGGGAAAGAAGTAGATCTGATAGAAGCTTTTCCTAAATCAAATTCTAAGTTTCTGATAGCATCTTTAACGATTTTTTTATCTTCTTCAGAAATGAAAACTTTTATATCGGCAGGTTTGTTGATTGTAAATGCAGGTAGAGGACAACCTGCACCGTCAACTTTGGTTGTAGTTGGTGTGTTTGGGCATTTATCAAAGTAGTCCGCAACTCCGTCGTTGTCAGAATCGGTCACCATTCTTTTTTGATCAGCAAGCATTTTGGCATTTTCCGCTGAAATTCTAGCATTTTCATTAGCCATACTAGTTTTCTCGTCTTCAAACTGTTTTTTTAAATCATCATATTTTGCGTCATATTGAGAAGTGATACTTTTTATGGGATTAACTCTACCCAATGCTGGTTTAGATCCTTTACCCAGAATAAATTCTAATCCTGCATAAGCGTATGAGAAATTGTCTCTGTTCGCATTAGCGTGAAGACCATCAAATCCATCTGAGTCAACAAAAGCAATTTTGTAACCTAAATCGAAGTTGATAACATTGCTCAAAACTATTTTAGTACCTATAGAAACAGGTATAAATAGCATACTGGTTTCTCCACCTGCAACTGGTGTTAGCGCATTTCCTTTCAGTAGTGCTACTGAAGTTGTATAATTTATTACACCAGCTCCGATGCCACCATATGGAAGAAACGCACTTGTATTACGTAAAAAACTAATATTACCGAAAGTGATATTGGTAGATAAACTTGCAGAGTAATTAATATCAGATTCAAATGCGAAAGTAGTGTTAGCAGGCTTGCTAGAGTTTGAACCTTTCACAGTACCCATCAAGAAGTCTGCTTGGAAACCTAAAGTATGACCAACTTGTTGTTTTAAGAAAAAACCGTAACCTGGTTTAAAAGAGTAATCAGAAAAATCACCTCTTGTTGATACTGCTGAAGTAGGCATAAGCGCTCCTCCATTAATTCCAAAGGACATGGTCCTAAAAGAAGTGAACACTTTGTCAACGTTACCTGAACTCGTATTTTCAGTTTTAATCATTTCTTGTGCCATCAAAGGGCAGCTTAATCCTACTATTCCAGAAAGGATTAAAGTTTTTAATAAATTCTTTTTCATTTGTTTATAAGTTGGTTTAAAAACTTAAATCTAGTTTAATTATCTTTTAAATCACTAAATTTTATGTTGTGTAATTTAAAATAACCAAAGTCTTTTAGGAGTTTACTAATTTGTTTAGGCTTACTATTTTGATATGAATGAGGTTATTAGGGATTTTAAGATGATAAAAAATTTGTGTTAAGCCTTAAAATCGTTTTGCTTTAGGCAAGTTAATCGAAGTATTATTTATGGCTTAGCAAGATGTAAAACACTTCTAAAAGCTACGTATTTCCCTTCAAATTTTTCTTTAAAATGCAATTGTAATCTGGGAGAATCTTCATTTCGATAATCTTCCAACTTATTTGTATCATCCGTAATATATTGTGCGCAATAAGTTATCCCCTCGTTTTTTGGTTCGGTCAACAAAAAAAGTTTGCAATCTATAAATTTACCAGTGGCCATAACTTCTGGCATATGTTCATCGTGCATAAAGTTTAAATACTCTGTTTGTATGCTATCTTCAATTATGGTGGTAACGTTATAAATTATCATGCTGGTAATATTTAGTAAAAAAGTACGCAATTATAAAACATCTCCTCTTAGTATTCTAAATCTTTCTCGAGCTTCGCCAACATAAGGGCTCCCAGAAAAATTGTTTATCAATGTTTGATAATTATTTTCTGCTTCTTTAGGTAAATTAAGTTTTTGTTCTTGTAGTTGGGCCAACAAGAAAAGCGCATCGTCTGTATACATACTCTCCCCTTTATTCATTATGATAGATTGATATTGGTTTGCTGCTTCTAGGTATTTTCGTTGAGCTACAAAAATTTTGGCTCTTAAAATGCTCGCATCATCTTCCAAAAAATCTTTTGGATATAAAGTTTTAATGCTATCTAAAGTAGAAAGGGCTTTTTCTGGATTGTTGTTAAGTAGCAGTTTATCCGCAGAAGCGTAATATTTTAATGCCCTACCGGTACTGTCTAGGCTTAAATTATTTTGAATCAGTAAACTTAGGTCCAATGCATCGTTAGCTATAAGCTGCGATGTAGATGCTTTTAAAACATCTAATTGGCTTTTAGCCCATTTAAAATCGCCATTATAAAAAGACAGTTTAGCATTACGTAATTTAGCTTCTTGACCCAATGGTTCGTTTGCAAATGCCTTCTCCACTTGTCCGTACATTAAGGCTGCATCCCATATATTATTGTTTAGTAGGTATAAGTTTCCCAATTGCATTTTAATTTCTGCCAATTGTTTTTGACCGATATTATTTAATTGCAAGGCATTTTCCAATAAGTTTTGCGCTCCAATTGGATTATTCAGGTAGTAGGCTTGTAGATTGGCAAGTTCCTTAAGTGCAAATAAAGTTTGCCCATTTTTGCCATACTCAGTTAATATAGCCAGATAATCTTTCTGTAACAACAGTAAATCTGTTTCGGAAAGGTCATTTTCCAACAACATCAGTTTTTTAATGTTCAAAGATTCTATTAGCGAAATAACGTAGTAAGGATTAGTCTTGCCTTTTGATAGTAGGTATTGATAGGCTTTGCTTGCGTTTAGAAAATCTTTGTTCTGCGTAAAAATCTCGGCGATAGATAATACTAAACTCCCATCTTGTTGGTATCTTTTATCAAGGGCAATGGTTTGTACCAATGCGGATTTAAAGTCTTTCTGTTGCAGGTATTGCCAGGCCAGCAAATCTGCGAAAGCATAATTATCTGGTTCTTTTTGTAAGATTTTGAGCAAACTCAGTTTAAGAAAATTGTAGTCTTTGTCGCCTTCCAATACTTTGGCCAAGTTATTTTTTGCAAGGTTTATATAGTCAGGGTTGCTGTTTACCAGCGATAGGATATCTGCAATTAGGGGATATTTATTTTGCCTTACTTTGTACAGATTAATGGTTTCCAATAAAAATGCCGAATTGTTGTGGAGCAATTCCCGACCTCTTAAATAAGTTTTTATTGCATAATCGTAGTTTTCTCGGTTGTAAAATTCTGTGGCAATTGCACTGATGTTAGATTCATCAGCTGTTAGGTTTTTGAGAATGCTTTCGTAAATCTTCTGTGCTTTTTCCTTATCTCCTTTTTGCGTAAATAAATATCCCAAATCCATCAAAATATCTATTTGTCCGCTATTGGTTTTAAGTGTTTCATAAACCAACTGTTCGGCAGCACCGTAATCCTTAACTTTTATTAAGGCATTCAAATAATCTTTATAGTACAGAGACTTATCGGTTTTTGCTTTATGAAGTTTTTTGTAAACATTAATCGCTTGGCTGTATTCTCCATTTTTAGAAAATCTTTCAGCTAAATCTATAATGTCTTGTTGCGCAAGTGCAAACAGCTTAGTTACAAGTAGCAAGAGCAGTAAACCAAACTTTTTTCGCATATTCAACGAGATTATAGGTTAAAATTATTTATAGATTTAAACTTATGAACTTTTTTAATTACAACAACAAATTTGTTACAAGCCTTATACTTAAAATCACCTCAAACATGCGTTATTTAATTTTTATTTAATAATGCAAAAATTGATAGCAAAGCTTACAGTGTTTAAACGAATTTTACTCGGAAGTTGTATCGGGCTTTTTGCTATGTGTAACCCAGGCTCAACCGTTGGCCTTATACCCACTTCACTCTTTTTCCAAGAATTTCAAAACAAAAGCTATCACCTTTCTCCAAACGGAAACTTTGTGTCTTACTTACGCAAAAAAGAGAATGTATCTAATATTTTTATCATAAATACCCTTAATCGTAAGGTAATACAAATCACCAATTTTGAAACCGGGGGTGTAAAATCTTATTTTTGGGCAAATAATAGCACTATTTTTTACATAGTGTACAGCAATTTAGGTCAAAAACTCTGTTATGCAAGGGCAGATGGATCAATAAATAAAAGTGTCATTGTAGCCAAGAAAATAGATTTTATAGAAAATAAACTTTGGGATAATAAATTTTTACTGTTGTCCATTCAGAAAGGGAATTCCGGCTTAAATGCCTACTCGATGAATATACGCACTTGGAAATCAAAATTGATTTCCTTAAATCCCGGCAATGTTATCAGATGGAAATCTGACAACAATGGTAAAATAAGATTGGCCGTAGCAAGCGATGGTTTGAACGAAACCATATTGGCTAGAGATACGGAAAGGGATACGTTTAAAATCCTTGTCAACAGTAATTTTATAAACACCACAACACCCATCAAATTCACTGACAGCAATCACAGCTTTTATGCATTATCTAACTTAGGCACTGATAAAACCACACTTGTAACTATAAATTGTGCTAGCGGGATAGTAAGTGGGGTAATTAAACATACTGCCGATGTGGTAGATGTAAATTTTAAAAATAATATGCCCACACAGTTAGAGGTGGAGATCGCCAAAAAAGAAATTTTGTTTTTTAACACACATTGGGAAGCGGTTTATAATAAATTAAGCGCAATTCTTAAAACAAAGTATTTAAAGCTTTTGGAAAGTGATGAATCCGGCAAGGTTTTTTTGCTGAAACGTTACAGCGATGTTCAAGAAGACGCTTATTATAAGTATGATACGATGACCGAATCATTGGTTAGTTTATCAGAAAATTCAACAATACCTGCTGCAAAATTGTGCAGGATGAAACCTGTTTGGTTTACCGCTAGAGATGGAACTACTATAGGGGGCTACCTTACTTTGCCCAAAGGTGGCAACAAGCATAATTCTCCCTGTGTAATACTGGCACACGCAACGCCTAATGGCAGGGACGTGTGGGGATATGTTCCCGAAGTTCAATTTTTGGCGAGTAGGGGATATGCGGTATTTCAGATCAATTACAGGGGATCTTGCGGTTTTGGTAAAAATTTTAAAGTTGCAGGCTTTAAAAATTTGGGCAGGGTGGTTCAAAATGACATTACAGATGGCGCTAAGTGGTTAAGGGACAAGAAATTGGTAAATCCGAAAAAAATTGCCATTTATGGTCGGGGTTTCGGGGGATTTTGTGCCTTAAACGCAGCCTTTAATCATCCAGATATTTTTATCTGTGCGGCATCTTATAGTGGTATTAACAATCTTTTCACCTATTTGAAAGATTATTCGATATATGGTAAACCGTATCAACAATTGTTAAATAAAACTATCGGTAATCCTTTTAAAGATGCTGCCTACCTGCGTGAAGTTTCGCCGATTTTTAATGTCAACAAAATTAAAATTCCGATATATGTGGTGCAGGGCGCTAAAGACAAATTAGTTAGCGTAAATGAAACCAATCAGTTTGTGAAGGATATTAGAAAAAAAAATGTTGAAGTGAAATATTTACTTATAGATACAGAAGGTCATGATTTTGTGGATAACAAAAATATCATTGAGCTTAATAATCAACTTGATATATTTTTAAAGCGAAACCTAAATTAATGCCATGTTGCACGATTCAAATAATTACCGAAAAAATTATGCACTAATCATCTCGTTTCTGGTCTTAATATCTATTTCATTAATCATTGCTTTAATTTTAGGGTATAATTTGGCTAGAAAAAATGTTGAAAGCGCATTCGCATCCCAAAAAATAGAAGTTATGGAAAAAACTCTGGAGCCATATAATTATTTATTTCAAGATCGAATTCCACAGATTTCATTTTATCAGGGATATTTAGATTCTCTGTCTGCAACCTCTTTTGTGAAAAACATTATGGATGAATTACCTTTTGTAACCAGAGTTGTATTCTATGATTCAGAAATAAGCAATAATCCCGTAAAGAATGATTTTGAAGATGGCGGTTTTTGTATGGGAGTTAAGGGTTTGTATTACTTCTATAAAATGGATGGGGAAAATAATTTAACTTGTTCCAGAAACAATTTTTTGGCCGATTACCCCCTGAGTAAAAACGATGATTTTTTTACGCTGGGCGCAAAGTTTTCAAAACTGCTTAAAAAAAGCGATACCATGGAGCGTTTATCAACCGATGTGGTTTACAAAACTTTTTTTTATGTTTCCAATAACCGGATAAGCTTCATGGGCGTGCCCCGTCCGGATGATATGTTGCGGTATAATAAGCTAAAGTTTGGGCAAAAAAATCGCTCGCCAATTTATGAACAAGATATCATGTCGTTTGATTTAGATCCGTTTAAATTGAAGATCCAAAATGCACACCCAGAATTATATCAATTTATCAGTCTGAGGAAGATTTCTTACGATCCAATTTACGAACAACCCAATCTGGTATCTACCATAGTTAATCTGTCTGGGGCTTTTGCTGATTACAAACTGTATTTTGCAAGCGAACGAAATTTTATCAGCAAAGAAATAAATAATAAGTTTTTGCCTATAGCCTTGGGTATTATTTCTACTTATCTCATACTCTCGCTCATAACCTATCTTCTTTACAGAAATTTAAACGTAAACCGTAAATTATTTCAACTACAGTACAATTTCATCACCAATTTTACCCATGAATTTAAGACTCCCGTTTCGGTTATAAAACTCGCGGGTAGTAATATTAAGCGTGCTAAAGAATTGAGTACTTATGAAAAAGATTTATACGGAAAGATATTAGATGAGGAAGCAGATAAATTAAATGATTTGATGAACAAACTGTTGTCTTTCACCCAGCTGGAATCTAAATCCATAACACTCAAAATAGAGAAAATTAACGTAGAAGTATTTTCACAAAATATCATAGATTCTTTTCAATTTAAATATCCTGACTATGAAATAGAATTGGTGATTACAGGCATCACTTATTTTTACATAGATCCTGTATTGCTTACCAGCATCTATCATAATTTAATTGAAAATGCTTACAAATATTCTAATCCAGAAAATAAATATTTAACTATAAAGATTAAAAAAATTAAAAAAAATGTGCATATTTCGTTTACGGATAAAGGCATCGGAATTAATGCTAAAGAATTAAATAATATTTTCAAGAAATTTTATCGCATACAAAATCAATACAATCAACAGGGAAGTGTAGGCTTAGGTTTAGCTTTCTGTAAAGAACTGGTTCTTTTCATGGATGGGAATATAAATGTTAGTAGTAAAATTGGGAAAGGTTCATGTTTCGAGATTATTTTGCCATTTAACAACACGCTTTAAATATGAAAAATAAAACAAAACAAGCGATGAAAAACGTATTATTCTTAAAGATTACAAGTGCTGCATTATTTACATCTTGTAAAAAAGACAAGGTAGAAGAAACCCCTGAAGTACCTATAGTACCTACAAAAACAGTGTCTCAAAAAATTACAGCAAAATGGGGTGTTACTACTATTGCTGAAAATGATTACCACAGCAACACATCTCATACAACTTCATACAATGGCGTAGCATCGGACTATTTATATTTTAGAAGCGATGGAAA
>ENA-OFCE01000149-OFCE01000149.1-metagenomes-genome-assembly--contig:-NODE-149-length-51897-cov-4.904421_pt1 | contig 51897 bp, 50 predicted proteins | sample MGYA00153388_OFCE01 | MGnify analysis MGYA00153388 | reverse complement strand
GGCGCTGACGTTGGCCGCTGCGGCCGTGCTGGCGCAAACGCCGCTCGGCGCGCCGCTGCTGGCAAGCGCTACGGCGTTGCTGCGCGCGCGAGCCGCCGCGCAGCCCGCGCCGGCACTCACACCCGCGCCAGCCGCGGCGCCGTCGCCGGTCACTCCAACGGATCTGAATCAGGCATCGCCTTCGCCCTCCACCCCGGCACCGCGTCAGGCCGTGCCGGCAATGGCACCGGCCATCCCCGACGCTGCGGCCGCGGACGCGCCAACAGCCGCCATCGCGCCAGCCCGCCCGGTCGGCGAAAACATGGCGCAGGCCAGCCTGTCGATTGCGACAGCGAGTGCGCAGCCACCCGCTGTCCGCCCCGAACGAGCCGCGACGGTCGTCGCCACCCTGGCCGCGCCCAGGCCGGTTGTCGCAGCCGCGGCCGCAGTGAAGCCCACGGTGACCGCGTCCGATGCCGTCGTGTCCGCGGTCGTCACTCCGGTCGATGCGCCACCGGCAGCCGAAGGCGCTGCAGCCCTCGAACGCGTCGCGATGCTGCGGCCTGCGCAAGCCCCCGAACCGCTGGCGCACGCCGCCCCGGCCAGCCCGCCGTGGCCTGCACCGGCCGCGTCGCCCAACCGTCCGGCGTCGGTGCCACGCCCGGCCAGCGCGACAGCGGCAGGCGCTGTTTCAGTCGCCGTTTCCCCCACCGGTGCGTTGACGGCGGCACGCTCCGCCAGCGCGGCCGGGCCAATCGGCGCCGGTCGGATCGAACGACGCGCCGCCCTGCAAACGCCGCGCGAGCGGGCCGATGCGGAGTTGCGCGCGGCCAGCTCGGCGCATGCCCAGGGCCAGTTCGACGAAGCCGGCCGCGCCTACAGCGCCGCGCTGCGCGAAGACGCGAGCCTGCTGGCGGCACGCCTCGGGCTGGCCAGCCTGCAAATCACGCAAGGCCAGTTCGATGCCGCACAAAACACCTTGCGCGACGGCCTGGCGCTCAACCCGCAACAAGCGGCGCTGGCGCTGACGCTGGCCCGCCTGCGGGCCGAACGCGGTGACCTGCCCGGCGCCATCGGACTGCTGCAGGTCGGACAACCCGGTGCCGGCGCCTGGACCGAATACCGCGCCTTTCACGCCGCCATCCTGCAGCGCGCCGACCGCCACGCCGAAGCCGCCGAACACTTTGCCGCCGCGCTGCGCGGCAGCCCCGAGAACGGCGTGTGGTGGATGGGCCTGGCAATCTCGCAAGCGGCCGAGGGCCGCAACGACCTGGCGCGCGACGCCTTCAGCCGCGCCCGCGCCACCGGCAGCCTGACGCCCGAATTGCAACGCTACGTCGAGCAGCGCCTGCGCCAGCTGATGTGAACGCCGCGGCGCGCACGGTGTCCGGACCCGGCGACGCTCGCAGCGTGTGTCCGCCACCTTCGCCTTCAGCAAACGCGTGTTCGACGACGCCTTCTACGCCCTCGTCCGCGTCGTCGCCGACGTCGCCCGGTCCACCCCAGGCTACCTGGGCGAAGAGAGATGGAAGCAGCCGTCCAACGAGCTCGTCTCGAACGTCTGCTTCCGGCAAGGCATGAAGGCGCTGCAGGCGCTGATGCAGCACCCTGCCCACATCGACGCCAGGCAATTCCAGCAGCAATCGCTGGCCGGCTACCAGGTGGTCATCACCGAAGGTGGTCATCACCGACGTGGTGCCAGTGATGCAAACACGCAGGCCCCATGGGAAGTCCGCGCCGAGGGTCAGGCGTATTGGCAAGGCTCGAGCAGTTGTTCGCACGCAAAAATGACATGACGAGCGCCATCACCTGCTGGGCGAGTTCGAGCGGCTCGTGTGGGGCCGCTTACTCCGCCGCAAAGCTGTACGGCCCACCCCGCTCCAGCGCGCGCCGGTAGGCTTCGCGGGCATGGATGCGCTGGAGGAACGCGGCGAGCTTCGGCCGGCCCGACTCGAGCTTCGCGCGCTGCGCGGCGGCTTCGAGCGGGAAGCTCATCTGGATGTCGGCGGCGCTGAACTCGGGGCCGGCGAACCAGGCATTGCGGCCGAGCTCGGCTTCCATGAAATCGAACTGGCGCTGCAGGTTGGGCGCGATGAAGCTCTCGTCGACCTTGGCCGCGATGGCCCGGGCGATCGGCTTGACGAAGAACGGCATCGGCGTGTCCTTGATGCGATCGAAGATCAGCTTGAGCAGCAGCGGCGGCATGGCCGAGCCTTCGGCGAAATGCAGCCAATAGCGGTAGCGCAGATGCTCGGGCGTGCCCGTGGTCGGCACCAGGCGACCGGCGCCGTGACGCTCGACCAGATATTCGATGATGGCGCCCGACTCGGCCACCACGGACTGACCGTCGCTGATGACGGGCGACTTGCCGAGCGGGTGCACCTGCCTCAGCTCAGGCGGCGCCAGCATCGTCACCTCGTCGCGCTGGTAGCGCTTGATCTCGTAGGGCAGGCCGAGCTCCTCGAGCAGCCACAGGACGCGCTGCGAACGCGAGTTGTTCAGGTGGTGGACGGTGATCATGGCGGCTCGGTGGAAACGGGGTGCCCGATTGTCACCACCGCGCCTGCAACGTGCACTGGAAAGAACGCCGGCGCCTTGCGCGCAGCAGGCAGGTTCATCCCGACATCATCGGCGCCCACCAACCGCCAAGCAGCAGGCACTAGCCGGCTCAGCACGCCATCACGTCGCCATCATCGTGACGAGCCGGACTCTTGGCCAGTCATTCAGTGGCTGATCATCCAAGGCCGTTTGTGGGCGAACGACTTGGCAGCCTTCGGCTGGCCGCCATCGGCCCGCGCGCGGGCACCGGCCAGAGCGCCGCCCGAGGTCTTGCAGCAGCCGCAGCCGCTGGGGTGGCGGTATTGCGACGAGTGCTGCGGCGCGTGGCTGGCGCGCTCGTTCGTGGCCATCGCCAGCCGCCGCGACGCCGGCATGTCGGCCAGGTTCGGCGCGCCGATCCAGGCCCGCGCCGACGCCGCGCCGCAGCCGCCGCAGGTGGCCGGCAGGTCGCGTTCGGCGATGCGGCGCACCGCCTCGAAGGGCCCGCACTGGCTGCAGGCGTAGTCGTAGGTGGGCATGGCGGTCGGGCTCCGGTCAATTGCGGTCGTGTCGTTTCGGTTCAGGCCTTGTCTTGCGACAACGGCATGTCGATGCCCTTGAAATTTTGCACCACCGGACCGGCCGAGCTCGGATTGATGTCGAACTCGAAGATTTGCGTCGGCAGCCACAGCGTCGCGCATGAGTTCGGAATGTCGACCACGCCGCTGATGTGGCCCTGCACCGGCGCCGTGCCGAGGATCGAATAGGCCTGCGCCCGGCTGTAGCCGAACTTGGTCAGGTATTCGATCGCGTTCAAGCAGGCCTGCCGGTAGGCGACGTTGACATCCAGGTAGTGCTGCTTGCCGTGCTCGTCGACCGAGATGCCCTCGAAGATGATGTAGTCGTTGTAGGCCGGCGTGATCGGGCTGGGCTTGAAGATCGGGTTCTTGATGCCATAGGTGGCCATGCCGCCCTTGATGACGGACACGCGCATGTGCACCCAGCCTGCCATCTCGATCGCACCGCAGAACGTGATTTCGCCGTCGCCCTGGCTGAAGTGCAGATCGCCCACCGACAGGCCGGCGCCATTGACGTAGACCGGAAAGTAGATCTTCGAGCCGCGCGAGAGGTCCTTGATGTCGCAGTTGCCGCCGTGCTCGCGCGGCGGCACCGTGCGCGCACCCTCCGCGGCAGCCTTGGCTTTGGCGGCACCACCGAGCCTGCCCATGTGCGCGGTCGACGGGAACGGCGCATTGGCCAGCGGCGGCACACGATCGGGTTCGGTGGCGATCAGGCCGATCTCGCGCTCGTTCCAGGCCGCCAGCAGCTTCGGATCCGGCAGACAGCCGATCAGGCCGGGGTGGATCAGCCCGGCATAGCTCACGCCCGGCACGTGGCGCGACTGCGTGAACATGCCCTTGATGTCCCAGATCGACTTCTGCGCCAGCGGAAAGTGGTCGGTCAGGAAGCCGCCGCCGTTCTTCTTCGAGAAAAAGCCGTTGAAGCCCCACATCGAGTCTTGCTTGGCGCCGATGTCGAGCAATTCAACCACCAGCAGATCGCCGGGTTCGGTGCCGTGCACGCCGACCGGGCCGGTCAGAAAGTGCACGATCGACAGGTCGATGTCGCGCACGTCGTCGGCGCTGTCGTTGTTCTGGATGAAGCCGCCAGTCCAGTCGTAGGTTTCGAGCACGAAGTCGTCGCCCGGCTTGACCCACGTGGCCATCGGGATGTCCGGGTGCCAGCGGTTGTGGATGTTCTCGTTCTCATACGGAGACTGCTTCAGGTCGACTTCGATCAGCGGTTTGGGCATGGTGGGCTCCAGCGTGGTGGTGTGGGTGGGACGAACGAATCAGCAGCGCGCCGGGCAGCGCCGGAGCGCAGCGACACTCGTGGGGCCGACCCGCCCGGCGCCGGGCCGCTCCGGGGCTGGCAGCGCCCTTTCGGAGGGCAGCGCCGGAGCGCAGCGACAAGCGCGGGGGCCGGCATCCTCGTCATACCGACAGGAACTGCCTGATCCGCGCGGTGTCGGTGCTGGCGCGCGGGCTCTCGTGCACCAGGTTGCCGCCTTCGATGACGAACATTCGGTCGGCCACCTCGAGCGCGAAGCTGAGCACCTGCTCCGACACGACGATCGTGATCTCGCGCATCTTGCGGATCTCGTTGAGCGCCTTGGCGATGTCCTTGATGATCGACGGCTGAATGCCCTCGGTCGGCTCGTCGAGCAGCAGCACCTTCGGGTTGGTGACGAGTGCGCGCGCGATCGCGAGCTGCTGTTGCTGGCCACCCGACAGATTGCCACCCTTGCGTGCGCGCATGTCGAACAGCACCGGGAACAGCGCGTAGATCTCCTCGGGCACGGTCTTGACCTTGGCGTTCTCCAGGCCGGTCTCGATGTTCTCGAGCACCGTCAGCGTCGGGAAGATCATGCGGCCCTGCGGCACGTAGGCGATGCCCTTGGCGACACGCTGGTAGCTCTCGTCCTTGGTGATGTCCTGGCCGTCGATCGAGACGCTGCCCGACCGGATGGGCAGGATGCCGATCAGCGCCTTGAACAGCGTGGTCTTGCCCATGCCGTTGCGGCCCATGATGGCGATCGTCTCGTTGTGCCTGGCAGTGAACGTGAGGCCGTGCAGCGCCTCGCTCTGGCCGTAGCTGACGTGCAGGTTGGTGACGTTGAGCATGCTGCTTCCTGGAGTGCGCCGGGGACGGGTCAATGACCCAGATAAACGTCGATCACCCGCGGGTCGGCCTGCACTTGCGCCATCGAGCCCTCGGCGAGGATCTTGCCCTGGTGCATCACGGTCACCTTGTGCGCGATCTCCTTGACGAAGTCCATGTCGTGCTCGATCACGATCATCGAGCGACCCTTGCAGATGCGCTTGAGCAGCTCGGCCGTCAGCTCGCGCTCGCGCACGCTCATGCCGGCGATCGGTTCGTCCAGCATCAGCAACTCGGGGTCCTGCATCAGCAGCATGCCGATCTCGAGCCACTGCTTCTGCCCGTGCGACAGCAGCCCGGCCTCGGTGTCGAGCGCATCGGCCAGGCCGATGTCGAGCGCCACCGCCTGCACGCTGTCGCGCACCTCGGCCGTGCACTTGAAGGCCAGCGCGCCGAACACGCCGCGCCCGCGCGGGAACGACACCTCGAGGTTCTGGAACACGCTCAGGTTCTCGTAGATCGACGGCGTCTGGAACTTGCGGCCGATGCCCGCACGCACGATCTGGTACTCGGGCAGCCGGGTCATCTCGTGGTTCTTGAACTTGATGCTGCCGGCGCTGGCGCGCGTCTTGCCGCAGATCAGGTCGAGCAAGGTGGTCTTGCCCGCGCCGTTCGGCCCGATGATGACGCGCAGTTCGTTCTTGTCGACATAGAGCGTCAGCGCGTCGATCGCCTTGAAGCCGTCGAACGAGACCGTCAGGTCCTCGACCGCCAGCACGAAATCAGTGTTGCTCACGGGCGCTCCCGGCTCAGGTCTGTTGGCCGCTCATGCCGGGTGGCAGGGGCGTCGAGGGGCCGGCAGTCGGCGGCGTGACGACTGGTGGCGTCACGGCATGCGTCGCGTCGGCACGCGCGGCGGCGTTCGGCGTGCCACCAGCCAGCCGGCGCTTCTTCCACCACGGCTTGATGCGGTTGTTGTAGACACCCGCCAAGCCGTCCGGAAAAGCCAGCACCACGCCGATGAACATGCCGGCCATCAAAAACAGCCAGAGGTCGGGCAAGCTCTCGGAAAAATAGGTCTTGCCAAAATTGACCAGCAGCGCGCCGTAGACCGCGCCCACCAGCGACATGCGGCCGCCGACCGCGGCAAAGATCACCATCTCGATGCTCGGCACGATGCCCACCAGCGAGGGCGACATGAAGCCCACCTGCAACGTGAACATCGCCCCGCCGATCGCCGACAGCAGCGCCGCCAGGCAGAACGCGAAGACGCGGAACATCGCCACGTCGTAGCCCGAGAAGCGCACCCGGTCTTCCTTGTCGCGCATCGCCAGCAGCAGGGTACCGAGCTTGCTGCGCTGGATCCAGGCGCAGGCGACGATCGAGCCCAGCAGCAACACCACCGTGACGAAGTAGAGGATGTACTTCGCGCTGTCGGTGCGGGTGTCCCAGCCCAGCAGCGTCTTCAAGTCGGTCATGCCGTTGACGCCGCCGGTGTAGCCCTGCTGGCCGATGATCAGCACCGTCAAGATCAGCGCCACCGCCTGCGTGATGATGGCGAAGTAGACACCGCCGACCCGCCGCTTGAACATCGCATAGCCGATCAGGAAGGCCAGGCCGGTCGGCACCACCAGGATCGCGAGCAAGGTCAACGGGAAAGAGCGGAACGGCTCCCACCACAGCGGCAGCGCGGTCAGTTGGTTCCAGTCCATGAAATCCGGGATGCCGGGGGTCGACTGGATCTTGGTGCTGACCGGGTCCGAGGCCTCGAGTTTCAGGAACATCGCCATGCCGTAACCGCCCAGGCCGAAGAACACGCCCTGCCCCAGGCTGAGCACGCCGCCATAGCCCCACAGCATCACCAGGCCGAGCGCCACGAAGGCATAGCTGAGGTACTTGCCGACCAGGTTCAGGCGGAACAGGTCGAGCGACATCGGAAACACCACCAGCAGCAGCACGGCCAGCAGCAACACGCTGCCCAGCGCCTGCCGATCCACCCACTGCTTGATGCCGTTCATGTCAAGGCCCGATGGTTGAGTGGGGATGAGTGCGAGGCGGCTGCGGCGGGGTGCATCGGCGCGATTCGGGCGCTGGCCATCAGCGCCGCACCTTCGACGCGAACAGGCCCTGCGGCCGCAGCATCAGGATGATCACGATCAGCGACAGCGTCAGCACCTTGGCGTTCGAGCCGCTGATGAAGAATTCGGTGATCGACTGTGTCTGCGCGATGCCGAAGGCCGACACCACCGTACCCAGCAGGCTGGCCGCGCCGCCGAAGGTCACCACCAGGAACGAGTCGACGATGTAGAGCGACCCGGAGGTCGGTCCGGTCGAACCGATCGTGGTGAACGCCGCGCCGGCCATGCCGGCGATGCCGCAGCCGATGGCAAAGGTCAGCCGGTCGGTCTTTTTCGTGTCGATGCCGATCGCGTTGGCCATCACGCGGTTGCTGACGGTGGCGCGCACGCGCAGTCCCCAGCGGCTCTTGGCCAGCGCCAGCAGCACGCCGCAGGTCACCACGGTGGTCAGCGCGAGCACGAACATGCCGTTGATCGGGATGTCCAACCCGGGCGACGGCGCCCACGAGCCGAGCAGCCAGTTGGGCAGGGTCGGGCTGACTTCCTTCGGGCCGATGAAGGTGCGAAAGCTCTGTTGCAAGGCCAGGCTGACGCCCCAGGTCGCGAGCAGGGTGTCAAGCGGGCGCTTGTACAGGTGACGTATCAGCGCCCATTCAACCAGCCAGCCGCCGATGAACGCAAAGCCGAAGGCCAGCAGGATGGCCAGCGGAAAGTAGCAAGCCACCCACCCGGGCGAGAGTCTTTCGGCCAGCGTCGAGCCGAGGTAGATGGTGTAGGCGCCGATCGTCATGAACTCGCCGTGTGCCATGTTGATGACGCCCATCTGGCCGAAGATGATCGCCAGTCCCAGCCCCATCAGCAGGAGCACGGCGAACAGACTCAAGCCCGCGAAGCCCTGCATCAGGCCGATGTTCAACATGTCGGAAAAATTCATCGCTCACACCCCATCACATCAACCCGTGCGCAGAACTCAAATGCGTGTGGACCCAAGCCGTAGGCAAGGCCTCTCGAGCGCACGCTGCGAAACGGCTTTGCCGGGCCGCTGGCGTGCCTTGCAGGCCACGCCGGGCCAGCGGCCCGAAACCTCGACCGGAAGGGGGCCGCAAGGCCCTCGGGGGTGACTTACTGGTATCCCTTCGGGAACGGATCGGGCTTGATCAGCTCGGGCGACTCGGACACCACCTTGAAGGTGCCGTCGGGCTGGCCCATCGCGATGCGCGACCTGCTCCACAGGTGGTGGTTGGGATCGAGCCTGACGTAGCCCTCCGGCGCTGTCTTCAGTTCAATCTTGCCGGTCCGCGAAGCGACCACCACCTTGTCGACGTCGAAGCTGCCGGCCATCTCCACCGCAGCCTTCCACAACCAGGGGCCCAAGTACGCTGCCTGCGTGACGTCACCGATCACCGCGTCCTTGCCGTACTTGGCCTTGAAATCGGCAACGAACTTCTTGTTGTTCTCGTTGTCCAGACTCTGGAAATACTTCATCGACGAATAGAAGCCGTTGAAGTTTTCGCCGCCCACGCCGGTCATTTCGTCCTCGGTCACGCTCAGCGTCAGCAGTGATTGCTTGTCGCCGGTGATGCCCGCGGCCTTCAATGCCTTGTAGAAGGCCACGTTGCTGCCGCCGACCACGGCAGTGAAGATGACGTCGGGCTTTTGCAGCTTGATCTTGTTCATCAGGCTGCCGAAGTTGGTGCTGCCCAGCGGGTAGTACTCTTCGCCGACGACCTTTCCCTTCTGGAAGTTCTCGATGTGCTTGCGCGCGATCTTCATCGAGGTGCGCGGCCAGATGTAGTCGCTTCCGATCAGGAAGTAGGTCTTGGCCTTCTTCTCCTTCTGCGCCCAGTCCAGGCCGTAAAGGATCTGCTGCGTGGCTTCCTGGCCGGTGTAGATGACGTTCTTGCTCTGCTCCAGGCCTTCGTAGAAGGTCGGGTAGTACAGCAGGCCGTTTTCTTTCTCGAACACCGGCAGCACGGCCTTGCGCGAGGCCGAGGTCCAGCAACCGAACACGGCGGCGCAGCGGTCGTTGATCAGCAGCTTCTTCGACTTCTCGGCGAAGGTCGGCCAGTCGGAGGCGCCGTCTTCCTTGATGACCTTGATCTTGCGGCCGAGCATGCCGCCCATCGCATTGATCTGGTCGATCGCGAACTGCTCGGCCTGGATCGAGCCGGTCTCGCTGATCGCCATCGTGCCGGTGGCCGAGTGCAGTTGCCCGACGGTCACTTCGGTGTCGGTGATCGCCAGCTTGGTGGTGTTGACCTTGGCAGTCGGGAACTGCTGAGCGGCGGCCCAGGCGGGCATGCCGGCCAGCGGCAGCGCTGACAGGCCCTGCAACAGGCGGCGGCGATGCAGCGATGAAGGGGTGTCGTCTGGTTGGTCTGACATGTGAAGCTCCTGCGGTTGGCCTGGTTGAACTGTCCTGGCAGCGTCTTTCCGACACCGCTTGGGACTGCATGGTGCGGACAAAGCCGGGTGAACCGAATACGTCAATTGACGTAGCCGGACCGGCCGATCCGGCGGCAGGTCGCCCGGGAATGCTTCTTGCGAAGACCATGGACTTGCAAGCCCGACCACCCCTTGACTGCAGCCACCCAAAAGATCTTCCGCATCCGGCGCGACTACAACGCCTGGGTGGCCGACGAATCGATGGAGGACTACGCACTGCGCTACACGCCGCGCAGCTTTCGCAAGTGGTCGGAATGGCGGGTCGGCAACACCGCGTTCGGCGCGGTGTCGTTCCTGGCGCTCGAGGCGATCGGCGGAGCAATCGCTCTCAACTACGGCTTCAGCAACGCACTGTGGGCGATCCTGGTGGTCGGCCTCATCACGTTCCTGACCGGCCTGCCGATCAGCTACTACGCGGCGCGCTACGGCGTCGACATGGACCTGCTGACGCGCGGCGCGGGCTTCGGTTACCTGGGCTCGACGCTCACCTCGCTGATCTACGCGAGCTTCACGTTCATCTTCTTCGCGCTCGAGGCCGCCATCATGGCGCTGGCGCTGCAGATGTATTTCGACATCCCGATTGCCTGGTGCTACCTGATCAGTTCGGTGCTGATCGTGCCCATGGTGGTGCGCGGCATCACGCTGATCTCGAAACTGCAGATGTGGACCCAGCCGCTGTGGGGCGTGCTGCTGCTGCTGCCTTATCTGGCGGTGGCCTGGAAGAACCCGCAGGCCTACGCCGACTTCACCGGTCTGTCGGGACGCAGCTCGGGCGACAGCGGCTTCGATCCGCTCATGTTTGGTGCAGCGGCAACGGTTGCATTCTCCCTGGTGGTGCAAATCGGTGAGCAGGTCGACTTCCTGCGCTTCCTGCCCGAGCAGACCGCCGCCAACCGCAAGCGTTGGTGGGCCGCGGTGCTGCTGGCCGGCCCGGGCTGGATCGTGCCCGGCATGCTGAAGATGCTGGGCGGCGCCTTTCTGGCCTTCCTGGTGCTGCAGCAGCAGCAGTCGCCGGCGCAGGCGGTCGAGCCCACGCAGATGTATCTGGCCGGCTTCGCCTATGTGTTCGACGACGCGGCCTGGGTGTTGGCCGCCACCGTGCTGTTCGTGGTCGTGTCGCAAGTCAAGATCAACCTGACGAATGCCTACGCCGGCTCGCTGGCCTGGTCGAACTTCTTTGCGCGGCTCACGCACAGCCACCCGGGTCGGGTGGTGTGGCTGGTGTTCAACGTGTTGATCGCCGTGCTGCTGATGTCGCTCGGCGTTTTCCAGGCGCTGGAAAAAGTGTTGGGGCTGTACGGCAACGTGGCGATTGCCTGGGTCGGCGCGCTGGTGGCCGACCTGGTCATCAACAAGCCGCTCGGACTGAGCCCGCCGGGCGTTGAATTCAAGCGCGCCCACCTGTACGACATCAACCCGGTCGGCCTGGGCTCGATGCTGACGGCCGCCACCTTGGCGGTGCTGGCCTACACCGGCGTGTTCGGGTTGCAGGCCGAGGCCTTCGCTCCGTTCATCGCGCTCGGCACGGCGCTGCTGCTGTCGCCGCTGCTGGCCTGGCTGACGCGCGGCCGCTGCTACATCGCACGCCAGCCGCAGGTGCTCGGTGCGCCGGGCCAGTTGCTGCGCTGCACGGTCTGCGAGAACCGCTTCGAGACCGAGGACATGGCGCACTGCCCGGCTTACGGTGCGCCGATCTGCTCCCTTTGCTGCACGCTCGAATCGCGTTGCCACGACCGCTGCAAGACCGGCTCGCGCGCCGCCGAACAGGCCGAAGCGTTCCTGACCCGATTGCTGCCGCTGCAACTGTCGAAGCGGGTCAATTTTCGCGTCGGCCACTATCTGGTGGTGACGCTGTCGCTGTGCGCGCTGCTGGCCACGGTGATGGGCATGGTCTACACGCAAGAGGCTGTGCTGGCCGCGTCGAGCGATCTGCAGGCAGCGCTGCAGTCGGCCTTCATCAAGGTCTTCGCGATGCTGTTCCTGATCGTCGCGGTGTGCAGCTGGGGCGTGGTGCTGGGCAGCGAGAGCCGGCGCATGGCACAGGACGAATCGAACCGCCAGAACCAGCTGCTCGAGCGCGAGATCGAGGCGCACTCGCGCACCGGTGCGGCGCTTCAGGCGGCGCGCGACGTGGCCGAATCCGCCAACCAGGCCAAGACGCGTTACGTGGCCGGCATGACGCACGAGCTGCGCACACCGCTCAACAGCATCCTCGGCTACTCGCAGATCCTGCTGAAAGACGAGACGCTGAGCCAGACCCCGCGCGAGGCGGTGCAGACCATCCAGCGCAGCGGCGAACACCTGCTGGCGCTGATCGACGGCCTGCTCGACCTGGCCCGCATCGAGGCCGGCCGGCTGCAGCTCGAGCCGATGCCGCTGCATCTGCCCGATTTCCTCGACGAGCTGGTGCGCATGGTCGGCCCGCAGGCCGAGGCCAAGGGGCTGGCCTTCGTCTACAGCCACAGCGGCCGGCTGCCGACCTGGGTGAAGGCCGACGCCAAGCGGCTGCGCCAGATCCTGATCAACCTGCTGGCCAACGCGGTGCGCTTCACGCCGGCCGGCACCGTGACGCTGCACGTCGACCACCGCCGCGCCGTGGTGCGCTTCGACGTCATCGACACCGGTGTCGGCGTGTTGCCGCAGGATCAGCAACGCATCTTCCTGCCGTTCGAGCGCGGCGCGGCCGGGCGGCGCCAGGGCGGCGAGCCCGGCACCGGGCTGGGCCTGACGATCACCGGCCTGCTGACTTCGCTGATGGGCGGCGAACTGACGCTGGCGCGCAGCTCGCCGCAAGGCAGCACCTTCAGCGTGCGGTTGTATCTGAGCCGGGTCGGCGACCCGGGCCCGCAGGCCGGGCCGCCGCAACAGATCGGCGGCTATTTCGGCGTGCGGCGCACGCTGTTGGTGGTCGACGACCAGCCGGTGCAGCGCCAGATGCTGGCCGGCATGCTGGCGCCGCTGGGCTTCGAGGTGCGCGAGGCGGCCAGCGGCACCGAATGCCTGGACAGCCTGCGCGAGGCGCTGCCCGACGCGATCCTGCTCGACATCACGATGGACGACATGAACGGCTGGCAGGCCGCCACCCGCATCCGCGCCGCCGGCTACACCGACGTGCCGATCATCATGGTGTCGGCCAACGTGTTCGAGAACCAGGCCGAACGGCTGCGCGCGATGCACTGCCAGGCCTTCATCGCCAAGCCGGTGCTCGAGTCGGAACTGACGGCGACGCTGCAGCGCCAGCTCGGCCTGCAGTGGCGTCCGGCCGGCCTGAGCGCACCACCGGCTGCGCCGGCCCTGCCGGGAGGCGCGCCGGCGTTGCCCGACCCGGTGCGCAGCGATCTGCTGCGACTGGCGCGGCTGGGCCACGTGCGCGGCTTGCAGACTGCGCTGGACGGCATCGCCGCGGCCGACCCGCGCCTGGCCGCCGCCTGCACACAACTGCGCGGATTGGTCAGCCGGTTCGAACTGGGTCGCCTGGAAGCCTTGCTGCTGGAGCAAGCCGATGCAGTCTGAGCCCGGCCCGCAGCGTCCGGTGGTGCTGGTCGTCGACGACGCGCCCAGCAGCCTGGGCGTGCTGTGCGACACGCTGGAGAGCGCCGGCTACACCGTGCTGGTGGCAAGCGACGGCGAGACCGCGCTGCAGCGCCTCGAACTGGTCACGCCCGACGCGATCCTGCTCGACGGCCTGATGCCCGGGCTGTCGGGTTTCGAGACCTGCCGGCGCATCCAGGACACGCCCGGTTGGGCGCACATCCCGGTGATCTTCATGACCGGGCTGTCGGAGACGCAGCACGTCGTCGAAGGCTTCGCCTGCGGCGGGGTCGACTACGTGGTCAAGCCGATCCGTGCACAGGAAGTGCTGGCGCGGCTGCACACGCACGTTCGCAACGCGCGCATCACGCGGCTGGCGCGCGACGCCGTCGACGTCGCCGGGCTCGGCGTGGTGCTGGTCGACGCGCTCGGGCGGATCGCCTGGCGCTCGCCACAGGCGGCGCTGTGGCTGCAGGCCATCGGCCAGGACGTGCCAACGGCGCCAGAGCAGCTGCCGAAGGCGGCGGGACAGCTGCCAAAGGCGCTGGAGGCCGCACTGAACGCGACCGACGACCGTGTGGTGCACACCGCCACCGAGCCAGCGCTGTCGGTGCGCAACATGGGCCGCGCCACGCTGGGTGAAACGATGCTGCTGCTGGAGTTGCAGCGCGAGGGCCATGCCGCAGCGTCGCGGCTCGCGCACGCCGCACTGACGCCGCGCGAGACCGAAGTGCTGTCGTGGCTGGCCAAGGGCAAGACCAACCGCGACATCGCCGACATCCTGGGTCTCAGCCACCGCACCGTGAACAAGCACCTGGAACACATCTTCGAGAAGCTCGGCGTCGAGACGCGGGCCGCAGCCGCCGCGCTGGCGAGCGGGCAGTTCGCCTGACGCCGAGCCCACGCCCGGCCCGCTCCGGCCTCGGGCCGCCGGTCGCGCCGTGCCGGCCAGAACCGGCTCGGCGCTGCCCTAAGATCTGGCACATCTCCTGCTGCAGACAAGCCCATGGAACTCACGCCCCGCGAGAAAGACAAGCTGCTGATCTTCACGGCCTCGCTGCTGGCCGAGCGCCGCAAGGCACGCGGTCTGAAACTCAACTACCCCGAGTCGGTGGCGCTGATCAGCGCGGCCATCATGGAAGGCGCGCGCGACGGCAAGAGCGTGGCCGCGTTGATGAGCGAAGGCAAGACCGTGCTGACACGCGCCGACGTGATGGACGGCGTGGCCGAGATGATTCCCGACATCCAGGTCGAAGCCACCTTTCCCGACGGCACCAAGCTGGTGACCGTGCACCAACCGATCGCCTGACCCGGTCCGCAGCGGAGTGAGCCCATGACGAACAACGCCCCTCTATCGAGCGGTCCCTCGAGCCGGTTTGCACGCTGCGCCGTGCCCTGCGCGCTGTTGCTGCTGTCGACCACCGCGTCGGCGCACGGCGGCCACCTCGACGATGCCTGGCACGGCACGACCGCCGCCATCGCGGCGGGCTGGGCGCACCCGTACAGCGGTGCCGACCACTTGGCGGCGATGCTGGCCGTGGGCCTGTGGAGCGCGCTGACCATGCGCTGCATGTGGCCCGCGCCGCTGGTCTTCGCGACGATGCTGCTCGTGGGCGCGCTGCTCGGCATGGCCGGCATGGCCGGCGCGGCCTGGTCGGCGGTCGAGCCGGCGATCGCGATGTCGGCGCTGGTGCTCGGCCTGCTGGTGGTGACGCGCTCGCGCTGGCCCGCCGCCGCCGGCCTCGCGCTGACCGCCGTTTTTGCGCTGGCCCACGGCATCGCGCACGGCCAGCAACTGGGCACGGTGCACGGCAGTTGGGTGCTGGCCGGGTTGCTGACCGCCACCCTGCTGTTGCACACCGTCGGCATCGCGCTCGGCCTGGCCGCGCAGCGCGGCAGCTTCTTGCAACGCGGGCTGCCGCGCGCCAGCGGCGCCGCGGTGATGCTGGCCGGCGCCTCGGCACTGTGGCCGGCGGTGGCCTGAGGAACTGCCATGACACCCGGCGAGCTTTACACCGATGGTCCCGACATCGAACTCAACCCCGGCCGGCGCACGCTGACCGTGGTGGTCGAAAACAGCGGCGACCGGCCGATCCAGGTCGGCTCGCACTACCACTTCGCGGAAACCAATGCGGCGCTGAGCTTCGACCGGCCGGCAGCGCAGGGCATGCGGCTGAACATCGCGTCGGGCACCGCCGTGCGCTTCGAGCCCGGCCAGCAGCGCACCGTCGAGCTGGTCGACTATGCCGGCGACCGGCAGGTCTGGGGCTTTCGCGGTCTGGTGCAGGGGTCGCTGTGATGCAGCGGCTGATCCAGTCGCTCGAGCACTCGCTCGAGCACTCGCTGATGCACCCGCCGATGCACTCGCTGATGCACTCGCTCGAGCACTCGCTCGAGCACTCGTTGAGTCACTCCTCAAGGCACTCGCTGATGCACCTGCCGACGCACACGTCGATCTGCCTGCCTGTTCGACCGGAGGCCCGCCGCGCTGCCTCGGCGGGCCGGCCGACAGACACGCCGCACGCTCGCATTCCCACGCGTTCAATCGACGCAACGCAGCGCGCCTTCGGGGCAGCGCACCAGGATTTCTGATGGCCACCGTACCCAGACGCGCCTATGCCGAGATGTTCGGCCCGACCACCGGCGACCGCGTGCGGCTGGCCGACACCGACCTGGTCATCGAGGTCGAGCGCGACCTCACGCTGCAGGCCGGCGGCTACGGCGAAGAGGTCAAGTTCGGCGGCGGCAAGACGATCCGCGACGGCATGGGCCAGAGCCAGCGACCGAACGGCGCGGGCGCGCACGACGCGGTCGATTGCGTGCTGACCAACGCGCTGATCCTCGACCACTGGGGCATCGTCAAGGCCGACATCGGGCTGCGCGACGGGCGCATCGCAGCGATCGGCAAGGCCGGCAACCCGGACGTGATGTCGGGAGTCGACATCGTGATCGGCCCGGGCACCGAGATCATCGCGGCCGAGGGCATGATCGTGACGGCCGGCGGCATCGATTCGCACATCCACTTCATCTGCCCGCAGCAGATCGAAGAAGCGCTGATGAGCGGCGTCACGACGATGCTCGGCGGCGGCACCGGGCCGGCCACCGGCACCTTCGCCACCACCTGCACGCCGGGGCCGGCCAACCTGGCGCGCATGCTGCAGGCGGCCGACGCGTTCCCGATGAACCTGGGCTTCTTCGGCAAGGGCAACGCGAGCCGGCCCGACGCGCTGCAGCAGCAGATCGAGGCCGGCGCGATCGGCCTGAAACTGCACGAGGACTGGGGCACCACGCCGGCCGCGATCGACTGCTGCCTGAACGTGGCCGAAGCGACCGACACGCAGGTGGCGATCCATACCGACACGCTCAACGAGAGCGGCTTCGTCGAAGACACGGTGGCCGCGTTCAAGGGCCGCACGATCCACACCTTCCACACCGAGGGCGCCGGCGGCGGCCACGCACCCGACATTCTCAAGGTGGTGGGCGAGGAAAACGTGCTGCCGAGTTCGACCAACCCGACCCGGCCGTACACCGTCAACACGATCGACGAGCACCTCGACATGCTGATGGTGTGCCACCACCTCGATGCCAACATCGCCGAGGACCTGGCGTTTGCCGAGAGCCGCATCCGGCGTGAAACCATCGCCGCCGAGGACATCCTGCACGACCTCGGTGCGATCAGCATGTTCAGCAGCGACAGCCAGGCGATGGGGCGCGTCGGCGAGGTCGTGATGCGCTGCTGGCAGACCGCGCACAAGATGAAGTCGCAGCGCGGCAAGCTGCCCGGCGACAGCGACCGCCACGACAACTTCCGCGCGCGCCGCTACATCGCCAAGTACACGATCAACCCGGCGCTGGCGCACGGCATCGCGCACGAGGTCGGCAGCATCGAGGTCGGCAAGTGGGCCGATCTGATCGTCTGGAAGCCGGCCTTCTTCGGTGTCAAGCCGAGCCTGGTTCTGAAAGGCGGCTTCATCGCCGCCGCCGCGATGGGCGACCCGAACGCGTCGATCCCGACGCCGCAGCCGGTGCACTACCGGCCGATGTTCGGTGCCTTCGGCGGCGCGCTGCACCGCGGCTCGCTCACCTTCCTGAGCCAGGCCGCGCGCAGCGACGGGCTGGCCGAGCGGCTGGGCCTGCACAAGGAGATCGCCACGGTGCGCGGCTGCCGCAGCGTGCGCAAGCAGCACATGGTGCACAACCACTACGCGCCGCGCATGGAAGTCGATGCGCAGACCTACGAAGTGCGCGCCGACGGCGTGCTGCTGACCTGCGAGCCGGCCTCGGTGCTGCCGATGGCACAGCGCTATTTCCTTTTCTGAGTAGGTTTCAACGTAACGCCATGCTGACGATCAACAAACTGCTGCCGCAAGGCCGCGGGCTGAGCGCCGTGCTGCTCAAGCGCGCCGCGCGACTCGAACTCGACTGGGACACGCGCCAGAAGAGCCGCTTCGACGCCACCGACTCGCAGGGCCGCCACCTCGGCGTGTTCCTGCCGCGCGGCACCGTGGTGCGCGGCGGCGACGTGCTGGTGGCCGAAGACGGCTCGCTGATCGTCACCAGGGCGGCGCCGCAACCGGTGTTGGTGGTCACGTCGAGCCCCGTGCACGGCAGCGCCTTCGACCTCGTGCGCGCCGCCTATCACCTGGGCAACCGGCATGTGGCGCTGGAGTTGCGGCCGGACCGGCTGCAACTCGAACCGGACCACGTGCTGGCCGACCTGCTGCGCCTGATGCAGCTCGACGTGCACGAGGCGAACGAGCCGTTCGAGCCCGAGAGCGGCGCCTATGCGAACGGCGGCCACGGCCACGTTCACGTCCCCGCCGCCGTGGCGCCGGCTCGCCGGGCCATCGCGATCCCGATCGTCGGAGCGGCGGCGGCGCCGCACGTGCACGGGCCGGGTTGCGGACACGATCACGGCGGCCACGGCCACAAGGCCTGATGCGCCGCCTGGCCAGCGCCCCGGCGCGCCGCCGCGTTGGTCCGTTCCGTCAGGCGGCGCCCGCCTTGAGCGCTGCGTCGCTGCTGCAGCTGATGTGGATGGCCTCACCGGCCTTGCCGGTCGGTGGCTTCAGCTATTCCGAGGTGCTGGAAGCGGCCGTCGATGCCGGCCACGTGACGAGCGAAGCACTCGCCGCCACTTGGCTGATCGATCAACTGCACCTGAGCCTGGCGCGCAGCGATCTGGCGGTGCTGGCGAAAGCGCATCGCGCCTGGCAGCACGCTGACGCGACCGACATCGGCGCGCTCAACGACTGGCTGCTCGTGACGCGCGAAAGCAGCGAACTGCGCCGGCAGACCGAGCAGATGGGCCGCTCGCTGCTGGCCTGGCTCAAGAACCGCGACGCCCGCGACCCGCGCCTGGCGCTGCTGGCCGCGCTGCGGCCGGCACCGAGCTGGCCGGTCGCGTTCGCGCTGGCCTGCGTGCAAACCGGCGCACCGGTGCGCGAGACGCTGCTGAGCTTTGCCTTCGGCTGGGCCGAGAACATGGTGCAGGCGGCGTTGAAATCGGTGCCACTCGGTCAGGCGTCCGGCCAGCGCATCCTGGCCGCGCTGGCACAGCACATACCCGATGCGGTCGGCCTGGCGATGGGCCTCATGGACAGCGAGCGCATGGCCCACACGCCGATGCTGGCGATCCTGTCGTCGCACCACGAGACGCAATATTCGCGGTTGTTCCGCTCCTGAAAGCTGCGCCGATGGCCCGCAACGTCGAGATCAAGGCACGCATCGCAAGCATCGAGGCGCTGCAGCCCCAGGTGGCGGCCCTGGCCGATCGCGGACCGGAGCCGATTGAACAGGACGACACGTTCTTTCACTGCGCCCATGGGCGACTGAAGCTGCGGCGCTTTGCCGACGGGCGCGGTGAGCTGATTGCCTACCAGCGCCCGAACCAGGCCGGCCCGACGGCCTCCACTTACCTGATCACACCCACGACCGCGCCCGACGCCTTGCACGCCACCCTGGCGATGGCGCTCGGCGAAGCCGGCCGGGTGCACAAACATCGCCTGGTGTACCTGGCAGGCACGACACGGTTGCACCTCGACCGGGTCGAAAGCCTGGGCGATTTCCTCGAAATCGAAGTGGTGCTGACCGCGCAGCAAAGCCCGGAGCAAGGCACCCGGATCGCCCGCGCACTGCTGAGCCAACTGGATATCTGCAACTCACAACTGCTGGCCGGCGCCTACATCGACCTGCTGCCCAACCCGCAAACCCCATGAGTTCCCCATGAGCACCCCTTTGCACACGATCGCGGGCCGCACCCGCAAACTGCCGCCGCTGCGGGTCGGCGTCGGCGGCCCGGTCGGTTCGGGCAAGACCACGCTGGTCGAGATGCTGTGCAAGGCGATGCGCGACCGCTACGACCTGGTGGTCGTCACGAACGACATCTACACCAAGGAAGACCAGCGGCTGCTGACGGTGGCCGGCGCGCTGGACGCCGAACGCATCATGGGCGTCGAAACCGGCGGCTGCCCGCACACGGCGATTCGCGAAGACGCGTCGATCAACCTCGAGGCGGTCGACCGCATGCTCGAGAAGTTTCCGAACGCCGACATCGTCTTCATCGAGAGCGGCGGCGACAACCTGGCCGCCACGTTCAGCCCCGAGTTGTCGGACCTGACGATCTATGTGATCGACGTGGCCGCCGGCGAAAAAATCCCGCGCAAGGGCGGCCCCGGGATCACCAAGAGCGACCTGTTCATCATCAACAAGACCGACCTGGCGCCGCATGTGGGCGCCAGCCTCGACGTGATGGCGGCCGACACGACGCGCATGCGCACCGGCCCGCACGGGCTGCGGCCGTTCGTGATGAGCAACTTGAAGACCCGCCAGGGGCTCGACGAAGTGATCCGGTTCATCGAGACCAAGGGTCTGCTGAAAGCGGGTTGAGCGCCGGGGCTCGCAGCGGATCCGCAGTTCATGCGGGCAGACCCCCGTGGCGTCAATCCTGGCGCAGTCTCACGCTGACCGGCGCCCGACCCTGCCCTAGCATCGCGCCCAAAGCCACTGTCCAGGTGGCTGCACCGGGAGGCCCTGCATGGCGCGCTGGAGCAACACCGATCGACAGGCCGTGACCACGGTCCGGCGTGCGCGGTCCGTCGAACGAGGAGCAGGCGGTTGAGCGTCGCCGTCGAGTTCCGCGGCGTTGACAAGTCGTTCGGCACGGTTCAGGTGCTGCACGGTGTGAGCTTCGCGCTCGAGCCGGGCCGGATCTACGGGCTGCTGGGCGAGAACGGCGCCGGCAAATCGACCTTGATGAAAATTCTGGCCGGCTACGAAGCCTTGTCCGGCGGCCAGATGCTGATCAACGGCGCACCGGCCAGCTTCAACGGACCGCGCGCGGCGGGGGCGCAGGGCATCGTTCTGATCCACCAGGAATTCAATCTGGCCGAGGACCTGACGATCGCGCAGAGCATCTTTCTCGGCCACGAGAAAAAGCGCGGCTGGCTGCTCGACGAAGCGGCGATGCGCGACGAGGCGCGGCAGGCCATCGAACAGGTCGGCCTGAGGGTCGCCGTTGACACGCCGGTGCGGCAGCTCATCGTGGCCGAGAAGCAGTTGGTCGAGATCGCCAAGGCGCTGTCGCGCCACGCGCGTTTGCTGATCATGGACGAGCCGACCGCCACGCTGACCAGCGGCGAGACCGAGCGCCTGTTCGAATTGATGGAGCGCTTGAAACGCGACGGCGTCACGCTGATCTACATCTCGCACAAGCTCGATGAGGTCAAGCGTGTCACCGACGAGGTGATCGTGATGCGCGACGGCCGCTTCGTCGCGCGCGCCCCGACCGCCGACCTGAGCCGCCAGCAGATGGCCAACTTGATGGTCGGGCGCGAACTGGCCGACCTCTACCCCACCAAGGTACCGGTGCCGCGCGACGTGCCGCCGGCGCTGCGCGTGCGTGGCCTGAACGTGCCGGGCTGGGCTGTCGACGTCAGCTTCGAGGTGCGCCCGGGCGAGATTCTCGGCTTCGGCGGGCTGGTCGGCGCAGGGCGCACCGAGCTGTTCGAAGGCCTGCTCGGGCTGCGGCCCAGCCACGCCGACGCGATCGAACTGAAAGGCGAGCCGGTGACGCTGGCCAGCCCGCGCGACGCGGCGGCGCACGGCCTGACCTACCTCAGCGAAGACCGCAAGGGCAAGGGGCTGCACATGTCGCTCGGCTTGTGCGAAAACCTGACGTTGATGGCGCTCAAGCGTTACGCCACGCCGTGGCTGCACCCGAAAGCCGAGATGCAGGCGTTGTCGGTGGCAGTGCACGACTACGGCATCCGCACCGGCTCGCTGACCAGCCACGCCTCGGCGCTGTCGGGCGGCAACCAGCAGAAGCTGGCGCTGGCCAAGGTGCTGCAGCCGCAGCCGCGGGTGGTGGTGCTCGACGAGCCGACGCGCGGCGTCGACGTGGGCGCCAAGCGTGACATCTATTTCCTGATCCAGCGGCTGGCCGGCGAAGGGCTGGCGGTGATCGTGATCTCGAGCGAACTGGTCGAGCTGATCGGGCTGTGCCACCGGGTCGCGGTGATGCGCGGCGGACGGCTGCGCTCGGTGCTGGAGCAGCACCAATTGAGCGAAGAGGAGCTGATCGCACATGCCACCGGAACACGTTGAAGCGCTGGTGCGCCAGGGCCCGGCCCGGCCGCACTGGTTGGGCCGGCTGCAAACGCTCGGGCCGATCATCGGACTGTTGCTGCTGTGTGCCGCCGGCGCGGCGCTGAACGGCGAATTCGCCACACCCGAAAACGCGCTGAACGTGCTGACGCGCACCGCGTTCATCGGCATCATCGCCGTCGGCATGTGTTTCGTCATCATCTCGGGCGGCATCGACCTGTCGGTGGGTTCGATGGCGGCGCTGATCGCCGGCAGCATGATCTTGTTCATGAACGCCGTGGCCGGCTCGGTCGGCTCGCCGGTCTATGCGGTGGTGCTGGGCATGCTGCTGGCGCTGGCGCTCGGTGCGGGATTCGGGCTGGCCCACGGGCTGCTGATCACGAAGGGCCGCATCGAGCCGTTCATCGTCACGCTCGGCACGCTGGGTATCTACCGCGCTTACCTGACCTACTTCTCCAACGGCGGCGCGATCACGCTCGACAACGCCTTGTCGGACGTCTACAGCCCGGTCTACTACGGCAGCCTGGCCGGCATCCCGGTGCCGGTGTGGGTGTTCCTGGTGGTGGCGCTGCTGGGTGGGCTGATCCTCAAGCGCACGGCGTTCGGCCGCTACGTGCAGGCGATCGGTTCGAACGAGCAGGTGGCCCGCTACGCCGCGGTCGATGTCGACCGCATCAAGATCCTGACCTACATGCTGCTCGGTGTGTGCGTGGGCATCGCCACGCTGCTGTACGTGCCGCGGCTCGGGTCGGCCACGCCCAACACCGGGCTGCTCTGGGAGCTGGAGGCGATCGCCGCGGTGATCGTCGGCGGCACGGCACTCAAGGGCGGCGCCGGCAGCATCACCGGCACGGTGGTCGGCGCGATCCTGCTGTCCGTCATCGGCAACATCCTGAATCTCACCAGCATCATCAGCGTCTACCTGAACGCCGCGATGCAGGGCTTCGTGATCATCATCGTCGCTTTCCTGCAGCGCGGGCGGCGCTGAAGCAGTTTCACCGGCGGCTCCGGCCGTCATTTCGCGCGTCACCAAGGAGACAGAAACCATGAAAACATTGCAACGTCGTACCGTCGCCATCGCCGCAGCTCTGCTGCCCCTGCTCGCTGCGCTGCCCGCGGCGGCGCAGGACAAGCCGGTCATCCTCGGCGTGGCGATTCCGGCCGCCACGCACGGCTTCACCGGTGGCATCGTCTATTGGGCCAACCAGGCCAAGAAGGACCTGGAAAAGGCGCATCCGGGACTGAAGATCACGATCAAGACGGCCGGTGGCGCGCCGGAGCAGGCCAACCAGCTGCAGGACTTCGCCACCGTCACCAAGATCAACACGCTGGTGATCTTTCCGTTCGAGTCGGCCTCGCTCACCAAGCCGGTGGCCCAGCTCAAGGCCAAAGGCATTTACGTCACGGTGGTCGACCGAGGCCTGACCGACACCAGCGCGCAGGACGCCTACGTGGCCGGCGACAACACCGCCTTCGGCCGCCTGCCGGCCGAGTACCTGGTGAAGTCGCTCAACGGCAAGGGCCACATCGTCGCGCTGCGCGGCATCGCGACGACGCTGGACAACGAGCGCATGGACGCCTTCAACGCCGTGCTGAAGCAGCATCCCGGCATCAAGCTGCTGGACGCGAAGTACGCCAACTGGAACCGAGACGACGCCTTCAAGGTGATGCAGGACTACCTGACCCGCTTCAAGCACATCGACGCGGTGTGGGCGGCCGACGACGACATGGCGGTGGGCGTGCTGAAGGCAATCGAGCAGGCCAAGCGGACCGACATCAAGGAGGTGTTCGGCGGCGCTGGCTCGAAGGGCCAGATCAAGGTGCTGATGGACGGCAGCAACAAGATGATCAACGCGAACGTGTCCTACTCGCCCAAGTTCATCTACGACGCGATCAAGTTGACCGCCGAGGCGCGCCTGAAGGGCGAGAAACTGCCGGCCAACACGATCATCCCGTCGGTGCTGATCACCCGCGACAACGCCAAGGAGTTCCACTTCCCCGACTCGCCGTTTTAAGGCCGCCCCTCGCCGCGGCCGCGGCGCATTTCAGCGTGGCGAGGCCTTGTGCGACGCGTTTCGGGGCAGCCCGCCGGGCCTGCACGGCGCCGCTGCCGATCGACGCGCCGAAGCGCTTGGCCAGCCGCTCGGCCACGTTTTCGTGCGGCGTGTAGTCGATCACTTCCTCGGCCTTGACGACCTCGCGCGCCACATGGTCGAGGCTGCCGAGGTGATCGATCAGCCCCATCTCGAGCGCCTGCTGGCCGTTCCAGTGCAGGCCGCTGCCGGTGTCGGCGTTTTTCTTCAGCCGGTCGCCGCGGCCGCGCTTGACCACGTCGATGAATTGCTGGCAAATCTAGTCGAGCGTCGACTGCGTGTAGGCCCGATCCGGGCTCGACCGTGGCTTGAAAGGGTCGCCCAGGCCCTTGATGGCGCCCGCGGTCCGCAAGCGCCGTCAGCAGGCGCCGCTAGATGCTGAACTTGTCCATCGCGCCGGTGAAGCCGAAGCCGTCCATCAGCACGCGGATCGGGCCGACGATGAATGCCTGGTCGGCATAGATCTCGTCAGCCGCAACCGCGATGTAGTGGGCGCCCGACGCACACGATTCCTCGACCACCGCGTAGACCTTCCTGCGGTGCAGCGCCTTCAGCCGCACGATCTCGTCGTTCAACATGCCGGCCTGCACCAGGCTGCCGCCGGGCGAGTTGAGCCTGAGAACCACGGCTTGCGCACCGGGGTCTTGGAAGGCGATCTCGCCGCGCACCCCGGTCAGCGCGAAGTGCGGGCAGCTGCCCACGGCGGTGTGGTTGCGAGCGGTCGCCAGCCTGAGGATCAACATCGCTGCGAGCAACAACCACGCGAACCGAAAGAAGATGCGCCAGCGCCGTTCGCTGCGTCGATCGTTGCGATAGCCGCGGGCAATCTGCTCTGCGACGGCGTCCCAGCCACGCGGCCCGGACGCCGGACGCGCCACGCCCGGCCGGCGCGTCTGGCGGCACCGGCGTCGGTGCGTCTGCGCAATGGGTCATGGGCGGTCGCTCAATGACGACTCAAGGCGTCGTGATGTCAGCATCGGCGCCATCGGCATTCGGCACGCCCGACGCCGGTCGGATCTCGTTCGAAGGAGACCGATACACCCGGCCGTCATGTTCATGGACCTCGATCGCGGTGAGCCGGTCGCGGCCGCACGGTCCACCGATGCAGCGGCCGCCGTTCGGCTCGCAAGCGGCACCGTTCACCGTTCACCGTGCACCGTGCACCGAACAAATGATGAGTTCCTGGCCGCTCTCGAGAAACACGCCGGGTAGCCAATCGGGCTTGGTCGGCACGTGCAGGCAGCGGTTCAGGTAAGCCATCACCCTGCCTTCGAAGCGCAACGCGAAAGCGCGCACCGGGCGGCCGTACTGCAAGGCGTCGACCACCACCGCCGAGTCCTTTTCCTCGAGTGCCGCGGTAGTGCAGACGTGCTGCTCCCGGTCGGCTTACGGCGCGGCAGCCGGTGCCGGACCGCCGACGTCATGCATGGCGGATCAGCCACCCCTGCAAATCGGCCACCGAATGCGCCACGTGCAGCGGCGCATGGTCGGCAAAGTTCGCATGTTCGTGGGCGCCGTAGCTGACGCCGACGCTGGCGATGCCGGCGTTGGTTGCCAGCTGCAGGTCGTGCGTGGTGTCGCCGATCATCAGTGTGCGTTGCGGCGCCACGCCGAGCTCGGCCATCAGTTCCTGCAACATCAGCGGATGCGGCTTGGAGGCGGTTTCATCGGCGGTGCGGGTCGCGTCGAACAGGCCCTTCAGCGGCGCGCTGCAGAGCGCCTCGTTGAGGCCCTGGCGCGATTTGCCGGTGGCCACCGCCAGCAGGTGATGGCGCGCCTTCAGCGCATGCAGCAGCGACAGGGCGCCGTCGAACAGCAGCAGCTCGTGCTGGCGCGCCTGGTAATGGTGGCGGTAGCGGTCGCCGAGCGCGCGGTACTGGTCGCGCGGCAGCGCCGGCGCAGCGTGCTGCAGCGCTTCGTGCAGGCCCATGCCGATCACGTAGCTGGCGTCGCGCAGGCTGGGCACCGGCACGCCGAGGTCGGCGCAGGCGGACTGAATGCAGTGGGCGATCAGGGCCGTCGAGTCGAACAGCGTGCCGTCCCAGTCGAAGGCGATCAGATCGAAACGGCGGCTTTGGAGGATGGTCACGGCGTCAGGGCCTGCAGCAAAGCCTCGCATTCTGGCGGCAGCGGTGCTTCCAGTTCCATCGCGGTGCCATCGGCCGGGTGCATGAAGCGCAGCCGGCGCGCGTGCAGGAACATGCGGGCGAACTTGCAGCCGCGCGCGACCTCGCCACGCGCGTACGCCCTGTTGGCCGCGAAATCGCCGTATTTGTCGTCGCCCACGATCGCATGGCCGGCGTGGGTCAGGTGCACGCGGATCTGGTGCGTGCGGCCGGTCTTGATGGTGACGTCCAGCAAGGTGCAGGCGGCGTATGGGCGCGCAATTTTCACCAGCGTGATCGAGCGCCGCCCGTCGGCGTGGTCGTCATTCACCGCGCGCACCCGGCGTTCGCCGTCGCCGGCCAGGTACTTGTGCAGCGCCACGTCGATCACCTTGGTGGCCGCGGGCCATGCGCCAATGACCAGCGCCGAATAGGTCTTGCCCGTCTCGCGCTGGCGCAACTGTTCCTGCAGCGCCACCAGCGCCGCACGCTTCTTGGCGATCAGCAGCAGGCCCGAGGTCTCCTTGTCGAGACGGTGCACCAATTCCAGAAACTTGGCCTGCGGCCGTGCCCGGCGCAATTGCTCGATCACGCCGAAACTCACGCCACTGCCGCCATGCACCGCCACGCCGGCCGGCTTGGCGATGGCCAGCAGGTGTTCGTCCTCAAAAACGACCGGAAACTCGCGGGCCGGCGCGTCGGCGTCGCGATCCTCCGGCGACGCGGACACGCGCACCGGCGGCACTCTCACGTCGTCGCCGATCGCGAGCCGGGTGTCGGCTGCGGCACGACCCCTGTTGACACGCACCTCGCCGGAGCGGATGACGCGGTAGATGTGGGTCTTGGGCACACCCTTCAGCAGCTTGATCAAAAAATTGTCGAGGCGCTGACCTTCCGAAGCCTCATCGACTTGCACGTGCAGCACGGTCGGCGTCGCGGTGACGGCCGTTTTCGCGCCCTGCGAGGGCGCCAAGGCAGATGCCGGACTGGAGGCTTTGCCCTCTATAATCTCTTGGACCACGTTGCGGCTGTAAGTGATTGATTTTTCAGAGTTTAGCCCTCAGGGCACTGTGGACAACGACACGCAGGCAGCACAAGGTCGCGCCCGGACAAGACGTTTCGGGCGCCCGGTGATGCAACGCGCGGGCAGCGGTCGCGGGCCTCGATCCCGAGTGACGGGGCGGCAGCCAAGCCAGCGCGGCAGAGAACACAAAGAAGCGAACCCACCCTAAAGGTTTCCCACGCGAGAGATTGATGTGACGGTCCGCTGGTTTGATACCGCGGGCGTCCATCGCGCTCTTGCGAGCATTGCAGTGACTTCCAGCGGATCTCGATGTCAACCCCAGACTCCACGCGCCATTCACGTCCGCCGCTCAGGCCAAGAGCCTTCGATGCGGTCAGTGTGATGGTGCGGGCACGGTCCCGGTCGCATCTTTTCAACTCAGCCCGCCCCCTGCCTCAACGGCAGACACGCGGGCTGTGCGCCGCCCCCGCCACTGTCGCGCACCCGCCAACGCTGCCCGAACGGCCGGTCTGCTGACCGCCACGCTCGACCGCAGTCCAGGGCGACATCCTTCCGGTTCTTCCGCGTTTCTCGTGCATCGAAGCGTTGTTCACGGCCTCTGCCGCGGGCAACTCGACAGATGGCGCGTCCACTGGCTCCAACCCGAGCGGTCGCGCCCATGCAGGAGTGCACATGAAACGCATGCTGATCAACGCCACGCAGCCCGAAGAACGCCGCCTGGCCATCGTCGACGGCCAGAAGCTGATGGATTTCGAAACCGAGATCGAAGGCCGCGAACAACGCAAAGGCAATATCTACAAGGCCGTCGTGACGCGCGTCGAACCGTCGCTCGAGGCCTGTTTTGTCGATTACGGCGAAGACCGCCACGGCTTCCTGCCGTTCAAGGAAATCTCGAAGACCTATTTCCGCGAGGGCGCCACGGTGCGCGATGCGCGCATCCAGGACGTCATCTCCAACGGCACCGAGCTGCTGGTGCAGGTCGAGAAGGAAGAGCGTGGCAACAAGGGCGCGGCGCTGACCACATTCGTCAGCCTGGCCGGCCGCTACCTGGTGCTGATGCCGAACAACCCACGCGGCGGCGGTGTCAGCCGGCGCATCGAGGGCGAAGACCGTGAAGAGCTGAAAGAAAACCTCGAGCAGCTCGAGTATCCGAAGGGCATGAGCCTGATTGCCCGCACCGCCGGCATCGGCCGCTCGGCACCCGAGCTGCAATGGGACCTGAACTACATGCTCAAGCTCTGGAGCGCCATCGACGGCGCGGCCAAGGCCGGCAAAGGCGCGTTCCTGATCTACCAGGAAAGCTCGCTGGTGATCCGCGCGATCCGCGATTACTTCACCGCCGACGTCGGCGAGATCCTGATCGACACCGACGACATCTACGAACAGGCCCAGCAGTTCATGGCCCACGTGATGCCCGAGACGGCGCACAAGGTCAAGCGTTACCGCGACGACGCCCCGCTGTTCAGCCGGTTCCAGATCGAGCACCAGATCGAGACCGCGTTCAGCCGCACCGTGAACCTGCCGTCGGGGGGCGCGATCGTGATCGACCACACCGAAGCGCTGGTCTCGGTCGACGTCAACTCGGCGCGTTCGACCCGCGGCTCCGACATCGAAGAGACCGCCACCCGCACCAACCTGGAAGCAGCCGATGAGATTGCGCGCCAGATGCGGCTGCGCGACCTTGGCGGCCTGATCGTCGTCGACTTCATCGACATGGAAGAGTCGAAGAACCGCCGCGAGGTCGAGACCCGGCTGCGCGACGCGCTGCGCCAGGACCGCGCGCGCGTGCAGTTCAGCTCGATCAGCAAGTTCGGCCTGCTCGAGTTGAGCCGACAGCGGCTGCGCCCGGCGCTCAGCGAAGGCAGCCACATCACCTGCCCGCGCTGCAATGGCACCGGCCACATCCGCGACACCGAATCGAGCGCGCTGCAGATCCTGCGCATGGTCCAGGAAGAGTCGATGAAGGACAACACCGCCGCCGTGCACGTGCAGGTGCCCGTCGAGGTGGTGTCGTTCCTGCTGAACGAGAAGCGCACCGAGATCAGCAAGATCGAGCAGAAGCAGCGCGTTACCGTGTTGTTGGTGCCGAACAAGAATCTCGACACGCCGAACTACCGGCTCGAGCGCCTGCGGCACGACGATCCGCGCCTGGAAAACCTGCAGGCCAGCTACACCATGATCGACGACATCGAGGACGAAGTCGGCGTGACCCGACGCGAGAAAGCCAAGGCCAAGCAGGAGCCCGTGATCAAGGGCATCCTGCCCGAGACACCAGCACCCCAGCCGCTGCCGAAACGGGAACCGGCGCCCGTCGCTGCCGAGCCCGCCCCGATGGCCACGGCGGCGGCGCGCGCGCCCGCATTTGCACCCTCACCAGCACCTGCACACGCGCCCGCCGCCGGCCCCGCACCTGCTGTTGCCGGCGGTGGATTTTTCGGTTGGGTCAAGAGCCTGTTCGCCCCCGAGCCTGCGCCGGTGGCGCCCAAGCCGGTGGCCGCACCGGTGCCGGCACCGGCCGTGTCCGAGCCGCGCGAAGGGCGCGCCGAGCGCGGTGACCGCGGTGGACGTGGTGGACGAGGCAGCCGCGGTGGCCGCGACGACACCAAGCGCAGCGACCGTCCGGAAACACGTGAAGCCGGCGCGGAAGGCCGTGGCCGCCGACCACCGCGTGGCGACCGCCCCGCCGGGGACGACAGCCTGAAAGCCAGCGCATTGGACGCGGCGCCGAGCGCAGATCGTGGTGGCCGCGCCGAGCCCCGGACCGAAGACCGTGCCGAGGCGGGACGCCCTGAAGGCGGCCGCGGCGAAGCCCGTGGCCGCGGCCCGCGAACCGACCGTGAGCCGCGCCGTCCGGCGCCGGTCCATGAGGTCGCCGGCGGCGACGAAACCGCTGCCGTAGAGCCACTGGTCGACGCACAGGCGCCGGCGGAAGGCGCCGAGGCCAGCGAGGCCAGCGGTGAACGTCAAGCCGGCCGGCGTCGCAACCGCCGCGGCGGCCGCGGTGGACGTGACCGCGACGAAGTCCGCAGCGAAGACGGCACCGGTGCGGTTGCGGTCGAAGAAGCCCTGCCCTCCGCAGTCGCACCACCCATCATCGACGAGGCCGAAGCGGTCGTGTCGCTGGCCGAATCGCCGAGCGCAGACAGCATCCCGGCGGCACCCGGCGGCGACGCTGCAGAAGCAGGCGAACGCAGCGAGGGGCGCCGGCGGGGACGTGGCCGGGGACGAGGCCGCGCCGAGCGCAGCGATGAGGTCAGCGCCGATGGAACCGTCGCGCCCGCCGCGGCCACCGAGGTACCGGCAAACGCTGCGCCGGCACACGACGCGCTGGCGGACCTGCAGCAGCCCGTCGCCTCGGCGGTGGAAATTGCCGACGACAGCGGCGCCGAAGCCGTTGCACGATTCGAACCGGCGCCCACGGCATCGGCCGAAGCGAGCGTCGGCGCGTCGTTGCCGACACCTGCGCCCGCAACGCAGCCGGTCGTGCAACCAAGCGTCGCCGCTGCCTCGGCGCAGGCCACCGCCCCCGTGGTTGCCGCCTTCGAGTTGCCGATGAGCGCCCTGCAGACGGTCGCCGAGTCAGCCGGACTGCAATGGGTCAATTCGGACGCCGAGAAGATCCGCGCGGTGCAAGAGGCGGTGGCGCGCGAAGCCGCGCCGGTGCGCGTGCCGCGCGAGCGTCAGGCTGTCGCGGCTGTCGACACCGGTCCGCTGGTGTTGGTGGAAACACGCAAGGACCTGTCGCAATACAAGCTGCCGTTCGAGAGCAACAACCAGGGCGGTACGGCTGTGTAACCGCCGGGAGGGCGGCGGCTTTGAGCCGTCGCCCGTGGGTTCCTGCCGTCCGACGACATGCCCACGCTCAGGGCGCTTACCGATATGCCGGCGAGCCGGCGCCGGTAGAGTTCAAGCTCAGATTCCTGCTGGCCCGGTGGTGCATCGGGCTCGATCGCCGACCATGTCCCACCACAACCACACTCCTGCCCGTTTCGCGGCGCTGGCCATTGCGGCGCTGCTGTTGCCAGCCGTCACTCACGGACAGACCAGCGGACAGACCAGCGGACAGAGCAGCGAGCAGACCAGCAAGCAGGTTGGCACTGCGCCGACCGCGCCATTGACCGTGCCCGCCACGCCACGCTTCGTCGAGGAAACCGAATCCGCGGGACTGCAGGTCCGGTTCGAGGGAGAAGGCGAATTCGTCGTCGGCGGCGGGGTCGCCACGTTCGACTGCGACGGCGATGGACTGCCCGAGGTTTACGTGACGGCGGGCGTCAACAAAGCCAAGTTCTATCGCAACCGCAGCACCCGCGGCGGCCCGATCAAGCTGCAGGAAGAGCGCTCCGGCCTGGAACTCATCAACGCGATCGGCGCCTATCCGCTGGACGTCGACGGCGACGGCCATACCGACCTGGTGGTGCTGCGGGTCGGCGAAGTGGCGGTGTTCCGCGGCCTCGGCGGATGCAAGTTCGAAGCGGCCAATGCGGCGTGGCGCTTGCGCACGCCAAACGCCTGGCACACCGCGTTCTCGGCGACCTGGGAAGCTGGCAACGACTGGCCGACGCTGGCCTTTGGAACCTACGTCGACCGAACCAAGCCTGAGTTTCCGTGGGGCACCTGCACGCCGGGCAGCCTGTGGCGTCCCGCCGCCGAGGGCCGGGGATACGGCGACGCGCAGGCACTCTCGCCCGGTCACTGCGCACTGTCGATGCTGTTTTCCGACTGGAACCGCAGCGGTACCGCGTCACTGCGCGTCAGCAACGATCGCGAGTATTACAAGGGCGGCCATGAGCAGCTCTGGCAGTTGCCCCCGAAGCAGCCGCCGGCGCTCTACACCGAGGCGATGGGCTGGAAACAACTGCAGATCTGGGGCATGGGCATCGCCAGCAACGATCTGGATGGCGACGGCTTTCCCGAGGTGTTCCTGACCAGCATGTCGGACAACAAGCTGCAAAAACTGAGTGGCGATGCGACCCGCCCCAGCTATGGCGACGTGGCGTTCAAGCGCGGCGTCACTGCCCACCGGCCTTATGTCGGCGGCGACGTGCACCCGTCGACCGCCTGGCATGCGCAGTTCGCCGATCTCAACAACGACGGCCTGACCGATCTGTTCATCGTCAAGGGCAATGTATCGACGATGCCCGACTTCGCCATGCTCGATCCGAACAACCTGCTGCTGCAACAGCCGGACGGCCGATTCGCCGAGGTCGGCCAGCAGGCCGGCATGGCGAGCTTCCGGCGCGGTCGCGGCGGCATGGCGACCGACCTGAACGGCGACGGGTTGCTCGACCTGATCGTGGTGAACCGATGGGACGGCGCCCAACTGTGGCGCAACGTGGGGGCGGGCACCGCCGCACAGCCCAAGCCCATGGGCCACTGGCTGCAGTTGCGGCTGCAGCAAACCAGTGGCAACCGGGACGCCGTGGGTGCGTGGGTCGAGGTCGACCTGGGCGGCCGCGTGATCCGCCAGGAACTGACGGTCGGCGGCGGCCACGCCAGTGGTCAGCTGGGATGGCTGCATTTCGGGCTCGGCAGCGCCGACCGCGTGAAGGCGCGCGTGCAGTGGCCGCACAGCGACTGGAGCGAGTGGTACACGCTGGACGCCGACGCACACTACCTCGTCGACCGAACGCGAGGCGCCAGCCCGTGGAAGGCGCCGTGAGACGTTGCCTGATGGGACTGTTCGCACTCTTCAGCAGCGAATGGCAGGGTGCGCCGTACGCAGCCTCACCGATGAGCGTCCGGCGACGCCTGAGCTCTGGCATGGCGTGCCTGTGCATGGCGTGGCCCGCGCTCGGGCTGGCCCAGTCCGGTGAGTTGACTGTGGCCAGCCCCGTGGCAGCGCCGCCCGCCAGCGCCTACAGCGCCAACGTGGCGACCGACTGGTTCCAGCTGGCGCTGCAGCTGACCCAGCAGACGCCCGGTTTCAGCCCGCCGGTGGCGTCGCGAGCGCTCGCTTACCTGGGGCTGGCACTGTACGAATCGGTCGTGCCCGGCATGCCGCAGCACATCAGCCTGGCCGGGCAGCTCAACGAACTGGATTCGTTGCCGTGGGCCCAGCCGGACGAGCCGCTGCACTGGCCGACCGTTGCCAACGCCTCGCTGGCGACGATGACGCGCATGATGTTCCCGACTGCGAGCGCCGAGAACAAGGCCCGCATCGACCTGCTGGAACGCAACCTGCCGCTCAAATACGGCCGCGACTTCGATCCAGCAGCGATCACGCCCGACATCACCAATCGGTCCGAGACCTTCGGCAAACTGATGTCGATGGCGCTGATGACGTGGGCCCGCACCGATGGCGGCCACGAAGCCTGGGGGCCGCTGCGGCGAAACCGCCAAAACTACGTGCCACCGAGCGGCGCCGGCCAGTGGAGCGCCACGCCGCCGGCCTTCGGCGCGGCCCTGCTGCCGTGGTGGGGCGAGAACCGGCCGTTCGTGCTGAAGGCGGCGGGCGAGTGCCCTGCCCCGCCACCGCCGCCCTACTCCGAGCTCCCAACATCAGACTTCTACCTGGCCGCCCAAGAGGTTTACCGCATGAGCAACCAGGCCACCCAGGAACAGCGCCAGTACGCCCTTTACTGGGCCGACGATCCGGGCAAAACGCCGACCCCGGCCGGCCACTGGGCCTACATTGCCACCGATCTGTTGAAGCTGCGCAAGGCGGACCTGGGCGCGGCCGCTCAGACCTATGCGCGCCTGAACCTGGCGATGGCAGACGCCTTCATCGCCGGCTTCGCCACCAAATACCAACTCAATCTGCTGCGCCCCGTCACCTACCTGCAACTGGTGATCGACAGCAACTGGGTGCCGACGCTGATGAACACGCCGCCGTTTCCGGAATATCCGTCAGGTCACTCGGTGCAGTCGAGCGCAGCCAGCGCGGTGCTGGAACGCGAATTCGGCGCCGACACTCCTTTTGTCGACAACACGCACAACGACCGCGGATGGGGGCCACGCAGCTTCAAAAACTTCAAGGCCGCCGCCGACGAGGCCGGCCTGTCGAGGCTGTATGCCGGCATCCACTTCCGTTTCGGCGTGACCGGCGGGCAGGTGCAAGGCCGCTGTGTCGCGGGCAAAGTGCTTGCGCTGAAAACGCGACGCTAGCCGGAACGCCGCGCCTACACCGGTCGGCCCGGGCCGCTCGCCTCGATCGGCACGAAGATCCACAGCAGCAGGTAGAGCAGCAGACCGACGCCGCCGAACAGCACCAGCACGGCGACAAGCAGACGCCAGACCCACGATTCGAGGCCGGTGGCCCGTGCCAGACCGCCGCACACGCCGGAGATCCAGCGGTCGCTGCGGCTGCGCCTCAGGGCGTTGATGGCCGCCATGGCCGGAGCGGTGTCGCTCGTTGGGTCCGGCATGCCGGTGAAACCGCCTGGCACCGACAGCAGTCGCTCTTTGGCGCGTGCATATTCCGGGTCCGTCAACGTGCCGCGCTGGTGCAGTTCGTGCAACTTCGTGAGTTCATCGCTCAATGACATGGCCCGCCTCCTGAGGTTGGTGCATGCTGCGGCCCGCGGCGGCGCGCGGATTGACCGCGCTCAACCAGTCTCGGCCGTTCACGGCAGCCGCTCCAGCGAACGCTGATAAGTCGGCAGGTGCATCAGGTCGTCCCAAGTGACCGGCGCGGTCTGCGGCAGCAGGTCGAGCCGGCGGGCCTCGCTGTCCGGGTCGGGCTGCCAGTGGCCTTGCCGCTGCGATTCGGCCATGCCGTCAAGCAGGGCATCGACGGCCGCGCCACCGTCGACCGACTGGTTGCACAACAGCACCAGGTCGCAGCCAGCGTTCAAAGCCAGCCCGGCGGCCTCGGCGTGAGTGACTTCGACGCCGCCGACGCGGCGCGCCCCGGCCATGCTGAGGTCGTCGCTGAACACCGCGCCGGTGAAGCCCAGCTGCTGCCGCAGGATCTCCTTCAGCCAGCGCGGCGAAAAGCCGGCCGGCAGCGAGTCGACCTCGGGATACACGACGTGCGCCGGCATCAGGCCGGACAGGCAGCTGCTGAGCCACTCGTAGGGCCGCGCGTCGTCGGCCAGAATCGCTTCCAGACTGCGCTTGTCGACCGGCAGGTCGTGGTGGCTGTCCGCCTTCACGAAGCCGTGGCCGGGAAAGTGTTTGCCGCAGTGCTGCATGCCGGCCAGCAACAGGCCGTGCATCAGGCTCTTCGCCAGCATCGTCACGACGCGCGCATCGCGGTGGAAGGCGCGGTCGCCGATCACGCTGGAAGCACCGTGGTCGAGGTCGAGCACCGGCGTGAAGCTGAGGTCGACACCGCACGCGCGCAGCTCGGCACCCAGCACGTGGCCGGCGGCAGTGGCCGCGTCGGTGGCAGCCAACGCGTCCTGCATCCACATCTCGCCCAGCACCCGCATCGGTGGCAGGTGCGTGAAGCCGTCGGTGCGAAAGCGCTGCACGCGGCCGCCCTCGTGATCGACGCAGATCAACAGGTCGGCGCGGATCGCCTTGATCTCGCTGGTCAGTTCCGTCAGCTGAGCACGGCTTTGCCAGTTGCGCGCGAACAAGATCAGGCCGCCGGTCAGCGGATGCTGCAGGCGTCGCCGGTCATCTGCATCGAGCTTGAAACCGGCGATGTCGAGCACGACCGGTGCATGCACCGAACTGACCGCTGACGCGACAGGCGGAGCGGGCGACTTGCGCTTGGCGTTCATTTCAATCCCGGGTTTCGACCACGACAAAGCTCGTTGCGTAGTCGGTTTCATCGCTGACGCTGACATGCGCGTGCAGCCCGCGCGACTCGAACCAGCGCGCCAGTTCGCCATGCAGGCGCAATTCCGGTTTGCCGCTGAGTTGGTTGACCACCTCGCAGGCGCGCCACGTCATCGGCATGCGCATGCCCAGGCCGATGGCTTTGGAAAACGCTTCCTTGGCCGAAAAGCGCGTGGCGAGGAAGCGCACGCCGCGCGCTTCAACCAGATTGCGGCGCGCGCGGAACACCTCGATCTCGTGCGGCCCGAGCACCTTCTCGGCAAAACGCTCGCTGCGGCGGGCCAGCGTCGCGGCGATGCGTCGGATGTCGCAGACGTCGGTGCCGATGCCGTAGATCACGGCGCCGCGCCGGCAAGAGGTCCAGCGGGCCGAGTCGCGCCAGGTGCTGCATGGGCAAGGCCCGTGGTCGCGGCGGCTCGGGCGCCTTCGATGCAGCGCAGGTAAGCGCGCACCGTCTCGCCCAGGCCGAGTTCGAGTGCGTCGGCGATCAACGCATGGCCGATCGAGACCTCCAGCACACCGGGCACGGCGCCGAGAAAATCGCCCAGGTTGTCGCGGTTGAGGTCGTGTCCGGCATTGATGCCCAGGCCTTCGACCAGCGCGGCCCGCGCCGTGGCGACGTAGCCCGCCAGCACCTCGGCCTGGCGCGGCGTGCCGTGCGCGTGCGCGTAGCTTTCGGTGTAAAGCTCGACGCGGTCGGCCCCCAGTGCACGCGCCGATCGCATGGCGCCGGGATCGGGGTCCATGAACAGGCTGACCCGCACGCCCAGCGCCTGAGCCTCGTGAATCAGCGGCGCCAGCGCCGCCGCATCGCGCGGCAACACCCAGCCGTGGTCCGAGGTCGCCTGCTCGGCGCTGTCGGGCACGAAGGTGCATTGCTGCGGACGCAACGCACGCACCAGCGGCATCAGGTTGTGGAACGGGTTGCCCTCGATGTTGAACTCGGCTTGAGGATGGTCCTTCAGCAAGGCCGCCAGTTCATGCACGTCGCTGGTGCGGATGTGGCGCTCGTCAGGGCGCGGATGCACCGTGATGCCGTGGGCACCGGCGTGCAACGCGATCGTGGCGGCTCGGGTGACGCTCGGAAAATTCAACGGCCGCGAATTGCGCAGCAGCGCGACCCGGTTCAGATTGACCGACAGCGCGGTCGAAGCGCGCCGCTGTTCGAGGCCGAAGGAGAGCAGAGGATTCATGAATGACGTGTGGTGACCGGGTCAACGCTGCAGCGACTGCAGTTGCAGCATGACCTGACGGCTGCGCAGCGGCAACTCGCCCAGATGATAGTGAAGCAACGTGCGCAACACCGTTTTCAGCTCGGGCAGCGCGCCCAGGCAGGCCGTCTGCAGAGCCGCCACACTGCCGTGCTGCAGGGCAGCCTGCAGGCCGGTCAGCCTGGCACCGCTGAGCTCGGCGTTGCCGCGCGCGTCGACCACACCTGCTTCGGGCGCCAGCGTGTAGGCGGCATCGGCCCGCAGCGCCTGCTGCGTCGACGTGACCAGGTTGAGTTCAGGCAGCACGCCGAGTTCGCGCAACAAGATCAGTTCGAACGCACGCAACGCCGCCTGCCCACGTGCCTCGTCGGGGTCGGCCAAGGTTGCCAGCGTGGCGGCGTAGCAGTCGAACAGCGCGGCATGCGGGTCGTGCCGGGCCAGCAGCTTCATCAGCAGCTCGTTCAAGTAAAAGCCGCTGAACAAGGCCGATCCGGTGAGCATCGCCGCGCCGCCGCCCCACTCGGCACTGCGCAGGGTCTGCACCTCGCCGCCGTCCGCGCCGGTGGGCAAACGCCCGAGCGTGACGAGAATGCGCTGAAACGGCAGCAACACGGCGCGCTGCTGCGAGTAGGGCCGCCGCGCCCCCTTGGCGGCGATGACGAGGCGGCCCTGCTCGCGGGTCAGCAAGTCGATGATGAGGCTCGACTCGCTCCAGTCGTGCCGGTGCAGCACGTAGGCCGTCAGCGCAGCGGGCGGGCGGCGGGCGGCGGGCATCGGCTGGATCGGCGGGCGTGCACAGCGTGCACAGCGTGCACAGCGTGCGACAGACTCACGGCATGCCGCGCAGGCGCGGTGCCGCCGTCATTCATACCCATACGAGCGCAGATGTTCCTCGTCGGCGGCCCAGCCGGAACGCACCTTGACCCATAACTCGAGGAACACCTTGGCGTCCATCAACTTCTCGAGGTCCTGGCGCGCTTCGCTGCCGATGCGCTTGAGGCGGTCACCGCCAGCGCCGATGATCATGCCCTTGTGGGCGTCTCGCTCGACCACGATGCTCGCGGCGATGCGGCGCAGGTTGCCTTCCTCTTCGTACCTGTCGATCACAACGGTCGAGGTGTAGGGCAGTTCGTCGCCGGTCAGCCGGAACAGCTTCTCGCGGATGATCTCGCTGGCCAGGAAGCGGTCGCTGCGGTCGGTCAGCGCCTCCTCGTCATAAAACCAGACCTGCTCAGGGAGGTAGGGCTTGACGATGTCGAGCAGACGCTGCGCGTCGGCGTTTTTCTTGGCCGACAGCGGCACGAACTCAGCGAAGGCGTGGCGCTCCTGCATGGCCTTCAGCCAGGGCACGAGGTCGGCACGTCGCTGCAGGACGTCGAGCTTGTTGGCAATCAGGAAGACCGGCTTGTCGGGTGGCATCAAAGCCAGCACCTTGGCGTCGTCCAGACCGAAGCGCCCGGCCTCGACGACGAACATCACCACATCGACGTCGGCCAGCACGCTGTGCACGGTGCGGTTCAAGGTGCGGTTCAGCGCGGCGGCGTAGCGGGTCTGGAAGCCAGGCGTGTCGACGAACACGAACTGCGCTCCGCCCTCGTCCAGCGACCCGACGCTGCGGATGCCCGTGATGCGGTGGCGCGTGGTCTGCGCCTTGTCGGACGTGATGCTGACCTTCTGGCCGACCAGTGCGTTGAGCAACGTGGACTTACCGACATTGGGACGGCCGACGATGGCCACCAGGCCGCAGCGTGGCAGAGGTCCGGCTCCCGCTGAAAAAAGAGGGTCGGAAAGCGGTTCGGATGTCATGGGCCAGGGTACTTCAGGTGGGCGCCGAGCGCAGCGTTGCGGGCAAACGCGATGTGCTACCTAAGAGCGTAATGGCCCGCCGGGCAAGTCGCTTGACTTGAGCAGATCAACCATGCGGCGGGCGGCTTCCTGCTCGGCCATGCGGCGCGAGCGGCCTTCGCCAGACTGGGTCAGCGCCAGAGCCGGCACCGAGCATTCGACCTCGAAAGTCTGAGCATGCGCCTGCCCACGGGTGGAACTGATGCGATAGCCGGGGATCGGAAAGCGGCGCGCCTGCAACCATTCCTGCAATTCGGTTTTCGCGTCCTTGGCCCAACTGGCGGTGTCGGTGGTGGCGATGACTTCGCCGAACAGGCGATTCACCAACTCGTGCGCGGCGCCGAAGCCGCCATCCAGGAACGTGGCTCCGATCAGCGCCTCGAGCGCATCGGCGAGGATCGACGGTCGCTGCGCGCCGCCGCCACGCGCCTCGCCTTCGCTCAACCGCAACACCTCCGGCAGGCCCAACTGCAACGCCATGCGATGCAGGCTGTCTTCTCGCACCAAGTGGGCTCGCACGCGCGTCAGGTCGCCTTCGTCGGAGCCGGAAAAGCGGTCGAACAGCAAGCTCGAGACCGTCAGGCTGAGCACGGCATCTCCCAGAAATTCGAGACGTTCGTTGTGGTCGGCACCGAAACTTCGGTGCGTCAGGGCACGGATCAGCAGCGCGGGGTCGCGAAGCCGGTGGCCGATGCGCTGCTGCAGGACGTCGAGACGGTGGTCCATCGCGGTCCGCTACTTGGAACGCCCCTTGTACTTGATGACGAGGTAGACCGGCTCCATCAGCTCGATTTCCTTGTCATAGGCGAAGGCGACGACCACCTTGTCATTCTCTTTCGTAATCAGCAGGTCTTTCGCCGAAATGGTCGAAATCGAATACTCGACGGCCTTGATGCGCTCGAAGGCGGCCCGGATCTCGGGCACCGTGGTGCCACCCTCGTTGGCGACCTTATTGACCGCCTTCACCACCGTGAAATACTCGTTCAAGGTCGGCAGCACGCGCATGGCGATCAGGGCAATGAAGCCGACGACGATGGCTGCCATGAGCAAGCCGAACAGTGTGAAGCCGCGTTGGTGGCGGCGTGCTTCGCGAGGCCCGAAAGTGATCACTGTGTGCTCCAGACACGGCGGCTGCGGGATCGGCATGTCGTTCAACGGAACGACCCGATGCGCTTCAAATCGCCGAAATTCATCCAAACGAAGAATGCCCGGCCGACGATGTTCTCGTCGGGCACGAAGCCCCAGAAGCGGGAGTCTTGCGAGTTGTCGCGGTTGTCACCCATCGTGAAGTAGTGGCCAGCCGGCACCTTGCATGTCAAGCCCTCGGCACTGTATCGGCAGTTTTCGCGAAACGGAAAGGCGATCCTGTCGTCGGGCCCGTAATAAGGTTGCGCCTGGGGATTGACAAGAATGCGGTGCTCGACGCTGCCCAGCTTTTCCTTGAACTCAGGAAAATAGCGCAGTGAATCCACGTCGTAAAACCCGGGCGGCGGCGTTTGCTCCAGAGGCGCGACCTTTCCGTTCACATATAGCCGCTGTTGGCTGAACGTGATCTCGTCGCCTGGCACCCCAACCACCCGCTTGATGTAGTCGACGCTGGTGTCTTTCGGGAAGCGAAAAACCATCACATCGCCACGCTGCGGGTCGTTGTAGGCAATGATCTTTTTGTTGATGACCGGGAGCCGCACGCCGTAGTGAAACTTGTTCACCAGAATCAAGTCGCCGACCAGCAGCGTGGGCAACATCGAGCCGCTGGGGATCTTGAACGGCTCGAACAGGAAAGAACGCAACAGGAACACGGCCAGGATCACGGGAAACAAGCCAGCGGTCCAGTCGAGCCACCAGGGTTGCATCAACAGCGATTCGCGGGCCTGCGCGATGTTGCCGTCGACCTTGGCAATCCCCTGGCGGGCGAGCGCTTCGCGTCGCGCAGTGTCCTGGCGTTCCAGCGTGGTGGCGGACGCTGCACGGCGCGGCGCGAAGTAGAAGCGCTCTGCCAGCCAATACCCGAAGGTCACGACCGTCAATACAAACAGCAGCAGCGAAAAATTGCCGCTCCACTTCCCCAGATACCAGCCACCGAGAAACAGGGCCAGCAGGCCGTACAACACACCCGTCAGAGAAGCCATCAATCGTCCACTTGCAGGATGGCGAGAAACGCTTCCTGCGGCACCTCGACAGAGCCGATCTGCTTCATGCGTTTCTTGCCGGCCTTTTGTTTGTCCAGGAGCTTGCGCTTGCGTGAGACGTCGCCACCGTAGCACTTGGCGATGACGTTCTTGCGAAGCGCTTTGATTGTCTCACGCGCAATAATATTGGCCCCGATGGCGGCCTGTATGGCGACGTCGTACTGCTGGCGCGAAATCAGCTCGCGCATCTTGGCCACGACCGCTCGACTGCGGTACTGGCTTTGGCTGCGGTGCACGATGATCGACAGCGCGTCGACCTTGTCGCCATTGAGCAGGATGTCGACCTTGACGACATCAGCGGCGCGGTATTCCTTGAACTCGTAGTCCATCGACGCATAACCGCGCGACACGCTCTTGAGCTTGTCGAAGAAGTCCAGCACGATCTCGGCCAACGGCATTTCGTAGGTGAGCATCACCTGCCGGCCGTGGTAGGCCATGTTGAGCTGGTTGCCGCGTTTGAGGTTGGCCAACGTCATGACCGGGCCAACGTAGTCTTGCGGCATGTAGAGATGCACCTTGACGATCGGCTCGCGCACTTCCTTGGTCCGGCCGAGGTCGGGCATCTTCGACGGGTTGTCGACCTGCACCACCTCGCCGTTGTTCAACTCGACTTGATAGACGACCGAGGGCGCGGTCGTGATCAGGTCCTGATCGAACTCGCGCTCCAGTCGCTCCTGCACGATCTCCATGTGCAACAGGCCGAGGAAACCACAACGAAATCCAAAACCCAGCGCCTGGCTCACCTCGGGCTCATAGCGCAGCGATGAATCGTTGAGCTTGAGTTTCTCGAGCGCGTCGCGCAGTTGGTCGTATTCGCTGGCCTCGGTCGGGTACAGGCCGGCAAACACCTGCGGCTGGATCTCCTTGAAGCCCGGCAGGGCTCCGACCGCCGGTCCCAGGTTGTTGGGCAGTTTCTTTTCGAGCGTGATCGTGTCGCCGACCTTCGCCGCCTGCAGTTCCTTGATGCCCGCGATGATGAAACCGACTTCGCCCGCATTGAGCTGTTCGCGTGCGACCGACTTCGGCGTGAACACGCCCAGGCTGTCGGCGCCATAGACGGCGTCACTGGCCATCAGACGGATGCGCTCGTTGCGCTTGAGCGTGCCGTCGACCACGCGCACCAACATCACCACCCCGACGTAGTTGTCGAACCACGCGTCGACGATCACGGCGCGCAACGGCGCGTCGACCTGGCCGCGCGGCGCCGGCATGCGAGCGATGACGGCCTCGAGAATGTCGTCGATGCCCTCGCCGGTCTTGGCGCTGCACGGAATCGCATCGGTCGCATCGATACCGATGACATCTTCGATCTCCTCCTTGGCACGCTCGGGGTCGGCCTGCGGAAGATCCATCTTGTTGAGCACCGGAACCACATGCACGCCGAGTTCGAGCGCGGTGTAGCAGTTGGCCACCGTCTGGGCCTCGACGCCCTGGCTCGCGTCGACCACCAGCAGAGCGCCTTCGCAGGCGGACAACGAGCGGCTCACTTCGTACGAAAAGTCGACATGGCCCGGCGTGTCGATCAGGTTGAGCTGGTAGTGCTGCCCATCGCGGGCCTTGTAAACCAGCGCAGCCGTCTGCGCCTTGATCGTGATGCCGCGTTCACGCTCGATGTCCATCGAGTCGAGCACCTGCGCCTCCATCTCGCGATCGCTGAGGCCGCCACAACGCTGGATGAGTCGGTCGGCCAGGGTCGACTTGCCGTGATCGATGTGGGCAATGATCGAGAAATTTCTGATGTGATTCATGCTTGCTGCAAGTTGCTTCAATGGCGACTGACCGCCCTTTTTACCGGCGCTGCGATGTCAGCGTGGGTCTCGATCGCATCGCGCGGAAACGGGCCGGCGGTCCGAGCTGAAGCTAAAAAAAAGGCACGTCGAAATAAATGACGCGCCTTCCAACAAAGTGTTTGGCAACTGCTTGTTGGTGGATCATTGTAGCCAAAAGCGTTCTTGAGCAACTGCCGTCGACCTCGATTTCGCGTCGTTGCGACTCACCAACAAGAACGTTGTCCACATCTTATCAACAGCTTCCGACATTTTTCCCGGTGAAGCCTCCGCGGCGCGCGCTGCTGTGCTTCCAGCACAGTGCCGAGGCAGCTTTTCAGCGGATTACCTCGGTCGCGGGTCTGAATCGCGGCCTGTCGAAGCGCCGGCTTGCTCGATCTGACGCGGCTTGGAGGGAACCGAAAACCTGTTTACCGGCATGTGCGAAGTCCCTACAGTTCGCTGGGGCGGTCCGAAGCCCCCCGAACATTCAGCGCGGCGGCTTGACGATCAGGAAACTCGCCATGTCGCCGCGGCGCACCAACAACGTGACACCTCGACTCTTGTCGGCCTTGGCGGTGGCGGCTTCAAACTGCTTGGCATTGGTGATTTCGACGTTGTCGACGGACAAAATCACATCGCCCTCGCGCAGGCCAGCAGATGCGGCGGCTCCTTCGGCAGTTTCGACCCGCACACCGCTCTTGATCTTCAGCTCGCGTTTTTGTGCATCGGTCAGATCCACCACAGCCATGCCCAAAGAGCCAACGGCGGTGGCGGGCGGGGCGGACTTCTTGTCGCGTTCTGCCACCGGCTTGGCACGTTCGGCCTCGAATTCGACCACTGTCACACTGAGGTCGCGCATCGCGCCCCGACGGAACACCTGCATGGTCGACTTCGAGCCGGGCTTGACGCCGCCGACAATGCGCGGCAGGTCGACAGAACGCTCGATCGCCTTGCCATCGAACTTGACAACGATGTCGCCAGCCTCGACACCGGCCTTGTCGGCCGGGCCGCCCGCTTCGACGCTGCGCACCAGCGCGCCGATTGGCTTGCCCAACCCGATCGACTCGGCCACTTCCTTGGTCACCTGGTCGATGCTGACACCGATCCGGCCGCGGCTGACGCGGCCAGACGTGCGCAACTGGTCGGAAACCCGTGTCGCCTCGTCGATAGGGATCGAAAACGAGATGCCCATGTAGCCACCCGAGCGGCTGTAGATCTGCGAGTTGATGCCCACCACTTCACCGCGCATGTTGATCAACGGCCCGCCCGAGTTGCCCGGGTTGATCGCCACGTCGGTCTGAATCAACCGGACCAGGTCGCCGGTATCGCGCGCTTTGGCGCTGACGATGCCTGCAGTGACCGTGTTCTCCAGATTGAACGGCGAACCGATCGCGATGACCCACTCGCCGACCTTCAAACGGTTGACGTCGCCGATCCGCACCGCCGGCAGACCGGTGGCTTCGATCTTCACGAGAGCGACATCGGAGCGCTTGTCGGTGCCCACGATCTTGGCCACGAATTCACGCTTGTCGGTGAGTGTCACCAGCACTTCGTCGGCGCCCTCGACCACGTGTGCATTGGTCATCACGTAGCCATCCTGGCTGAGGATGAATCCCGACCCGACGCCACGTTGCTGCGGTTCACCGTCAGGCGCCTGGCGCGGACCGCCGTTCGGGCCGGGCTGATTCGGCACCGGCAAGCCGAACCGACGGAAGAACTCCAGCATGTCTTCATCCATTTCAGGTGCACCGCCTCCGGCGCCGCGCCGGTTGGCCTTGGCGCGCTCGGTGGTACGGATGTTGACAACCGCCGGCCCGACCTTCTCGACCAGGTCCGTGAAGTCCGGGAGGCCTTGCGCATGCACTGGCTCCGGCAACATTGAGGCACTAAACGCCACACCCAGCGCCAGCGCCATCCACGAAAGCCGACGATGCAGCAGCGAGACCAGAAAATTGGAACTGACAGACATGAAAGTCACCTCGGTACACAAAACGATAGGGGAAAGGATAGGGCGATTGCCCCGGGCCTGCTCGATGTTGCAGCCATACCCGGCGAACCCTGCGACGCACTAACTCTTGCCCGCCCCCTGGAGGCGCCTATTTGCTGCGCTCCAGCCCGCTGGCGAACGAGTTCAAGGTACGCGACGGCACGTCGCCCATGACGGTGACCCACCAATCTCCGTGTCGGCGCATCAACGTCTGGGTGGCGCCGACGGCCGTGAGCATTTCCTGGGTATGTCGCCGCGCATCGTAGGGTTCGATGAACAGCGACACGTAAGTCATGCCGTCGGAATAAATCGATTGCAACGCCTGGATGTCATCGGCTCGATCCGCGTCTGACGGCCCGAGAGGCCGTTTGATGCAGCTGACGAGGCGAAAACCGGGCGGTGTGTCGCGCAATGCCCAGCCTTCGGATTCGAGCCGGGTCGGCACCAGCACCGGCCTGATCACCCGGTAACCGTCGAGACTTTTCATGCGCAGCATCACGCTGTCGGGCTGCGGCCGCACACCGATCACGACATTGGAGAAAGCCGAAGTCTCCAGGACCTCGCCCTTGGCGTTCAAGACGTCGGCACGCAGCAGCAGTCCCGATGAGCGCTCGGACCACAAACGATAGCCGTACCGGTAGCCGTCCCTGGGTTTGAGCAGCAGCACGCCGGCCTCGTGTCCGGCCACTCGGTCGGAGCCCTGCCGCCGCACGTCGTAGTGGTCGACGATGCGTTCACCGCCGGTGCCCACTGTGCCGAGAAAGGACACGGCCTGCTCGCGCTGTTCTACCAGCGCCACCCGACTCTGCGGCCACACGGTGTGGACCACGTTGTTGTGCCGAAACACGTGTCGCTCCACACCGTCCAGCGAATCGATGCGTTCGAATTGATTCTTTCCTTCGCAGAAATGAGCGACCCGCGCGCTCGACACGGTCCCGCCGCCGCTGACGACGAACGTGCCCTGGAAGCTGTGCAAACCGCTGGCCTGCTGGATACGCATCAACCAGATGCGCAACTCTTCCGCATTGATTGGCGTCGAAACGGCACTTTCGGCCGCAGCAGCCGTCACCAGTGCCGGGGCGAGCGCCATCAAAGCCGCCAAGACGAGTGCGCTCAGGCCCGAGCGCCCGCGCGGCGAGCCGGCCGGGTCAACGCTTGGACGCATCGGCCGTGGCACTGCGCAAGTAGACGGACGGCACGCCCAGCGCCGAACTGCCCGCGAACTGTTGGTGGGCGGCCAGGTACCGGTCGAGGCCGGCATCACGCACCAACGTTCCGCTCGCGCTGGGCGTTTCGAGCATGGTTTGCGCAGCACGAGGCGTCGTCGAATCGGCCAGCATCACGCCGCCTGAAACGGCGGGAACCACCTTGGCCGCCGCCTGCAGGTCCGCGCTCGTGTCTGGCGCCCGCATCACCAGCAACAGCCCGACCACCGCCAGGAATCCCGCGGCCAGCGCCGACGAACCCAACCAAGACCAGCGGCGTGCTGCAGGTCCAGACGAGAGCCGTGAACCGGGCGAATTCACCGCCACCGGCAAAGGCGCCAGCACCACAGGTTCGGCTGACAGACGCAGGCGCAGCGCCACCAGGAAAGCCTCATCGCGCCCCGGGTCAGACGCCAGGTCCTCGGAGCGCAACACGTCGCCGATCACCTGATGGCGGTGCCATCCGGCTCTCACTGTTTCGTCATCGCGCCAATGCACACAACAACGCGCCACCGTCGCCGCGTCCAGTTCGCCATCGACCAGCGCGGACCACTGCTCGTCAGTGGGCTTGACTGCTTCATTCACCATGTCTGCTGCTCCAACGCTGCTTCCAAATGCCTGCACCCGAGCGCTCGCGCACAATCACCAACGCCTGCCTTCGCGCGCCTCGAGCAATGGCTTCAAGCGCGACGAAATGCTTTCACGGGCTCGAAAGATGCGGGAGCGCACCGTGCCGATGGGGCAATTCATCATTTCTGCAATCTCTTCATAGCTGAGACCTTCGATCTCCCGCAGCGTGATCGCCTGACGAAGGTCGTCCGACAAAGCGTCCACCGCCGAGTTGACAGCCGCGGCGATCTGCTTGCTGGCCAGCACCGCATCCGGCGTCTCACCGTCACTTAGTGCGTTTTCAACGTGGGAAGTTTCATCGTCCTCACCGCGGGCTGCGAGCGCCGACTCGAACACCAGCGGATCGCGCTTCAGATCCATCAACGCTTTCTTGGCCGTGTTGACTGCAATCCGGTAGAGCCAGGTGTAGAAGGCACTCTCGCCGCGAAACTGCGGGATCGCGCGGTACGCCCGTATGAAGGTTTCCTGTGCGATGTCGGGCACCAGGTCGACATCGCGCACCATGCGTCCGATCAGTCGTTCGATCCGGCGCTGGTACTTGACCACGAGCATCTCGAAAGCCTTCACGTCGCCTTGCTTGATGCGCTCGATCAGCGGCGCGTCGGCGTCAGGGGCGTTCATGCACAGCGCATCGGGAGATCAAGGCGAAAAGCCAGGTTCAGGGCGCGGCGAATATACCGCACAGCGCAGCGCGTGCCACTGCGCTTCCAGACCATGTCGCTGCACCGGCAACCAAGTCGAACCAGACCAGCGGCCGAGGCCGTCGTGGTGAAACCGCAGCAGCATCCAGGCACCCAGATCGAGTGCGATGCTGAGCTCGCCGGACATGGCCTGCCAGCCCGGTGGGGAAAGCGGTGCGATGTGCCACCCAACCCCATCCCACTGCAGGCTCAGCGGTGCAATCCGCGCCAGTCGGGCACCCGAGCCGACGATCAGGGCGATGGCCATGGCGCCAGCCGCAAGCCACACCAACCCCGGACCGGATCGCAGCGCGGCGATCCACATCACCAGCGTCAGCGCAGCGGCCAATGTGAGCAACCAGACGCCGATTCGCCAAACCCCGAAGTGGACCAGCCGAACCTGCAAAGCCGGGGCAGTACGCATCGGCCCTTGGTGAAAAGTGCGGGATCCGAGGCCTCAGACGCGCTTGAAAACCAGCGTTCCGTTCGTGCCGCCGAAACCGAAGTTGTTCTTCACTGCGATGTCGATCTTCATCGGCCGCGCTTCGTTGGCGCAGTAGTCGAGATCACACTCCGGGTCCTGGTTGTAGATGTTGATCGTCGGTGGCGACACCTGATGGTGCAGCGCGAGCGCGGTGAACACCGATTCGATGCCACCAGCGCCACCGAGCAGGTGGCCGGTCATCGACTTGGTCGAATTGACGACCAGCCTTTTTGCGTGGTCGCCGAAAGCCAGCTTGATGGCATTCGTCTCGTTGACGTCGCCCAGCGGCGTGGAGGTGCCGTGTGCGTTGAGGTATTGAACCTGGTCGGGGTTGACGGCGGCATTGCGCAAAGCCGCCTTCATCGCACGTTTCGGGCCGTCGACATTGGGTGCGGTCATGTGGAACGCGTCGGCACCCATGCCGAAGCCGATCAGCTCGGCATAGATCCGCGCGCCGCGCCGCCTGGCATGCTCGTATTCTTCGAGCACCATGGCGCCCGAGCCCTCGCCCAGCACGAACCCGTCACGGTCCCGGTCCCACGGACGCGAGGCGGTCATCGGGTCGTCGTTGCGGGTCGACAAAGCCTTGGCGGATGCGAAGCCGCCAACACCCAACGGCGAGACCGTCGCCTCGGACCCACCGGCCACCATCACGTCGGCGTCACCGTATTCGATCAGCCGGCCCGCCGCGCCGATGCAGTGCAAACCCGTCGTGCACGCCGTGACGATGGCCAGATTGGGCCCCTGGAAACCGAAGCGGATCGACACATGGCCGGAGATCATGTTGATGATCGAAGCGGGCACGAAGAACGGCGAAATTCGGCGCGGTCCGCGTGCTGTCAGCTCGGCATGGGTGTCTTCTATGAGCGGCAGCCCGCCGATGCCGGAGCCGACGATGCAGCCGATCCGCTCGGCTTCTTCCTCGGTCAAATCGTCGTTGGTGCGCAGGCCCGCATCGCGCACCGCCTGGATCGATGCCGCCAAGCCGTAATGGATGAATGTGTCCATGTGACGCGCATCCTTGGCCGCCAGGTAGTGCTCGACATTGAAGTCGCGCACCTCACCAGCAAACCGACACGCGTAATTCGTCGCGTCGAACTTGGTGATGTTGGAAATGCCGGACTTGCCGGCCAGAAGGTTCGCCCACCCCTGCTCTACCGTGCTGCCCACCGGGCTGATCAGGCCCAGACCAGTCACTACCACACGTCGTCGGGTCATGCGCTCTGCAAGTCGATGCTGTCGCCGAGGGCGGCCTCAGGCGGCCTTTTGGTGCTTGAGCGCGTAATCGATCGCCAATTGCACCGTGGTGATTTTTTCGGCTTCCTCGTCGGGAATCTCGATGCCGAACTCGTCTTCCAGAGCCATCACCAGTTCCACGGTGTCAAGCGAATCGGCACCCAGATCGGCGACGAAAGCCTTGGCATTCGTCACGTCGGCCTCGGGCACACCGAGCTGCTCGGCAACGATTTTCTTGACGCGTGATTCGATATCGCTCATTGACTCCTCCAGGAGTGTTTATAGGGACAGTGTTTACAGAGACAGGCCCGGATTCTACGGCCAGCGCGTGGCCCCTCCGGAGCACGCTCGGGCACACGCCGGCCGGGTCGGTCCGGGCGCGTCGCTGCTGCAACTAGTTCATGTACATGCCGCCATTGACGTGCATTTCGGTGCCCGTGATGTAGCCCGCGCCGGGCGATGCCAAGAACGCGACCGCATGGGCGATGTCGCTCACCTGACCGAGGCGACCGAGCGGAATCTGCGCCATCAATGCGGTGGTTTGCGCCGGCGTGAGCGACTTGGTCATGTCGGTCTCGATGAAGCCCGGGGCGACGCAGTTGACCGTGATGCCGCGACTGCCCAGCTCACGCGCCAGCGAGCGCGTCATGCCGGCCACGCCGGCCTTGGCCGCCGCGTAGTTGGCCTGCCCCGGGTTGCCGCTGGAACCGACCACCGAGGTGATGTTGATGATGCGGCCGTAGCGCTGTTTCATCATGGGCCGCATGGCGGCGCGGCTGACTCGAAACACCGCTTTGAGGTTGGTGTCGAGCACCGCATCCCAGTCGTCGTCTTTCATCCGCATCGACAGCGCATCGCGCGTGATGCCGGCGTTGTTGACGACCACATGCAACGCACCGTGCTCCTTGACGATGGCATCGATGGCGGCGTCGACGCCGGGCGCGTCGTTCACATCCAGCCGCAATCCCTTGCAGCCCGCAAACGCAGAAAGCGTCTCGCCGATGGTGTGGGCCGCGGCATCGCTGGTGGCGGTGCCGATCACCTTCAATCCCATGGCGGCGAGCGCGAGCGCGATGGCGCGCCCAATTCCACGCGACGCTCCCGTGACGAGCGCCACCTGACCGACCAGTGTCACTTCGTTCATGCCTGCACTCCTTCCGTCAACAAGACCCGAGCCAGATCCAGACTTTCCCGATCGAACACCGCTCCACCGCACAGATCGGCGTCGATGCGCTTGACCGTTCCCGCCAGCACCTTGCCCGGACCACATTCGATGACGCGCGCCGCGCCCAGCCCGCGCAGGGCGCGGACCGTCTCGACCCAGCGCACGGCGCCGAACGCCTGCCGGTAGAGCGCCTGGCGAATCGCCGCGGGGTCGCGCTCGACCCGCACGTCGATGTTGTTGACCAACGCCATCGACGGCTCACCGATCGGCACCTCGGCGAGTGCCGCCTGCAGCCGTTCGGCCGCGGGTTTCATCAGCGTGCAATGGAACGGCGCCGACACGGGCAGCATCAGCGCCCTCTTTGCGCCGCGCAGTTTCAACAATTCGCACGCGGCGTCGACGCCCGCCCGGGTGCCGGAGATGACGGTCTGCGTCGGGTCGTTGAAGTTGGCCGCCTCCACCAGTTCGCCGGTGCTGGCCATCACCTCGGCGCAGCCTTCGATGACGGTTTGCGCATCCAGCGCGAGAATCGCCGCCATCGCGCCCAGGCCGACCGGCACGGCGCTTTGCATTGCTTGAGCCCGCAGACGAACCAGCGGCAACGCGTCGCCCAGCCTGAGCGCACCGGCCGCGACCAGCGCGGTGTATTCGCCCAGAGAATGCCCTGCCACTGCCGTCGGCACGCGACCGGTCTCGGCAATCCGCGGGGCCCGATCGCCGCGACGCCACTCCAGTCCGGGCTGGCCCTCGGCTCGATCGGGGCGCGGGGCTCGACGAACGCACCTCCGCACCGCACGGCACCTGCGCGCCATTCGATAAGCGCGACTTTGGGCGGCATGAACGGCGTTGCCGGGTCGGCCATCTCGACATCGGGAAACATGGGAAACGCGACCGACGGCGGCATGACGTCCATTCTCAAGCCGCCTTTGGTGCCGCCTCACGCACGCCGTCGTCGACGTGCGCTTCGAACTGCGCAAAATTGTCGATGAATTGACCAACCAACTTGCGCGCGGTCGCATCGTAATCGGCGGCATCGGGCCAAGTGCCGCGCGGATCGAGTATCCTGGCATCGACACCGGCAACCGCAACTGGAACCTCGAAGCCGAAATTGGGGTCGCGACGAAACTCGCCTTGCGCCAGGCTGCCGTCGAGCGCGGCGTTGAGCAACGCGCGCGTCGCCTTGATCGGCATACGGCTTCCGACGCCGTATTTGCCGCCAGTCCAAATGGTTGGGCCGGTGAACTCGAGTTTAAAGAACCTAGTCTGCTCGAAAGTGCTGTCTGCGCCGGTCACGCCCAATAATGCCTGCATAATGTTTCCTGCAATGTGCAAACCGATCCCGAGTGCAGGTCGTCCGGTCAGAATGAACCCAAGTCCTAACATGACACCTGCCATCGCGATCATCAGCGCCGTACTCGCGACGATGCCGCACAATGCCGTCGCGGCGGCGTTGGGCGCGCCGTGCAGGTGCTGGATCGCCAGATCGAGCGCCACCGGTCGACGCGACCTGCGCGCGAGCGGCGCGAGCGCAGCGCGCGCCACCGCCGGCATCGCCAGGATGCCCCCGGCGAGCAGCAGCGCGACCGAGAGATAGCCGAACAGCGGCAAGGCGGCGACCGCAGGCAGCAGCGCTGCGCCGACGCCGAGCAGGACCTCACCGGCGTGTGGGACGACGACCTGCGCAGGTCCACCCGCGACGCCTTCCTCGCCG